>ENA-OQDA01000612-OQDA01000612.1-human-gut-metagenome-genome-assembly--contig:-NODE-612-length-14326-cov-2.118882_pt1 | contig 14326 bp, 18 predicted proteins | sample MGYA00242771_ERZ504603 | MGnify/ENA primary metagenome ERZ504603 (study PRJEB26092, sample SAMD00036328) | human gut metagenome | host: Homo sapiens | study: EMG produced TPA metagenomics assembly of...
CTACCGCATCGAAAACAAGCGCCTGTCAATTGATCCCGACATGCAGCCTGCAGTTTCCTATTTCTTTGAGCGCCTGCTGTCCTGCGGAAGTGTTCGCCGTGCCATGCTTGATATGAACGAGCGCCACAATCTGCACTTTGAATACGGGCAAGCAATCCGAATGGCCCGCAGTACTACATATTGCGGCGTGCGGCGCGAAAACTACAATTATTGTCCCACGTATATATCGCAGGACGAGCATGCGCGAATCATGGCGGCTCTTGAGCATAACGTGCGCGTGCGCAGCGCCGATAACGCACGCATTCATATCTTTTCCGGGCTTCTTGTTTGTTCATGCTGCGGCCGTCGTCTGGCAGCCAATACCGTTCGCAAAAAGTCCGTCACGTGGACAGCATACCGATGCCACCGCGCTTTCGGGGATCATGTTTGTGACAACCGCCATCTTGTTGACGAAAGAAAGGTCGAGGCTTGGCTGCTGGATTATCTCGAAAACGGATTGTCCGACTACATCGTTTCCGCAAGTGTGGCCGATGCACAGCCCGTTGTGGTTGACAATACAGCCGCGATCCGCGAACGGCAGGAACGTGTAAAAGGACTATTCATCAACGGCTTTATAGACTTGCAGGAGTACAAAAAGAGAGCCACCGAATTGGAGGCTAAAATCCAAGTGCCGGAAAAGCAGCCGCCGCGCAGTATGGAAAAGCTGAAAAGCCTTTTGGAACGCGGTGTGCGCGCCATCTACAACGATCTTTCGCGCGGCGAGCGTCAAGAGTTCTGGCGCTCAATTATACGGGAAATCCCGTGAACAACGGCGCTGTATCAGGCGACCCGATTTTTTATAATTTTCCGTTGTACTTTCTATGTGCGTGACACCAACGCCACGAAGAACACGGCCGCCGCGCTGCCGGACGTTATCCGCTGGTTCAAAAATGCAGGCTACCGCTTCGATACCGTGGACCATCTGGAAAAAAAGCCGTGACCGCCGCCGTCGCCCGCCTGCCTGTGGACGAAATACGCAAGAACGTCGATGAAAAAAATGCAAATTTTAACAGCAAAAAGCCTGAAATCTGTCGTGAGAATTGTAAAAAGGCACAATATATTGTATACTGAATGTGTTTCGTATCTTGCAGCGGAAAGGGCGTGCGCACATGTTCGGCTATGTTTTGCCCCTGACAGCAGAGCTGAAGGTGCGCGAGTGGCACGCCTACCGCGCCTATTACTGCGGCCTGTGCAAGGAGCTGAAGCGTGAATATGGCTTTTTGTCCCGTTTTCTGCTGAATTACGACCTTGTCCTGCCGGCTCTGCTGGCGGACGGTATGGCGGGCACGCAGGCGCGTATGTGCCCGGAGCGCTGCATGGCCAACCCGGTGGAAAAACGGCCGATGTGCCAAAGCACCGCGGGCCTTGCCCTGGCTGCGGACGCGCTGGTGCTGACGGTGTATTACAAGCTGGCGGACGACCTTGCGGACGAACGTTTTTTCAAGCGTCTGCCCGCTCTGGTCCTGTGGCCCTTTTTGAGCCGCATGCGCAAAAAGGCGGCGGTCCGCAGGCCCGCGCTGGACGAGACGCTGCGCGAACAGACGGCCGCCCAGCAGGCACTGGAGCGCCGCGCCAGCAAAAGCGCCGATGAAGCGGCGGACCCCACGGCCCGCATGACGGCCGCGCTGTTCCGCCTGGCCGCGCCGGGCAGCCGTGCGCTGGAGCGCATGGGCCTGTTTGTGGGGAAGATCATCTATTACCTGGACGCGGCCGAGGATTACGAAAAGGACACCCGGAACGGTGCGTACAATGTGTTTGCGCTGCAGGGCCTTTCCAAGGCGGAGGCAGTGGCCGAGGCACAGCGCCTGTGCCGCATGTGCGCGGGCGAGGCGGCTCTGGCCTACAACCTGCTGGAGCCGGGGCCCTGCAAGGCGATCCTGGACAACATCGTCTTTCTCGGCCTGCCGCAGAGCATCGCACTGGCCGGGCAAAAGCGCACGCAGCCCAGGCACGGCGCATAAAGCTGTGCGCGGAACGTGATGCATCTCCGCTCCGTGCGGCGGAAACATACAGCCTGACATCCGACAACAGAAAGGAATTCAAATGGACGCATACAAAGTTCTGGGCCTTACCGAGGGCGCGACAGAAGAAGAGATCAAAACCGCATACCGGGCTCTGGCGCAGAAGTACAACCCGGACAATTATGAGGCCGGCCCCCTGCGCGAGGAGGCCGAGGCCCAAAATGACCGAACTGAACGAGGCTTTTCGACGCGCTGATGGGGCGCCATCCGCACCGGCACGCCCGTAAACAGCAGGCGCACTGCAAACGCAGGCGAGCCGGAGCCGGACACAGGCGCGGCGGCCAACGGACGCTACCGAGCCATCCGCCAGATGATCAACAGCGAACAGCGTCTGAGCGAACAGTTTGAAAATCTGGCGAATCGTAATTTTGAGCACAGCAACCGCCGTGTTGATGAGCAAAATCGCCAAAGTTTGAACAGCCTGCTTGCGCCGCTTCGTGAACAACTGGACGGTTTTCGTCGCCAGGTTCAGGATAGCTTTGGTAAAGAGGCGCAAGAACGCCATACCCTGGCGCACGAAATTCGTAATCTCCAGCAACTGAATGCGCAGATGGCGCAGGAAGCGGTAAACCTGACGCGGGCATTAAAAGGCGATAACAAAACGCAGGGTAACTGGGGAGAGGTCGTACTCACGCGGGTACTCGAAGCCTCTGGTCTGCGTGAAGGTTATGAATATGAAACCCAGGTTAGCATCGAAAACGACGCCCGTTCGCGAATGCAGCCTGATGTCATCGTTCGGCTACCGCAGGGTAAAGATGTGGTGATCGATGCGAAAATGACGCTGGTCGCCTATGAGCGCTATTTTAACGCAGAAGATGAATACACCCGCGAAAGTGCATTGCAGGAGCACATCGCCTCGGTGCGCAACCATATTCGACTACTGGGTCGCAAAGATTATCAGCAGCTTCCTGGGCTGCGTACGCTTGACTATGTGTTGATGTTTATCCCCGTTGAGCCCGCTTTTTTGCTGGCGCTCGACAGACAGCCCGAACTGATTACCGAAGCACTTAGAAATAACATTATGCTGGTGAGTCCTACCACGCTGTTGGTGGCATTGCGCACGATCGCCAACCTGTGGCGCTACGAGCATCAGAGTCGTAATGCGCAACAAATTGCCGATCGGGCCAGCAAACTTTATGACAAGATGCGGTTGTTTGTGGATGATATGTCGGCAATAGGCCAAAGCCTGGACAAAGCCCAGGACAACTACCGACAGGCGATGAAAAAACTCTCTTCCGGTCGTGGAAACGTCCTGTCGCAGGCAGAAGCGTTTCGTAGTTTAGGCGTGGAAATTAAGCGCGAGATTAATCCTGAGCTGGCTGAACAAGCTACTACACAGGATGAAGAATACCGCTTGCGCTCGGTCCCTGAGACGCAACAAGATGCGTCTTACCCCGAGGATGAAGCGATAAATCAGCAATCAAACTAGTCCATTTGGGGTAGTTGAACCCGGTAGAAGGGTAGGGCAAATTGGCCCAATCTGTTACACTTCTCGAACATTTTTTGGATGAGCAGGCACTGAGATGGTGGATAATTCACAAGAAACGACGCACTTTGGCTTTCAGACCGTCGCTAAAGAGCAGAAAGCTGACATGGTGGCCCACGTTTTTCATTCTGTGGCGTCTAAATATGACGTTATGAATGACTTAATGTCATTTGGCATTCATCGTTTGTGGAAGCGCTTCACCATTGATTGCAGTGGCGTGCGTCGCGGGCAAACCGTTCTCGATTTAGCAGGCGGTACCGGCGATCTGACGGCGAAATTCTCTCGCATGGTTGGTGAAACCGGCAAAGTTGTGCTGGCGGATATCAATGACTCAATGCTCAAAATGGGTCGCGAAAAGCTGCGTAATATTGGCGTGGTAGGTAACGTTGAGTACGTTCAGGCGAATGCGGAAGCATTACCTTTCCCTGACAACACGTTTGACTGCATCACCATCTCTTTCGGTCTGCGCAACGTAACGGATAAAGACAAAGCATTGCGCTCCATGTACCGCGTATTGAAGCCGGGCGGACGTCTACTGGTGCTGGAATTCTCCAAACCCATCATCGAACCGTTGAGCAAAGCCTACGACGCATACTCTTTCCATGTTCTGCCGCGCATAGGTTCAATGGTAGCAAGCGATGCGGACAGCTACCGTTATTTGGCGGAGTCCATCCGTATGCATCCCGATCAGGACACCTTAAAAGCAATGATGCAAGATGCCGGGTTCGAAAGCGTTGATTACTACAACCTGACAGCAGGTGTCGTTGCGCTGCATCGTGGTTACAAGTTCTGACAGGAGAGTGGGGATGCCTTTAAAACCCTTAGTAACCGCAGGCGTTGAAAATATGCTCAACACCTTTCTGTACCGTTCTCCTGCGCTGAAGTCAGCCAGAACGCGTTTACAAGGGAAGGTGCTGCGTGTTGATCTCAAAGGATTTTCAACACCGTTAGCCTTGGTGTTTAGCGAGCGCAGGTCGATGTGCTGGGGGCATGGGAAGGCGAAGCCGATTGCACCATAATCACATATGCCAGTGTGTTACCGAAATTGCGTGACCGACAGCAACTCACCACGCTTATCCGCAGCGGTGAGCTGGAAGTCCAGGGCGATATCCAGGTAGTACAGAACTTTGTTGCGCTGGCCGATCTGGCGGAGTTGGATCCTGCAGAACTGTTAGCACCCTATACCGGCGATATCGTCGCAGAAGGGGTCAGCAAAGTCTTGCGTGGTGGAGCGAAGTTCCTGTGCCATAACTTTCAGCGCCAGCAGCGCTATGTCGCCGAAGCGATCACTGAAGAGTGGCGCATGGCTCCTGGTCCACTAGAGGTTGCATGGTTTGCTGAAGAAACGGCAGCCGTTGAGCGCGCGGTTGAATCTCTGGCCAAACGGCTGGAAAAACTGGAGGCCAAATGACGCCAGGTGAAGTACGGCGCCTTTATTTCATCATTCGCACTTTTTTAAGCTACGGTCTTGATGAACTCATCCCCAAAATGCGAATCACGCTGCCGCTTCGGTTGTGGCGTTACTCGTTGTTCTGGATGCCCAACCGACATAAAGATAAACCGCTGGGAGAAAGGCTGAGACTGGCTTTACAGGAACTCGGCCCGGTGTGGATCAAGTTTGGGCAAATGCTCTCTACCCGTCGTGACCTTTTCCCTCCGCACATCGCCGATCAGCTTGCGCTATTGCAGGATCGGGTTGCCCCGTTCGATGGGCTTAGAGCGAAAAAACAAATCGAAGAGGCTATGGGCGGGCTGCCCGTCGAGGAATGGTTTGATGATTTTGAGATCACGCCGCTGGCATCTGCGTCTGTTGCTCAGGTCCACACTGCGCGGTTGAAATCGAATGGCAAAGAGGTGGTGATCAAAGTTATTCGCCCGGACATACTTCCGGTCATCAAAGCGGATTTAAACTGATCTACCGCCTGGCTCGTTGGGTTCCTCGTCTGCTGCCAGATGGGCGTCGCCTGCGACCAACAGAAGTCGTCCGTGAATATGAAAAAAACGTTGATCGATGAACTGAATCTGCTGCGCGAATCGGCGAACGCCATTCAGCTACGACGTAATTTTGAAGATAGTCCGATGCTGTACATCCCGGAAGTGTATTCCGACTATTGTAGTCAGAACATGATGGTGATGGAGCGCATTTACGGCATCCCGGTTTCAGATGTCACCACGCTTGAGAAGAACGGCACCAATATGAAATTGTTGGCCGAGCGTGGTGTTCAGGTCTTCTTTACTCAGGTATTCCGCGACAGCTTTTTCCATGCGGATATGCACCCGGGAACATTTTTGTCAGTTATGAGCACCCTGAAAACCCGAAATACATTGGTATTGATTGTGGGATTGTGGGCTCTTTAAACAAAGAAGATAAGCGTTACCTGGCTGAAAACTTCATTGCGTTCTTTAACCGCGATTACCGCAAAGTTGCTGAACTGCACGTGGATTCTGGTTGGGTTCCGCCGGATACCAACGTAGAAGAGTTTGAATTTGCCATTCGTACCGTGTGCGAGCCGATTTTTGAAAAACCGCTGGCGGAGATTTCCTTTGGTCACGTGCTGCTGAATCTGTTCAACACTGCGCGCCGCTTCAATATGGAAGTTCAGCCTCAACTGGTATTGCTCCAGAAGACGCTGCTGTACGTAGAGGTGTCGGACAGACAACCTCTACCGCAGTTTAGGAATTGTGGCAAACGCTAGCCATTCCTCGAATCTGAATTAAAGATCAGGTCGGTATTCCGGCGCTCGTTAGGGCAATTTAAAGAAAAGCACCGTTCTGGGTCGAAAAAATGCCAGAAATACCTGAACTGGTGTATGACAGTTTGCGCCAGGGCAAATATTTACAGCACAGTGTTGATAAGATTGCCCGCGAGCTTCACGCGAATCATGTACGCCAGGGACAATCCCGTTATTTATTGGGCATTGGCGCAACATTGTTGCTAAGTGGAACATTCCTGCTGGTAAGCCGCCCTGAGTGGGGGCTTATGCCGGGCTGGTTAATGGCGGGAGGCGTCATAGCCTGGTTGATCGGCTGGCGCAAAATGCGCTGAATTTTTCATCGCCCAAGGCAGGTCGTGTAACGTATACTACGGCCTTATTAATTCATCATCTATGACAGAGGAACATGTATGGGTGGTATCAGTATTTGGCAGTTGTTGATCATTGCCGTCATCGTTGTACTGCTATTTGGCACCAAGAAACTCGGCTCCATCGGTTCCGATCTTGGCGCGTCGATCAAAGGCTTCAAAAAAGCGATGGGTGATGATGAGCCTAAGCAAGATAAAACCAGCCAGGACGCTGATTTTACTGCTAAATCCATCACCGATAAGCAGGGTGAAGTGAAAAAGGAAGACGCCAAAAGCCAAGATAAAGAGCAGGTATAATCCGTGTTTGATATCGGTTTTAGCGAACTGTTATTGGTGTTCGTGATCGGCCTCATTGTTCTGGGGCCGCAACGATTACCTGTAGCGGTAAAAACGGTTGCTGGCTGGGTTCGCGCTTTGCGTTCCCTTGCAACTACTGTTCAGAATGAACTGACCCAGGAGCTTAAGCTTCAGGAGTTTCAGGACAGCCTGAAGAAAGTAGAGAAAGCGAGCCTGACAAATCTGACCCCGGAGCTGAAAGCGTCAATGGATGAGCTGCGTGAGGCTGCGGAATCGATGAAGCGTTCTTACAGCGTGCACGATCCTGAGAAAGCGAGCGATGAAGCGCACACTATCCATAATCCGGTGGTGAAAGACGGTGAAGCGCAGCGAGAAGGGGTCACCCCTGCCGCCGCTGAAAACCAGGCCAGTTCGCCGGAGCAAAAACCGGAATCCGCGGGTGCTAAAACGCCAGAGCAGACGGAAAACACTTCCGCCACGTTGATGGATGCAGAAAAGAAAGCTGCCGCACCTGTTGTCGAATCCTCCCCCTCGTCGAGTGATAAACCGTAAACATGGCTGTAGAAGATACCCAACCGCTCATTACGCATCTTATCGAGCTGCGTAAGCGACTCCTGAACTGCATTATTGCGGTTATCGTGATCTTTCTGGCGTTGGTTTACTTTGCCAACGACATTTACCATATGGTTGCGGCGCCGCTGATTAAACAGATGCCGCAGGGTGCAACGATGATCGCCACCGATGTGGCCTCGCCGTTCTTTACGCCGATCAAGCTGACCTTTATGGTGTCGCTGATCCTGTCAGCGCCAGTGATCCTCTACCAGGTGTGGGCATTTATTGCGCCTGCTTTGTATAAACATGAACGTCGACTGGTTGTGCCGCTGCTGGTTTCCAGTTCGTTGTTGTTCTACATCGGCATGGCATTCGCCTATTTTGTCGTCTTTCCGTTGGCGTTTGGTTTTCTGGCCAACACGGCTCCGCAAGGCGTGCAGGTATCGACGGACATTGCCAGCTATCTCAGTTTCGTAATGGCGCTGTTTATGGCTTTCGGTGTCTCTTTTGAGGTCCCTGTCGCCATTGTGCTGCTATGCTGGATGGGCATTACAACACCTGAAGATTTACGTAAGAAACGACCTTACGTTGTGGTGGGAGCATTTGTCGTCGGGATGTTACTGACTCCGCCAGATGTCTTCTCGCAAACGTTGTTGGCGATACCGATGTACTGTCTGTTTGAAGTGGGCGTTTTCTTCTCTCGTTTCTATGTCGGTAAGCGACGTACGCGAGATGAGGACAACGAGGCTGAAGAAGCAAAAGAAGCCGAAGCCACCGAGAAAACAGAAGAGTAAATTCAACCGCCCGTCAGGGCGGTTGTCATATGGGAGGTAGCATGTTTGATATTGGCGTTAATTTAACCAGTTCACAATTTGCGAAAGACAGGGATGATGTTGTGGCGCGCGCCTTTGCTGCGGGCGTAAACGGTATGCTTCTGACCGGAACAAACCTGCACGAAAGCCAGCAGGCGCTGAAGTTGGCGCAACATTATCCACATTGCTGGTCCACGGCTGGCGTGCACCCGCATGACAGTAGCCAATGGCAATCCTCAACGGAAGACGAGATTATCGCGCTGGCAAACCAGTCTGAGGTGGTCGCTATTGGCGAGTGCGGTCTGGATTTCAATCGCAATTTCTCCACGCCGCAGGAGCAGGAACGTGCTTTTGAGGCACAACTGCGCATTGCCGCTGAACTGCAGATGCCGATTTTCATGCATTGTCGGGATGCCCATGAGCGTTTTCTGACGTTGCTGGAGCCGTGGCTGGATAGCCTCCCGGGCGCGGTGCTGCACTGTTTTACCGGAACGCGGCAGGAGATGCAGGACTGTGTGGACCGAGGGCTTTATATTGGTATTACCGGCTGGGTCTGTGATGAGCGTGCGGGGGATGGAACTGCGGGAACTGCTGCCGTTTATTCCGGTAGAAAGACTACTGATCGAAACTGATGCGCCTTACCTACTTCCTCGCGACTTAACGCCTAAACCGACGTCACGGCGCAATGAACCGGCGCACCTGCCACATATTCTTGAGCGTATTGCCCACTGGCGCGGAGAAGATCCTCAATGGCTGTCAGCCACCATTGATGCTAACGTCAGAACGCTGTTCGAAGTGACCTTCTAAACGGCTTAAATTTTTCGAAAGCCGGTATTTTTCACGCTCTGCTTAACCTCTTTATTCAACAGGTTAAGCAGTAGCATGGAACGCGCTTCGCCATCCGGTTCGGTGAAGATCGCTTTTAGCCCCTCAAACGCCCCTTCAGTAATAATCACGCTGTCCCCTGGCTGAGGAGTTTGCGGGTCAACAATTCCTTCAGGCTTGTAGATAGAAAGCTGGTGAATAACGGGAGAAGGGACGGTCGCAGGCGTCGCGCCAAAACGGACGAAATGGCTGACACCACGCGTGGCGTTGATGGTGGTGGTGTGGATCACTTCCGGGTCGAACTCGACAAACATGTAATTAGGGAATAGTGGTTCACTGACTGTGGTACGTTTACCGCGCACTATTTTTTCCAGGGTGATCATAGGCGTCAGGCAGTTCACCGCCTGTCTTTCCAGGTGTTCCTGGGCTCGCTGAAGTTGCCCACGTTTTGCAGTACAGTAAATACCAGGATTGCATAATAACTCTTATCCGCTTGTTCTGAGCGCAGCATAGCAAAAGCCATGCGTTAAGTTAATTATACCCCGCCTCAACGCAGGCTGAAACCCAATGGGTATATACTCCCAGGGCTTATATGTATCGCCAGAGTTCACGCTAATTTAACAAAAATACAGCATCACAATGATGAACGCCGTATAATGAAGCGCTTACGAAGAGGCCACAATGGACGCCATGAAATATCACGATTTACGCGACTTCCTGACGCTGCTTGAACAGCAGGGCGAGCTCAAACGCATTTCGCTTGAGTGGATCCCCACCTGGAAATTACTGAAATTGCCGATCGCACCCTGCGTGCCGGTGGGCCTGCGTTGCTGTTTGAGAATCCGAAAGGCTATTCAATGCCGGTGCTGTGTAACCTGTTTGGCACACCAAGCGTGTTGCGATGGGGATGGGACAAGAAGATGTCTCGGCGCTACGAGAAGTCGGTAAACTGTTGGCGTTTTTGAAAGAGCCAGAGCCACCGAAAGGATTCCGCGATCTGTTGATAAGCTGCCGCAGTTTAAGCAGGTGTTGAACATGCCGACTAAGCGGTTGCGCGGTGCACCTTGTCAGCAAAAAATCTACTCGGGCGATGACGTTGATTTAAACCGCATTCCGATTATGACCTGCTGGCCGGAAGATGCCGCGCCGCTGATTACCTGGGGGCTCACCGTAACGCGTGGTCCGCATAAAGAGCGGCAGAATCTGGGCATCTATCGTCAGCAGCTGATTGGCAAAAACAAGCTCATTATGCGCTGGCTGTCCCATCGCGGCGGTGCGCTTGATTACCAGGAGTGGTGCGCAGCGCATCCGGGCGAACGCTTCCCGGTTTCTGTGGCGTTAGGAGCCGATCCTGCGACCATTCTGGGGGCCGTGACGCCGGTTCCTGATACATTATCCGAGTACGCATTTGCCGGGCTGTTGCGCGGAACCAAGACCGAAGTAGTTAAATGTATTTCCAACGACCTGGAAGTGCCTGCCAGTGCAGAAATCGTGCTGGAAGGGTACATTGAACCGGGCGAGCTGGCTCCGGAAGGGCCGTATGGCGATCATACCGGCTACTACAACGAAGTAGATAGCTTCCCGGTCTTTACCGTCACGCACATTACCCAGCGCGAAGATGCGATTTATCACTCTACCTATACCGGACGTCCGCCAGATGAGCCCGCGGTACTCGGCGTGGCGCTGAACGAAGTTTTCGTTCCTATTCTGCAAAAGCAGTTCCCGGAGATTGTCGATTTTTATCTACCTCCGGAAGGCTGTTCATATCGCCTGGCCGTCGTGACGATGAAAAAACAGTACGCTGGTCATGCCAAACGCGTCATGATGGGTGTCTGGTCGTTTTTGCGTCAGTTTATGTACACCAAATTTGTTATTGTTTGCGATGATGACGTCAACGCACGTGACTGGAATGATGTGATTTGGGCAATTACTACCCGTATGGACCCGGCCCGGGATACGGTACTGGTAGAGAATACGCCAATTGATTACCTGGACTTTGCCTCGCCGGTTTCCGGCCTGGGTTCAAAAATGGGGCATGGATGCCACAAATAAAATGGACCGGGCGAAACCCAAGCGTAGCAAATGGGGGACAGGTCCGATTCAAAAAATAAGATCCTGAAAGTGACTGCGCGCATTGACGCAATTTGGGATGAACTGGCCATCTTTAATGACGGCAAAAAGCGCCTGAGGCGCGATCGTTTTGCCTATTGATCCGACAGAGAGAGCGCATGACAACCTTAAGCTGTAAAGTGACCTCGGTAGAAGCTATCACTGACACCGTATATCGCGTTCGTTTAGTGCCAGACGCGGCGTTTCCTTTCTGTGCTGGCCAGTATTTAATGGTCGTGATGGACGAAAGGGATAAGCGTCCGTTCTCCATGGCATCAACGCCGGACGAGCAAGGATTCATTGAGCTGCACGTTGGCGCCTCTGAGCTAAATCTTTATGCCATGGCCGTGATGGACCGTATTCTGAAAGACCGGGAGATCAAGGTCGACATTCCGCATGGCGAAGCCTGGCTGCGTGATGAAGACGAGCGCCCGCTGATCCTGATTGCCGGTGGTACAGGGTTCTCTTACGTGCGTTCCATTCTGCTTACCGCGCTGGCGCGCAATCCAAATCGCGATATCACCATTTACTGGGGCGGGCGCGAAGAGAAGCATCTCTACGATCTCTCCGAGCTGGAAGCGCTGTCAGTGAATCACCCGAATTTGCGCGTTGAGCCAGTGGTGGAACAGCCTGAAGACGGCTGGCGTGGTCGTACGGGAACCGTGTTAACGGCAGTATTACAGGATTACGGTACCCTGGCGGAGCATGATATCTACATCGCTGGTCGTTTCGAAATGGCCAAAATCGCGCGCGATCTGTTCTGTAATGAACGCAGTGCGCGTGAAGATCGCCTGTTTGGCGACGCTTTCGCGTTCATTTAAGCGCTGTGCGCCGGAGTCCTTCCGGCGCATTCATCACCAACCTTACTTCTTCTAACAGGGTGCAAGCCCGATCTCGTTGTTTCTCTTTTTTACCACGTTTTTTAGTAAACATATTTTTCCTATCTATTAATCACAAAACTTAGCTTTTGTGACAGGCCTCTTTTTGTTTAGTAAACAAAATCGGCAAACTAGACGCAATCAAATTGCGAGGCGCAAACGAGGAAAACCATGAGGCTCGGACTGGATATTGGCGGGACTAAAATCGAAGCGGTGGTGATTGATAACGCGGGTGAAATTGTTTACCGCGAGCGATGCGCGACACCAAAGCAGAGTTACGGTGATTTTTTCCAGGCCGTGACGGAGATGATTGCTAAGGCCAGACTGGCCGTTAATCAGCCTTTATCGGTTGGCATTGGGGTGCCTGGCGCGGTGGATAGCGAGGGGTTAATTAAGAACTCCAACATCCTGGTGCTCAATCAACAGGCCTTTGCGCAAGACCTTGAGCGAGCGTTAGGAATGCCCGTGCCTGTTACTAATGATGCCAACTGCTTTACCTTGTCGGAAGCGATGGACGGTAGCGGACACGGGCATAGCGTGGTATTTGGCGTGATCCTCGGTACCGGTTGCGGCGGTGGACTATGCATCGATAACCGCTTGATCTCTGGACCTAACGCCTGCGCAGGAGAGTGGGGGCATAATGCATTGCCGCGCTACCACGAATCTCAGGACGGGGCTGGAGTGACATGCTATTGCGGGCAGTTGAACTGTATTGAGAGCTTTATTTCCGGCAGCGGTCTGGAACGCCAGTACCTGAATCACACCGCGCAGCATGTGGGTGTGCCACAAATTATGCAACAGGTAGAATCGGGTGATGCGGATGCCTGCTTTGTATGGAAACGCTATTGCGATCAACTGGCGCGTGCGTTGGCGGGCGTGTGATACGCTCGATCCCGATGTTATCGTGCTAGGGGGTGGGGTAGTCCGAATATCGATTTACTGTATTCGGGTTTGCAGGCGCGAGTGGCGCAGTACGTATTTGGTAAGCAGTGCCGCACACCGATCGTTCGGGCCCGTCACGGCGACAGCAGCGGTGTACGCGGTGCGGCCTGGCTGGGGGCGCAACAAGCCATAGTAGAATCAATGAGAGTGAAATGACGAAACCTGTACGTATCAGAGATATTGCCGAAGCTTGTGGTGTTTCAGTTGGCGCATCGTTCCCGAGGCCCTAAAGGGCGCGGGCTACGTCGAAGACACCCTGGCTGCGCATTATTTCTGTGGCGCAGCAGCAGGGTTATGATTTTTCCCGTCTGCGTACTGACAAGATACAACGCGTCCTTTTTTTGCTTCACCGCCAGCACAATATCAGCCGGGCATTGCCGTTTTATTCTCAACTACTGCTGGGGATAGAAGATAACTGTCGTGACCATGGTATTGCGCTGAGCTTTCTCTCCATTGGTCCAGGCGATGCAGTGAGTGAGCAGGTGCTGCTGCACCAGCCTGATGCACTGATCTGTGCCGGATTTTTTGAGCCTGAATTACTTGGCTTGCTGCAACAGATGAAGCTGCCGTTGGTGCTGGTGGATCTCTGGGCGCCGGGCCTGCCTTGCGTGAACCCGGATAACACTCAGGGTGGGTATCTGGCCACGCAACATTTGATTGCACAAGGTCGCAGCCGTATTGCTTTTCTTGCCAGCACGCTTGCGCACTACAGCATCCGTCAGCGCGAGAAGGGCTACCGTCAGGCATTGTATGAGGCCCGTTTGCTGATGCCGCCAGAGTATGAAACCGTTGCGCCGCCGCTGTTGGATACCGATCAATCTCTTGTTGAGGCGGTAAATGAGCTACTCAGATTGCCGGAGCCGCCCGACGCTATTTTGCCTATAACGATGCGGCAGCGCTGGTTGTTCAACGGGTGTGCGCACAGGCAGGGATACGCCGATCCCGGAAGATCTCGCGCTGGTGGGGTTTGATGATATCGATGCTGCGGCCTGGTCACATCCACCACTCACTACTATTGCGGTTGATAAACAACAATTGGGGCGTGAAGCGCTGCGTTTATTGCTGGAAGAAAATCAGGAAGAGAATCTGCTGTTGCCGGTGCAGTTAGTTGTACGCGCCAGTTCAGGGAAATAAAAAACCCGCCCCTGACAGGCGGGAAGAACGGCAACTAAATTGTTATACAATGGCATTTGTGTTGTAGGCCGGATAAGACGCATCAGCGTCGCCATCCGGCATAGTCGCCGGGGGCGCTTCGCTTGCCCGGCCTACAATAAGTCACATGC
>ENA-OQDA01000614-OQDA01000614.1-human-gut-metagenome-genome-assembly--contig:-NODE-614-length-14310-cov-3.033773_pt1 | contig 14310 bp, 16 predicted proteins | sample MGYA00242771_ERZ504603 | MGnify/ENA primary metagenome ERZ504603 (study PRJEB26092, sample SAMD00036328) | human gut metagenome | host: Homo sapiens | study: EMG produced TPA metagenomics assembly of...
ATCAAGGGATCTGGGCGCCGACAATACGGCCAAGATCAAGAAGGACGCCTCCATCACCAAGGCCCAAGCTGACCGCGATGTGGCCATCGCCCAGGCGCAGGCAGACCGGGAAGCCAACGACGCTCGTGTCCAGGCCGAGACTGAGATTGCCCAGAAGAATACGGAGCTGGAAGTCAAGAAGGCAGAGCTGAAGGTCGCAGCCGATATGAAGCGGGCCCAAGCTGACGCTGCATACAAAATCGAGGAACAGGAGCAGCAGCGCTCCATTGAGACGGCTACTGTTAACGCCCAGATCGCCAAGACTGAGCGTGAGGCTGAGCTGAAGCAGAAGGAGGTCGAGGTCGCCAAGCAGACCCTGGACGCTGACATCCGCGCCAAGGCAGACGCAGAGAAGTACCGTCAGGAGAAGGAAGCTGAGGCTGAGCTGTTCGTCCGTCAGAGGGATGCCGAGGCCACGCTGTTCGAGCAGCAGAAGGAAGCTGAGGCCGTCAAGGCCCAGGCAGAAGCCGCCAAGTACGCCAAGGAGCAGGAGGCCGCTGGTATTGCCGCTGTCGGTAAGGCCGAGGCTGAGGCTATCCAGGCCAAGGCTCTGGCTGAAGCCGAAGGTATCGAACAAGAAGGCTGAGGCCATGAAAAAGTACGGCGAGGCCGCTGTCATCGAGATGATCATGCAGGCCCTGCCTGACATCGCCCGGAATGTGGCTGAGCCTCTGTCCAAGGTGGACAAGATCACCATGTACGGCGAGGGCAACAGCGCCAAGCTGATCCAGGACATCATCACCGGCACCACCCAGGTGACCGAAGGCGTGGCCCAGGGTATGGGCATCGACCTCAAGGCCCTGATCGCCGGTATGCTGGGCGGCAAGCTGGCGGCCGGGGATGGGCCAACCATCGTGGTGGATGCCTCCTCCGACAAAAACCCTAAGGAGCCCAAGAAGTTGCCCAAGAAGGACGAAGCTATCTTCCAGGAGCTGGATGAGGGCGAAGAAACCTGATATCATATCGCGCCGGACGGCGGGGAGAGAAATTCTCCCTGCCGTCTTTTTTTGTTGTTTTGGGTTTGCCAATTCTTTTTTAACGAAGAAAACTGCTGAGGTTGTCTTGCTTGCTAGATGCTGTTGCTGCGAGCCGGCTCCGTTCCTGAGCCTATGCCGGGTCCATGAGGTTCCGTTGTTGTACGCAACAATGGACAGGTATCCGGTGGCAAAATCTCACGGACCCAATACAGTGCCCCGGAGGGGACCTACTCCGGCGAGAACCTCGGGCAAAACAAAATTCCTCCGCCACATTTCTTCGTTAAAAAAGACCCTCCGATGGCACAAAAGAATGAGAGCCCTGGCATTGTGCCAGGGCTCCCATTTCACGCTGCATGGGCTATGCCTCTCTAATGGCCCATACGGCATCCCGCGTGATGACCATTTTTCCATTGCCGATCCGCAGCATATGCTCAGGAGCAACCTTGCTGGCAATGACCTTGGACATCACAATATCGTAATCGGTGATACTCTCCAACATTCCGCTGACGACGCATTCGCCCACAGAGACTATCAGGCTCTTCCCAATGGCCTCCTCCGACAGGACTACAGTGGACAATGGTTCGAGTACCGGGAACCAACTACATGGCGCGTAGGTATAAACAATAGGCCTGGCCTCTCCGTCGCGGATTGAAACAACACCCTCCCGCATAGCAACCACCGAGGTGATTTTGCCCCATACCGGGAGCAGCTGGCCCTTCAGCTGGTCCCATTCGCTTGGCTGGCCATCCTCATCCGGATCCGTCTTCATCAGCCGGCAGCGGTACAAGGAACCATCGATCCGCATCTCGACCCCCATGTGGAAATTTCGGTCCCTCATGTGGCGGAAGGTCATCCCAACGAGAAAGGGCTGGTCGGCAACGAATAGGCCATTTGCCATAATCCATCGGCACTCCAGGCCGCATGCCGTGTCGCCAATGATAATCGGCGCATCGGCCTTATACCGGCTGACATTCTTTCCCACCTGGACCGGCTTGTTGCGCACATATATGCTTCCCAGCAGCCTTATATCTGCCATATGCTTGTCATCTCCTTCTGATTTTCCTTCCAAAAATTGTACTTGCTGTTCGAATACTATGCGCGTTGCCCGGAGGCTATTCGGAGCTGCCGGGCAGGAAAAGGGCCGCCCATGCGGACGGCCCTTCTGGAGCTATTGATCTGTCGCCGTATCCACGCCAATGAGGTTGACCCCCGCGGCCGGGATGTTCCGCACCCGATACCGGGCGATGCGCTTGATATGCGTCTCGCCTACCATCGCAGCCCAGGCCAGCTTCTGCCCCTTCTTCAGCGTGAGTACCCCTACGCCCTGGGCGGCCCTGGTACTCTTTGCTGCCAGCAGGGAGGAATCGAACAAGACTGTCTTACCAGAGTCGGCGCCCACGGCCCAGATCCTGATCCTCCTTCAGCCACAGGACCTTGACCACCGGCGATTTGTCGGAGAAGGCTCCGATGAGTTTCTTGCGCCTGGTCTGCGTCTGGTACGCCGACAAAGCCACCCGGGCAGCCTTGCCATTCTCGAAGAAGAATACCAGATCACCAGAATAGTCGCCGGGCAGGCAGGCCCACAGGACTTTTTCATCAGCGTCCATGCCCAACTTGGTGGGCAGATAGTCGCCCAGAATGCTGGCCTTGGAGTCGTCGAACTCGCTGAGAAAGGTCTTGTAGCACTGCTGCTTGTCTGTAAAGACCATCAGCTCATCCTGGTTATCGGCCTCCCACTGCTGGCCCGGCCCGTCGCCGTCCTTGTACTTCTGCTCGCTGGCCATGCGCAGCGACTGGGGCGTGATCTTCTTCAGGTAGCCCCCCTGGAGAGAAACAGGTGGACCTGGTAGCTGGGGGCGCCGTTGTCTACATCGTCCACAGCCTCATCCTGGTGGTCTTTGACGATCTCAGTCCGGCGGGGCGTCCCATACTTTTCTTTGACCTCCCGCAGCTCCTTGGCAATCAAGTTCTGGATGCGCTTGGGCGACTTTACGGTCGTTTCCAGGCTGTGGATCTCCTTCTCCAGAGTGGCAATCTCTTTGGTACGCTTGAGGATATGCTCCTTGTTGATATCCCGTAGCCGCAGATTAGCCACAAACTCAGCCTGCACCTCGTCGATCTTAAACCCAGCCATCAGGTTGGGCACCACATCGGCATCCTTCTCCGTCTCCCGGATGATCTTGATGGCCTTATTGATATTCAGCAGAATCTTCTCCAGACCCTGCAGCAGATGTAACTTCTCGGACTTGCGGGCGATAGACCAGTTGAGCCGTCGCCGCACGCATTCCATGCGCCAGGTTACCCACTCGTTCAGCAGCTCTCGCACACCCATAACCCGGGGCTGGCCGTTGATCAAAACATTGAAGTTGCAGGACTGGCTATCCAACAGAGGAGTCAGCCTGAACAGCTTCTGCATGGTCTTCTCAGGGGCATTGCCACGCTTCAGGTCGATGGCCAGCTTCAGGCCAGACAAGTCTGTCTCATCGCGGATGTCACTGATTTCCTTCAGCTTGCCCAGCTTCACCAGCTCAACGACCTTGTCCACGATGGCCTCGGTAGTCGTCGAATAGGGGATCTCATAGATCTCAATGACATTCTGCTTTGGAATATACCGCCATTTGGCCCGTACCTTGAAGGTCCCGCGGCCTGTCTCATAGATGCTCCGCAGTATCTTCTCATCATAGAGGAGTTCGCCGCCGGTGGGCAGGTCAGGAGCCAGCAGAGTGGAGAGGATATCATGGTTGGGATTTTCCATGAGGGCGATGGTCGTATCGCAGACTTCGCCCAAGTTAAATCCGCAGATATCACTGGCCATGCCCACAGCGATGCCTTTGTTGGCGGATACCAAGATGTTGGGGAAGGTGGTGGGAAGGAGGGAGGGCTCCTTCAGCTTTCCATCGTAGTTGTCAACAAAATCCACTGTATTCTGGTCGATATCCCGGAACATCTCGACGCAGATACCATCCAGCCGAGCCTCCGTGTACCGGCTGGCGGCCCAGGCCATATCCCGGGAGTAGACCTTACCAAAGTTACCCTTGGAGTCCACAAACGGATGGAGCAGGGCACCATAGCCCTTGGACAGACGGACCATCGTATCGTAGATGGCCGCGTCGCCATGTGGGTTCAGTTTCATGGTGGCGCCCACAATATTGGCACTCTTGGTCCGGGCCCGCCAAGCAGGTGCATCTGGTACATGGTGTACAGCAGCTTCCGGTGGCTTGGCTTGAATCCGTCGATTTCAGGAATGGCCCGGGAAACGATGACGCTCATGGCGTAGGGCATGTAGTTGTATTTCAGGGTGTCGGTGATCGGCTGCTCCTGCACTTCTGACTTCAAGCCCTTTACATGCAGGTCAGCAGCGCTTACACGGGCCGCTTCAGCTGCCTGTTTTTTCTTTCTGGGTGCCATTATACAGCCCTCCTTTTAAGAGATATCTGCCAAATCAAGGAACAGGTGCCCATCGCTGGCAATATAATTCTTACGGCCTTGCAGGTCGTCGCCCAGAAGCAGGTCAAACATAGTGGCAGTCTGCTCCACATCCTCGGGCATAACCTTGATGAGGCGGCGGGTGTCCGGGTTCATGGTCGTCAGCCACATCATATCTGGGTCATTCTCACCCAGGCCCTTGGATCGTTGGATATCGCAATTCTTTCCCTTCAGCTTGGCAACCACCGAGTCCTTCTCGGCGTTAGAGTAGGCAAACCAGGTGTCACCCTTGCAGATGATCTCAAACAGGGGCGACTCGGCGATATAGACATAGCCCTCCTGGATGAGGGTGGGGGTGAGCCGGTAGAGCATCGTGAGGATGAGGGTGCGGATCTGGAACCCATCCACATCGGCGTCCGTACAGATGATTACTTTGTTCCATCGTAAAGCCGAGAGGTCGAACCCGGCCATCTCCTTGGCATGCCGATCCTTGACCTCCACACCACAGCCCAGGACGCGAGCAGGTCTGTATGACCTCGCTTTGAAGATCTTGGCATAGTCGGACTTCAAAGCAGTTGAGTATCTTGCCCCTCACTGGCATAATAGCCCTGGAATTCACTGTCCCGGGCCAGCTTGACGCTGCCCAGAGCCGAGTCGCCCTCCACGATGTAGAGCTCCCGGCGGGTGGTGTCCTTCGTCCGGCAGTCCACAAACTTCTGTACCCGGTTGGCGATGTCCACACTGCCGGAGAGCTTTTTCTTGATGTTCAGCCGGGTGCGCTCGGCGTTCTCCCGGCTGCGCTTGTTGATGAGCACCTGCTCGGCGATCTTCCCTGCGTCCAGGGGATTCTCAATGAAGTAGACCTCCAACTGGGCCCGCAGAAACTCGGTCATGGCCTCCTGGACAAACTTGTTGTTGATGGCCTTCTTGGTCTGGTTCTCGTAGGAGGTCTGGGTGGAGAAGTTGTTGCTCACCAGCACCAGGCAGTCCTCCACGTCGGCCCAGGTGATCTTGCTCTCGCTCTTCTGGTATTTGCCCTGGGCCTTGAGGTAGGCGTCGATGCCATTCACGAAGGCGGACTTCACCGCCTTCTCCGGGGAGCCGCCGTGCTCCAGCCAGGAGGAGTTGTGGTAGTGCTCGATAATCTGCACCGTGTTGGAGAAGCAGAAGGAGACGGAGAGCTTCACCTTGTACTCGGGCTTGTCCGCCCGGTCCCGGCCCCGCCGCTCGGTCTGCCAGAACACGGGCAGGGTGAGGGAGTTCTCCCCCGCCAGCTCCTTCACATAGTCCTCAATGCCGTTTTCGTACTGGAAGTCGGTGGTCTCGAACTTCCCCCCCACCTGGTTGCGGAAGCGGAAGGTGACCCCGGCGTTGACCACCGCCTGGCGCTTGAGCACGTCGGTGTAGTACTCCACGGGGATATTGATGTCGGTAAACACATCCAGATCCGGCTTCCAGCGGAAGCGGGAGCCGGTCTTTTTGCCGGAGTAGGGCTCCTTTTTCAGGCCGCCCACGTTCTCGCCCTTCTCGAAGTGGAGGGTGTACTCAAAGCCGTCCCGGTGGATCACCGCATCAAAGTACGCGCTGGCGTACTGGGTGGCGCAGGAGCCCAGGCCGTTGAGGCCCAGGGAGTACTCGTAGTTGTCGCCGTCGTTGTTGTTGTACTTGCCGCCGGCGTACAGCTCGCAGAACACCAGCTCCCAGTTGTATTTCTGCTCCTTCTCGTTCCAGTCCACCGGGCAGCCCCGGCCGAAGTCCTCCACCTCGATGGAGTGATCCTCATACCGGGTGACGGTGATCAGGGAGCCGTGGCCCTCCCGGGCCTCGTCGATGGCGTTGGACAGGATCTCAAAGACCTGCGTGCTCACAGCCCTCCAGCCCGTCGGAGCCGAAGATCACCGCCGGGCGCTTGCGTACCCGGTCGGCCCCCTTCAGGGAGGAAATGGAGTCGTTTCCGTAATTTTTGGGGGAATTGCTTTTCGCCATGGGCCTCTCCTCGCTCGTTCCAAAATCAGAAAATTACATCTTATTATATTACTCCAAACCGGCCCAAAGTGTCAAGAAAACGCGAAAGGCCGCCACGACAAACGCATGAATGATTGTCTACCACCAATTCTGTTTTCAGCTATTTTTAAGCTTCTAAAAGTTCTTCCAGATACTGAATTGGACGCATGCTAACTACGAACCTTTTCTTTCTCATCGACAACTTATGCCTTGTCATTTGTGCCGGCTTCAAAATACTTAGGCTCCATTTTCTTATGATATTCAAATTTTGTGCTGCCATTTTATCTAACGTTGTGTTTGCATCTTCCCGGAATGTTACATCCAAATGCCAGTGCATACTTTCTATACTCCAATGTCCTCTGACTGCACGACTGATCTGCTCTATATCTGCCTTTAAACTACTGATAAAATAACGATACTCTATCCTTCTCTTTCCATCCTTCTCTATCGTTTTCTTTTCCATCACGATACTGGACAGCCCTTTCCAGTTCTTTTTCTGACTTAACCATTTAATATCTTCTGTTTGATAATACTCCCTTATTTCAACCTGACCATGTGCCTTTTCCTGTGTCTTTTTGTAATTACCGCTCGCACGGATTCTTTTTTGAAACTCTTCATCCGAAAAGTATTCCTGCACATCCTCATACAGGCTGTTTTGATTTCTCTTCAATGCAAGAACATAATCTGCCCGTTTTTTCTTTATTTTTTCCGCTATTGCAGTCTGTGTTCCCATTGCATCAATCGTTACGGTCTGGCCTTTTATCTGGATCTTATCCAACAATTCTGGAATCACTACGATTTCATTGCTTTTTTCTTCAACAGCTTTTTGTCCAAGACAAAAACCATCCTCTTTACTCCACGCGGATACAATGTGAGCTGCCTTTCCAGCTCCCCTTTTATTGGAACGCATGGTTTTTCCATCAATACAGATGATTTTTTTCAGCAGCTCTCCATCATCCTGATTTAATCGGTCCTGCCATTTTCCATAGAGTTGTTGTAAGATTTCTGGTGATATCATCCCCATAACACGTCTGATCGTATCATGGGATGGAATCCCGTTCTTTAACTCGATATACTTACGAAGATAGTCCTGATAATTTTCCGCAAACAATGCCATTTCTACCCAGTCATCCGCATTCGCTAACGTTGCGAACAACACAATAACAAGAATATCTTTTAATGTGTGACGAATTTTTCTTTGCTGGCGATCATCTTCTATGTATTCCAGCCAATCTAATAATTCCTGCATATACCAACGCCCCTTTTCTTTTAATTTTACCAGAAAAGGGGCATGTTCACAATTTATTTACTCATGCGTTTTTCGTGCGATTTTTTCTCGCCTGCCCCCGTCCGGTCTATCCAAACCGCTCAAATTCCGCCCGGCTACCCCGGAAGATGTTCAGATCAATGCGCCGCTGGGTCCCGTAGTAGCCCTCCAGCTCGGCGGAGTGGGAGTACTGCCAGAAGTCCCAGCCGGGCACCAGCGGGAACACCGTGGGGCTGGAGCACCAGATGGGGTAGTCCCCGTAGCCGCCCCAGCGCATATAGCGGGTAGTAAGAGCGGTAGGTCACGTAGAGGATGGGCTTGACGCCGTAGTGGGCCTCCAGCCGCTCCAGCAGGGGGTCCAGAATGGCCCGCACCCGCTCTTTCTCCGGCGGCGTGTCCAGATATTCCCCGTAGAACTCGATATCCACCACCGGGGGCAAGGCCCCCTCGGTCACCGGAACCGCAGCGATAAAATTGTCCGCCTGGGTCTCGCCGGGGCTGTCATAGCTGAGGAAGTGATAGGCTCCCGCCCGCACTCCGGCCGCCGCCGCTCCAGCCCAGTTGGCGGCAAACCGCCTGTCCTGGAGGAGGGAGCCCTCCGTGGCCTTAATGAATGCAAAGTCCACCCCCTGCTCCGCCAGGACGGGCCAGTCCACCTCCCCCTGGTAGGAGGACACGTCCACGCCGAAGACCTCCCACTCGTCGGGTCCGCTTCGTCGGGCAGAAGGATCAGGCCCCGCCAGCGCAGCAGGCCCAGGGTAACCAGCGCAGCGGCGGCTAAAAACAGGAGCGCCAGAAACAGCCGCCCCAGTACCCGAAGCAATTTTTTCAAAAGGCATCACCAGCCTCCATCATACGGCACTTTGCACCTAAAGGCAATCAAAATTTTGCGATCCCGGGCCGGTTCGTTCGGGAAAAGGACCACCAGCCGGGGCTCCGGCCTTGTCAGCCGGGGCGGAACGTGGTATGATTTGCTCCTGAACACAGGACAGAGGTCCCCGCTCCGCCGGGGCGCCTCTGGGGCGGTTAGGAAGGAGGTACCTATGCTTATTCGCAGAGCAGAGGAGAGAGACATCCCCCGCATCCATGAACTTTTGGCTCAGGTGGCTCAGGTGCATCACACCGGGCGACCGGATCTCTTCCGGGCCGGGGGCAGAAAGTACACGGATACCCAGTTGAGTCAGAAAATAAACGATGAAAATACGCCCATTTTTGTGGCCGTGGACGACAGGGAGCGGGTGCTGGGCTACGTCTTCTGTCAATTTGAGCAGTATGTCAATCACAACATCCTGACGGATGTAAAAACTCTTTACATTGATGATCTGTGTGTGGACGAGGCGCTTCGGGGGCAGCACATCGGCGGGGCCCTCTATGCCTACGCGGCGGAATTCGCCCGGAAAAGCGGGTGCTATAATCTGACGCTCAATGTATGGAGCTGCAATCCCTCCGCCATAAAATTTTACGAATCCTGCGGTCTGAGGCCGCAAAAGGTCCATCTGGAAGCCCTCTTGAGTGCCGATGGGCCGGGCGCGGGTCCGCAGAGGCGGCACCTATGATCCGGCCGGCGCGGCCCGACGATCTGCCCGCTCTGGGTCCCGTCTACGGCGTGGCCCGCCGCTTCATGGCCGAGCACGGCAACCCCACCCACGTGGGAGCGACCGTTACCCCCTCCGCAGGATGCTGGAGGCGGATCTGCAGCGGGGTGAGCTGTACGTCTTTGACCAGGACGGAGTCATCCATGGGGCCTTTGTCCTCCGCCTGGGGGATGAGCCCAACTACCGCGTCATCGAGGGGGCCTGGCGCTCCGGCGCACCCTACGGCACCATCCACCGGGTGGCCGGCGACGGCACGGTTCACGGCCTGTTTACCGCCTGTATGGACTTCTGTAAGAGACGCATGTCCCACCTGCGCATCGACACCCACGAAAACAACGCCGTCATGCGCCATCTGATCGCCAGGCACGGCTTTCTCCCCTGCGGCACCATCTATGTGGAGGACGGCCACCCCCGCCTGGCTTCGACTGGCTGGCAGAATAAAACGGCCCCGGCGCTGCCCGGGGGCCGTTTTTATGATATGCGGGACGGGTAAAAGAACACCCGCAGGGAGCCGTCCCGTCCGGTGAGCACCTCCGCCTCCACCTCATACACCTCCCGCAGAAAAGCGGGGGTAAGGAGCTCTTTGGGCGCGCCCTCCCCCACGATCACCCCGTCCTTCAATGCGTAGAGCCGGTGGCAGTAGGCCGCGGCCAGATTGAGATCGTGGATGGCGGCCACTACGGTACATCCGCTCCCCCGCACCAGCTCCATGAGCTGGAGCTGGTACTTGATGTCCAGGTGGTTGGTCGGCTCGTCCAGCACCAGCACCGCCGTCTGCTGGGCCAGGGCCCGGGCGATAAGCACCCTCTGCTTCTCCCCGCCGGACAGAGCAAAGATATTCCGATCCAGGAGCGGGCCCACGCCGCAGATCTGAACGGCGGAATCCAGGGCCTGGGACATTTCCTCCTGAGAGGCGCCCCGGCTCGTCCAGGCCGCAAAGAGCACCTCGCCGGTGGTGTCCAGATTGAAGAACTGAGACTTGGGGTTCTGAAATACGGAGCCCACAGTTTGCGCCAGCTCCCACAGGGGCGTCCCAGCCACATCCCGGCCGCCCACTGTGACGGCGCCTTCCAAAGCCCCGCCTCCGCCATGCTGGAGCAGCCCGTTGATGAGCTTAATGATCGTGGTTTTGCCGCACCCGCTCTCGCCGGTGAAAAGGATCAGTTCTCCCGGTTCTACCGTAAAAGAACAGTCCCGAAGGCTGGGCTCCGTCTGCCCTTCATAGGTGTACGTCACATGGTCGAAGGTGATCACGGGAGCACCCCCTCGTCAGCAGATCCCACCCACGCACAGGGCCAGGAACAGCAGGGCAACGGCCACGTCCTGAATGTGGAATCCGATGGGCCGCCAGGAGGACATTTTCCCCGGGTGCTCAATGCCCCGGGCGGTGGCAGACTCGCTGAGTTCCTCCGCTGTCTGGGCCGCCCCCATGAGCATGGGGACATAGACGCACTCCAATTTTTCCTCCAGGCCGTGGATCTGGCGCAGAGCCATAGCGTCCCGGATATGCCGGAAGTCCTGGCGGAGCGCCGGCAGAAACCGGAGGGTCACCGCCAGCGTGATGGAAAAGCTCCGGGGTGCTCCCAACCGCTCCAGAGCGGCCATGAACTGGCTGACACTGGTAGTGGCAATGATGTAAGCCCCGCCGGCAATGCAGGGAAAGACCAGAATGAAATAGGTCACCGAAGCAAGCTGAAAAAAATCGAAGGTCACTGGGTGACCTCGATTTTCCTTTCTGTTCACAGTTTCTTCATAGAACTCTGCTAAAATAGCAACACTTTCGTCCGGTTTCTAACAACCGATTCCCTTTTCCACGCCAGGAGGAACCCCCTATGAAAAAACGTTTCGCGGCCCTGTGCCTAACCTGCTCTGCCCTGCTGTCCCTGTCCGCACCCGCCGCGGCGGTGCGGGCACCCAACGACAGCGGACAGCCCCAGTCCTCCACAGGCAACACCTCGGTCACCATTCCCTCAGACGGGACCCTCTCCTTCGACCAGATCGGCCCTCGGGTAAAGGCCAACAACCTGACCTTGAAGGCGGCGCAAGAGAGCCTGAAATCCGCCGAGGCCATGGACTGGGATGAGGCCATCGACGAGATGGAGGATGCCATTGATGCCATGGAGCTACAGATCTCTATGCTTGTGAGCAGCGGGGCCGGAGAATTAGCAAATGCAAAGAAAAATTTAGAGCATACTCTAAAACAAATAGCCATAACTGAAGGCAAAATTTCTAACGTAAGTGATATTACCGATGGCATGTTTGATCACTTTCTTTAATTGCACTCGGTAAATATAGCGAAATGCAAGCGGCAAGCTTGAAAAGCCTCCTTGGAATCCATGGAAGACCAGTTAGACGATCTGCAGGACCAGAAGGAGGACTACCAAAAAACCTTGGGAGACACCGCCCGCCAAATCGACTATGCCGCCGCCCAGACCATTGCCGGGGCGGAGTCCCTCTATCTGACCATCCTCTCCACCCAGCTTCAGCTGGAGGCCCTGCAGGAGACCATGGAAAGCACCCAGCGTTCCCTGCGGGAAGTGGAGCTGCGCTATGAATTGGGGCAGGTCTCCCAGCTGACCCTGCTGCAGGCCCAAAGCGGCTATGACAGTCTGAAGGCCTCCATGGACAGTCTGGAGAACACCATCTCCACCCTGTACAGTTCCCTCCAGTCCCTGATGGGAGATGTCCCCACAGGCCGCCTGACCCTTACCAGCACCCCCTACGTCACCCAGGGACAACTGGCCGCCATTTCCTATACCTCCGACCTGGAAAAGGCCAAGGAGAACAGCTACACCCTCTATGCCTCTGCCCGGTCTGTGGAGGACGCCAAGCAGGCCATGGACGACGCCCGGCGGGAGGAGGGAAAGAACAGCTACCAGTACAAGATGGCGGAGTATACCTATCAGTCCACCCTCTATCAAAACGACGCCACCATCGCGGAGTTTGAACTCTCCTTCCAATCCCTCTACAAGGCCCTCGCCCCCGCCCAAGCCGCGCTGTCGGCCAAGGAGAGTGCCCTGGCCTATGAGGAACAGGTCTACGCCGTGGCAGAGCGAAAGCACGAGCTGGGCAACCTCTCGGATAACGCCCTTCTGGACGCTAAGAACACGCTGAACACCGCTAAGCGGGATGTCACCGCGGCAGAGATGGAGCTGTACACCGCCTATCACAGCTACGAACAGGCCGTAAAACAAGGGCTGGTCAGCAGCGCCGGATAAGTCCATCCCCTGCGGGGAACCATTTCAGGTTCCCCGCAGTTTTTGTCTCTTGCCCCCTATCCAAAAGCCCATCTCCTGTTTCTTATGTCCGATTAAGAAATCGTTTACAAAACCGTCACGGAATTCATAATTTAGCCATATCATTCCAATATTTTGGTCACAATTCTCCTGTACTATATCACCTGTAAGCAGCAGAGATCAAAAACTTCTGACTTTACTTACACACTCTCTTTTCTCTCTCTTTTCTCTCTTTTTAAAAAAGGACCGGCAGCGATATGGGAAATCGCTGCCGGTTCTTTTTGGGCGCATCTTTGCCGGTTCTGGCAATGATCCACAAAGATGCTTGCCTGGTTTTATCTCTCTCAGGCAATTCTCCGGTCTCAATGAAAATTTTGAAAAGCAAGAAAAGAAAAAAATATTTCTTCTGCACGAAAAAATTAAAGTCACGGCGTTGATTTTCGTGATTCCATGTGGTAATGTGTACCTGTACAATTTGTCCTTGGCCGGAAACGATTGTCGAGATCTCTGTCGTCCGTGACAGCGCTTTCAGTCAAGCAGGCCAGTTGGTTCTTACCAATGCAAAAAAGGAGACAATACCATCATGAACTTTGAACTGAACGAACAACAACTCTCGATCCAGAAAATGGCCCGTGACTTCACCGAGAAAAAGGTGGCTCCCAAGGTCCTTGAACGGGACGAGACCCGCGAGTACGATGTGAACCTCTACAAAGATCTGTGCGACATGGGATTCATCGGTCTTCCCTATGCCAAGGAATACGGCGGTCAGGGGCTGGGCTACATGGAATACGCCCTGGCTGTGGAAGAGATCTCCAAAGTGGACCCCTCCCTGGGTGTCTCTTTCTCCGTTGCCACCTCTCTGTATGGCGGCAGCCTGTACTTCTCCGAGGCCACCGATGAGCAGCTTAAGCGCTTCATGCCCCCTGTGCTCCGGGACGGGCATCTGGGTTCCTTCGGTCTGACTGAGCCCACCGCCGGCTCCGACGTCAGCGGTATGCTGACCTTCGCCCAGCGGGACGGAGACGAGTACATCATCAACGGCAGCAAGTGCTTTATCACCAACGGCCCCCTGTCCGACTACTTCTGCGTCTACGCCCTCACCGACCACGAGCTGGGGCCCAAGAGCATCGCCACCTTCGTGGTGGAGAGAAATACCCCAGGGCTTTACCATCGGCGCCCGCCACAACACCATGGGCATCCGCAGCGCCATGGGCCTGTTCGCCAATATGCGCCCGGCCAAGCTGTTCCCGCAGTTGGCCGGCGCGAGCCCTCTGCGGGGGGCACGGACTGCGTCGGCTGGAAACGGACGCATTTGGAAGCTTTCATGGGTGGCGCGGGAATTGATCGGCGGCGTGTACTTCGGCGAGCACAAAACCGAGACCGTAAACGGCGAGCGCGTGGCCACAGACGTGATGCCCTATGCTGAGCATGAGATCGAGCGCATTCTGCGCGTGGGCTTTGAAACGGCCATGAAGCGCCGCAATAAGCTGACGGTGGTGGACAAGGCGAACGTGCTGGACACCAGCCGCCTGTGGCGCGCCGTGGCCGCGCGCGTGCGGGGCAGGCTACCCGCAGGTAGAGGTCAACTATATGTATGTGGACAACGCGTCCATGCAGATCGTGAAAGACCCGTCCCAGTTTGACGTGATCGTGACGGAGAACATGTTCGGCGATATTCTTTCGGACGAAGCCAGCATGATCACGGGCAGCATCGGCATGATTCCGTCCTCCAGTTTGGGCGAAGGCACACGCGGGCTATATGAGCC
>ENA-OQDA01000615-OQDA01000615.1-human-gut-metagenome-genome-assembly--contig:-NODE-615-length-14293-cov-2.614005_pt1 | contig 14293 bp, 9 predicted proteins | sample MGYA00242771_ERZ504603 | MGnify/ENA primary metagenome ERZ504603 (study PRJEB26092, sample SAMD00036328) | human gut metagenome | host: Homo sapiens | study: EMG produced TPA metagenomics assembly of...
TCCGCCTGGACGACATCAGAAGCCGACCCCGTGGCCACCCTCGACTTCTCCACACCGGAAGCCGCAGAAGTATCCATCGACTGTCCCACATCAATTACCGGTTCACATGACGTGTATTTCCTTTTCACGGAAACACGAGGCGAGGTGAAATTCGACACGTGGCAGTTTGACGGGAAGGTCCCGATGCCATCACGAATACCGAAATGGAAGACAGCACTCCCCTGCGCTACGAATATTACCTCCCCAACGGTATGCGCCTTACAGAACGACCTGCCGCAGGAATGTATATCCGTAAGACATATTACAGCGACGGAAGCGTGAAAACCGACAAGAAGTTCTCCGAACAATAAAAAAGAAATACGAATACAAAATAACGGGTGCGCCGCTAACGCATCCCGTTATTTTTGCACTTAAGAAACCGGAAACGGTATCCGGAAACGAACAGCTTATTTATTCCCCATCACCACAAAAGAACGGGAAAACACCACGTTATAGGTCTTGACCATCCCCTGATAGTCGAACGTTACCACGGCAGTCTCAGCATCCGGACGTGCTTGCTTGACTTCTACTTTCACGTCTTTATTATCGGAAGATGCCGACACCTTGGGCAAGCGGGAAATCTCGGAAGGAAGCACATATACGACCTCATACGTCTTATAATCGGTTATACCGTTGGCATTGGTAGAACGTACCGGAGTATTCGGCAATTCAATGGCTTTCCCATCCACCGATATGCTGACGGAAGGCACGACGGGACGGGCTATCTTCTTCCCGACCGAACTGAATCCCAAACCGGTCAGGTCGAAAAGCTCCTCTCCGGCACCGCCCTCGGCCACCAAATAGATAGCATGCTTCCGGCTCAATCCGTCCACATGAGCCGACACATCCACCGTAAACTGTGTGACAGCTTGTGCCGAACCGGCAGGCACTTGGATTTCTCCAATCTTCTTGCCTTTCCACGTAGCGTTGTCCCAAGGCCCATCCATCCACACGTTTACCTTGAAAGCCTTGGATGTTTTCGGGGTCAGGAAAAGATTGAAAGCGGTCCGATTACCTTTTTTCGTACCTTCGAAAGCTTTCAGACCTAACTGATCCTTTTTCAAACCTCCGAAACCAAAATATTTATATCCGATGATATTCCCGTTTTTCACACCGGTAATCGGAGCATGGTTGTCCCAAATGTCCCAAGCATCCTGCTGAAGCCGTATGTCCGACAGATAGCAGGCGATACCGGCGGAATAGTATTGGTAAGGGTCAAGCCCGAAAATATGGAAACCTTCCGACGTGACTTCAGCCCCTTTGTATTCGTTGCCCTTTTTGTCCTTGGCTGTCCATACGTGATTCTTGGCATAGGGATCGTAAGCCCGGATGGAGACTTTACCCCCTTTGGCTACCGGCTTTTCATCCCATTCCACCTGAATCGGGGCAACCATGGCTTGACGCGCAAAACCGAACCCGCGCGGCGGACGGTGATAGAACACGTACCACTGTCCGTTGATTTGTTCGATACTCCCGTGGGTATTATGTCCGGCGTTGGAAGTCTGTAAGCCTGAACCGTCCTGATTCAAAACCGGAGCACGCGAATCGACCAACACTCCACCGCTTTTCCAAGGCCCTAACGGCGTATCACCGTAGGCATAACGTAAAGTGGAATTGGAGTTTCCCAATCCGTAATCAGGGCCTGAATAACCGCTGTAAATCGTCACATACTTGTTCCCCACCTTGCGGATGGAAGAAGCCTCGAAGAAGTTGAACGCTTTGGGATCCTGTCCTTCAAAGAGGCACGGATACTCAGTGCCTTCCGGATCACGAATGCCTCCCTGCGGTGTCCCGGCCGGCATGAAATACGGTATCAGTTCCGTGCCCGGACGGACGGAATACATCGTATTAGGATCGAGTTGGGCCGCAGACGAACGCTGGTAGCCCCAGTAACCGTACGCCCTGAAACCAATATCGTAGTCAGGGTCGTTCTTGTCGGTAATCTGCTCCACATAAATCGAAGGGTCGAAACCCAAGATACTGCCCGGAAGGGTCTTCGTGCCATCGGCATTTAGATTCACGGGCGTAAAAGGCCCGTCGGGACGACTCCCTTTGGCTACCATCGCTTCACGGTTCCTTCCCCGGCTATGCGGATATAGGTAGTATTCCTTCGTCCCGTCCCGGCGACGTACTTCCACCAAATCGGGTGCATACATCACGTCCCACTGTCCTTCGACGGGATAAGTGAAGATAGGGCCTTCATCGCGCCAACTCGACAAATCCTCTACGGGTGCTGACCACATCCGGATATCAGGCCCACAATAGCTCGTCATCCGCAAATCGTGGGAGCCGATGATGTAAGCGCGGTATTTTCCGGGGTTGTCCGGATCTTCAAACACACGGGGTTCACCGTCCGGCAAATGTTCCCACAGCGGAAGATAAGGGTTTCCGGCACCATGGAACACGTACTCCGCCTGTTGCGGCTGCTCCGCCGCCGTCAATCCGTACGTGACGGAAGAGAAAGCCGCTGCAAACAGGCAAGTAGCCACTCCCCCACCTTTTAAAAATCATCTTCATTTTTTTCCCATTTCTTCTATTTTGTTTTTTCGTTTAAGGGAAAGAGACAGGACGATATCCAAACTCGTCCCTTCCCTTTCCCTTTGGATTTATTTTTTCAGTATTTTCTCTACTTTCACCGTGCCGTCTGTCAAGTGGCTGCGACGGATGATGACACCTTTCGACACGTCGCCCGGACGGATTCTGCGTCCGGCCACGTCATAATACTCTTCGTAATCCACGCCAACCGCGCTTTCTTCTGCCGACATAATACCCGTAACGACTCCCTCGTCGTATGTGATGCCCTCAAAAGCGATGTCGTCGATGAGGAAATTATTGGTCGAAGCAGCCAATCCCCATACGAACTGGGTCGCCCCTTGGCGGAAGTCTCCACCCTCATCGGTTGTCACCGTGCCGACATTCCAGTTTTCCCCGTCGGTGGAATTCATTCTATTTTCAGTCGTTCACTTTGGTTGTATCCGGACACCGGATGCACGATACCAAATGACTTTTACCTATCCGGACGGCGGAAAGATGCTACACTGGAACTGTTGAACATATTGAGGCTACGCGATGCCGTGGATTTATAGATGCGGAATTGGGTAGTCGCCCCATCATTATACACATTCAAATAATAACCGGCCATCATACCCTGAGTATAACCCGAAGAGTTACTTCCCACCGTCAACGTATCTCCACGCATAAGAACTCCATTCTTATAACTTCCGGCCGAAGTAACTACTTGGCGCCATGTTACACTGTAATCCGTACTTTTACGCGTAAATTTATCCAAGTTCAATACACCGGTCGAATTGATGCCCGGAGCGCGTAAATCCGCAACATCTGACTTTTACGAACATCGGCGTCGGTATAATCCGCAACTCCTGCCGTACATAGATTGCCTGTCCCGCGAGTCACACCGGAAGCCGGAGGATTGGTCGGACCGTTCGTTACCGCATCCTACTTCAAAATCATAGTAAGTGGTATAAGTAGCCGGATTCACAGTTCCTTTCAGATTCACTTTGCGTGTATCCAGATATTGGGTCGCCACGGAAACCACACCTTCATAGTCCCCGATTTTCATTTCCGGTTTGAGACGCACATAAAATGCGTACCGTTCCGTCTTCCAACGTAGCACGGTCTATCGCCAAAGTCTGAGTATAACCGTCAAGAGAATCCACTGAAATTTCAAAAGCCTCTCCTTCCAACTCCACCTGTACGTCGTCCAACAAGTCATCTCCACCGATGTCGAAACTTCCCACGACCCGATTCGTACCTCCGTTCGTCTGACTGATTTCTTCTAAATCGGTTTGCGAAACAGTCATACCACTTCGATACAACGTAATGTCATCCACAGTCATGACTGCGTCCCAGCAGAGACGGGTGCCACCGACAGTAAAGGTAGCATCCTCCAACGCCAACAAATTTCCCAAACCACGCCGTCTGTAGAACCATCCAAGTACAACTTACCTCCTTGTAAAGTAGCGCGAAGCCAATCCATCCCTTCCGCACGGTCACCTTCACCCAAAGTATTCACGATGGCTAACCCACCGTCTTCTTTCGTTTCAGTCGTACTTATGCTGACCTTCAGTCCGTCCGTCTTGAACAAATAGCCGCCACGCATCAATATGCCCGCATCTCCATCTATTTGTTTCCAAGACACGCTGTAATCCGTAGCGTCACGAGGGAACATATCTAATATAGCCTGTCCCATTCCCGCCAGACCGGCAACATACGCATGCAAAGCATGATTTTCGTCCCGCCGCTTTCTATGGCAACAACACCGGCTTCTCCATCTTTCACTGTCAACATGGTAGCCGCCGGATCGGTAGCCGTTGTCGCAGCTTCATCATCTTCAAAGTTATATACCTGAGCGTCGGTACGATCTATTTTGATACAATCTACGAACACGGGAGAAGCCGTTGTCGCAAATTTCAGAATAACGGCATTTTCTCCTTCTTCCAGTTCTACATCTTTAGCCACTTCCGTCCAAACTTCTCCCGTCTTACGGAAAGTAAGCGGATAACGGCGACCGTTAACCAACAACTGCATTGTTACCCCAGAGGTCGGAGCTTGATAACGTACCGTCATCGTGTAAGTCCCTTTACGCAGAACCGTCACTGTATCGCGTATAGCCGCCGACTTATTGGTTCCAAACTCTACAAATCCCTGTCCTTGATAGCCACGGTGACCATTGTAGTAAGCATTTCCACGACACGCAGCAATGTCTTTGTAGTCGAAATTTTCGGCTTCATATTGCAATGTTCCGGTATATACGGACGGAGCTTCGGGCACTTCTATCCGAGCCGGTGTCCACTCCGTCAAACGTTCCGTAGCATTCCCGCTACACTTAATGCCCAATTCCACCGGTCCATTGTGACTGACTGTGAGGGTCAACACCCCGTCTTTCCACTCTTGCTTCACCTCGCTTTCACGATGGTCGGCCCGGTCCTTCCACGTAATTTCCGGTTGTGTAGAAGCACCGTAAATACGAATCGTATCGGTCGCATTATCATCCTCGATGAAGACCTCATTGCTTACCTTCGAATTCCGGTAATTAGTCATATAAAGCATGACGCTGTCGGTAAACTCTTTCATTACCGCCATAGCGTATGGAGAGAAGTCCAATGAAATGCTTTCCGCCGTATTATATAAAAAAGGAATATTACCTTTCGCCCGCTGCGTGGAGATATGACGTGAACGTACGCCATTCACCGTTTTATCCTGGTACTGATAAGGATTATACGTCATCCACGTGTTTTCCGCATGAGCCGCATAAATGTCACCGGTATATTCCTCTGGGAAAAGTCGGTTCAGTTCGTTCACCTTGTCCTCCACTTTAGGCCAACGTTGGTCATATTCCGACACGTTTACTACCTGAAGCCGCTGCGCCTCCTCGTCCAAAAGGTCATACACCTGAGGAATAGTGGGATAACGGCCGGAACTCTTCAGCCACCATTTGTTTTCCAACCACGAATTGCCATAAGTAGCACCGTCTCGGTCGCATTCCGGACGGTAAAGCCCGTCGAACAACGTGGCCGGGGTGAGATAGTCATCGAACGTACCGGTGCTTTTATCGTTCCGGATACATATTTTCGTCCGGTCTATCACCTCACGACGCGTCAGTATCCGGACCGTTCCATCCAGTATTTTACGGAATTCGTCAATGTTAATGTTGACGAAATGAGGATACCATCCCCAACGACGCCGGGTATAGCCGTCGGCTGTTGTCGCAGTGGAAATTTCACGGGACACTTCTACCGGAATGGTTTCCGGACCGTCGATAACGGTTTGTCCCGTCAACATGACATGTTCCATGATAGGCATCGCTCCGGAAGCTTTTACGAACGGTTCGCGTTCCTGATCGTCTTCAGTAGCCGGGTTACCATCGTCCGTACTCCATCCGCAAGCATCGAAACGAATACCGTATTGTCCGGCATACCCGCCGAGCCATGCCCCGAGGCAATTACTCTCGATGTCGAAAAAACCATTCTGCATCGTGTACTTCTCACAACAGATGAAGTGTTCCGGATGCTCCGTCAATAGTCGGTTTACCTCGGGATTCCGCTTCATGTAAGCTATAGGCATCATGTCGGCCGAATAATACGCCTGGGTGAAGCTTACCACAAGATATCCGCCATAGCGGTGGCATATCTTCAAAATGTCACCGAACAACGAAAGGCGTTCCAAAAAGGATGGCGTTCCCTCCTCTCCGAATCCCCAGAACTGTTCTGCAAAGTTCCAACCGATGAAATTGGGATATTTACGGAAATAATCCTCATACACCGAAAGGTCATGGTCGGAAAAACGGCTGTGTCCCCCACTGGCACACTGTACCATAGACCACACGCGCTTTTGTGCACAAGCCTTCAACCACGAATCACATACGGCAAACCCGTCATGACATGTAGCATCCGTCGCCGACAGCGACAAACTGAACACCACATACGGACGAATATCCTCGGGAACCATCTCAATGATACGCTCCGGGTCCGGCGTATTCCAAGTATCGATATGCACAATCCATAAAGGACGCTCCGGCGATATGGGACGTCTTAATGGGACATCGGCCAATACCTCCATACTTACCACGAACATTACCACAAACGCCATCGCCGAAATGCCATGCCCGTTTGCACATTCAAGAACTAATTTTTTTCATATACAAATCTATTTAAATAATTCTATATCACCAATTATCCGTACGGAAAGGTGCAGCCAACAACCCGTCTTTATTGCACAAATTGGCATCCGAGGGATTGTCACTCCACGCATACCGCACGGCTACAGGGTGTTTCACATCCTTATTGCTCACTACGACCTTGTTTCCTTTAATCACAGCATCCGCCCACACGAACTTCCGGTCTTCGCCGGCCACAGCAAAGTGTTTCAAGCCGCCTCCACGGCTTGCCAGTCCGCGCCCCACCTCAGTAAAAGAGATTACGACACGGTCGCCATCCACCTCCATACCTTTATATATAGGACCGGAACAGACCACTTTCTCCCCGTAAATCAATTTGCGCGCCCCGAGAAACAACCGTTGCGCCACACTTTTCTTATCCAACGGATGAATGTCGTTCCATTCACCCACATCGTAGGTTACGGCCAAAGCCGTATGGGAAACTTCCGAAGCCGCTTGTAATTGCGCCTCCCGCAAACGCGCCCAACCGCTATCCGTAGGACGGTCGTGCTTCTTCATATAATTGGGCAACTGCACCAAGAGAAAAGGCATGTCCGGCATCTGCCATGATTCGCGCCAGTCCGCTATCAGGGATTTCAGCAACGGCGCGTATTCCCCTGCCCGTCCGGCATTGTTCTCGCCTTGGTACCAAATGGCTCCCCGCACTTTCCAGTCCCGGATGGGATAAATCATACCGTTATACAGTCCTGAGCCCACCATTTTTTGCTGCCGAAGACGTTCAACGTATTCTTCCACACCGGTCCGGTCGAAACCTGTTTTATACTTCCAAGTACCGCAGAGCGACACGGAGTCCTCATCTCCTCTTATCACGTAGGGCTTGTCCGGCACGATTTCCCCATGGCCGTTCATCGCCGTAAGTTTCAGCGTCACGTTATTCTTGCCCTGCACCAACACACCGGCCGGGATGGCATATTTGCGTGGAGGACCGAAATATGAGGTGGTGCCCACCAAACGCCCATTCACGAACACAGAATCACCGTCGGCCATACGTCCCATATAAATCCGCGCGTGCCGCCCCACCATGGAAGAAGGCAAATCGAAAGTCTTGCGGTACCATACGGAACCTTTCGTCCGGATACCGCGCTCATCCCACGTACCCGGCACTTCCGTCTCAGCCCAATCCGAATCATCGAAATCTTTTTGATTCCATCTGCCGGAACCTTTATCCTGACGGGATTCCTTCACTTTGCGCACAGCCTCCTCGTCCACCAAGAGACGCGGAAAATCTTTCAGACGCTCCTGACTGATCCACGACTCGATATCCGTACCTCCCTTGCTTGCCACCAACATGCCCACGGGCACATGGTAGCGGTTCCACACTTCCGTGGCGAAAAAATAAGCCAGTGAAGTCCAGTTCATGACTTCGGATGCAGTAGCCGAATGCCACACGGCATCTCCGGCAATTTCTTCCCTTACACCATCCGTCACATCCTGCGAAGGCACTTTATAGTGACGTATCATATGATTATTCGACACCGGTATCTCCGGAAACTTCTCCACCAGACGTTCGATAGGTGTCTCCTGATTCGACTGCCCTCCGCAGAGATAGACATCTCCCACGAGTACGTCGCGTATCACCTTTTCATTCACTTCCATCAGAAACGGTCCTCCGGGCTGTTGCGGAGGCAACATGACGTGCCATTTCCCCGTCCCGTCGGCTTCTGTATAATAAGGTGTATCTCGGAAACGCACCGTGACTTTCTCACCAGGATCCGCCCACCCCAAATTTATCAACTCGGTTTCCCGTTGAAGCACCATCCGGTCGCCCACCAATTTAGGCAGCCTGACCGCCGCCCATCCTTCGCCGCCTCCTACCAAACCGGCGAGGAACAAAAGCACCGGACTCACTTTTTTAGACAAAAGAGCAAAAGAACAAATTTTGTTGTCGTAACTTTCTTCTGTCCTTCTGTCCTTCTGTCTAAAACAATAGGCTTCGGCTCATATCGGCCATTTTTTTCAACTAAAATATCCATTGCACTATAATGTTAAAACCATATCGCTTATCGTAGCCTGTTTTTAATGATTCAAAGATACACCTTCTATGCCTACTCGATTTTACGTCGTGTAACACATTTGTTTGCTCATGTTTCATTTGCAAAAAAAAATGCCGTAAGGTTTCATAATATAAAATATCCGCTACATATTCAAAAACGAAAAAAGAAAGAATATCCTAACTTTGCCATAGAGACAATCATAAAAGTGGAAATAGGTTTCATAATATAATGATTAGGTTAATGTTGGTTTTTCAGGTAGCTTTGTGTGAAGGTATCAGGATATTCAGGAGTTTCATAATTGGAAATTAGGTTAATGATTGGTTCTTAGGTAGTAGGATTGTTTAAGAGAAAAAGGATTGTTTTTGCAGGAAACCCCAAGCCGGATGTTACCCGGCTCACAAAAAAAACAGCAGACGGTCACACCCGCCTGCTGTTTTTTATTTATCGCGTTTCCGCTGAAAAGTCGTGTCCTGCCACGTCTACTTCTTTGCCGTCATCAGCCTTACCTCATACACGCGAGGAGTGGCTTTCTTCTCCGAAGGAGTGATTTTGACGGTCAGAACGTCCTTCCCGTCCATCTCGTCCGGCAAATCGAAATACGCCGTTTTCATCCCTCGTCCATCCACCGGACTTAGCATACCGACCGTACGTTCTTCTACCATAACCAAAGCGTCCGTATCAGCCATACCCCCCTCGTACTCCACACGCAACGGGACACATCACGTCCATTCGTTTTCATGCGGTACGAGAACCAACCCTTTCCGGTAGCGTCACGCCAATGGCGGTCGTTGTGGCTTCCGTTACGTGACTGCTCCGACCTGATGAAATGATCGCTCTCCGGCTGCTGTTCCCCACAGATAACCTTATCCGCAGTAGCAGCCTCCAGTTCGTTCTTCTCCCGTTCCGAACGAGCCAAAGCCTCCTGCTGGGCTTTCAGCTTATCGGGAGAAATCACCGGCCAATACACCATGTAACGGCATTCATACAGGCAATTGAACGGCTCTAACGTCATTCCTTCGTAACGTTCGGGATACACCCCACGAAGTTTGAACTCCAACGGCTTTCCTTCCACCTTTTCGATATGGGATAAAAGGTCGTCTTTGTCACCTACAATGACCGGCATATCCTGCAAAGGCCACTGCGGACCGGAAGCCACATGTCCTCCACGGCTATCATCAGCAAACAGACCTACCTGCTCCTGTTTCCCATGCTGCGAGACCAACACTATTGGGCCGTACATAAAAGAATAGTTATCCGAACCATCGGGCAGAGCGGCCACACGCAAAGACATCGGCAACGTCAGCCGCACTTCGTCTCCATCGGCCCATTTGCGGCTTATCGTCACATAACCGCCGGATACCGACACGGGTTGAGCCGTCCCGTTCACCGTCAGTTCCATCTGGGAAACGTCCGTCCACTCCGGCACACGGAACTTCACCGTGAACTCTTTCGCCCTGCCGCACGACAGGCGAAGGGTGGTAGCCTCTTCATAAGGGAAACCCGTGAGTTGCTCCACGCGCACCTTCCCCCACTGCAACACCGAAGGAATAAACAGGTTGACATACAGTTCATCCTCGCTGTGGCCGTAAATCATCTCTCCGTATTTGGCATGGTTTTCCATTCCGGAACCCACACAACACCAGAAACTCGTCTGCGGTTGGGAATATACCCGATAATGCCCCGAACGCATCGGCGTAAAATATACGAAACCTCCCTGCACCGGATCTATGGTAGACAGAATATGATTGTACAACGCCCGTTCGTAATAGTCCATATAATGTACGTCCGCACTGGTCTGGTACAACATTTTGGTCAGCCGCAGCATATTATACGTATTACAGGTCTCAGGCCCCTGCTCGCTCGTCAGCATACTGGAGAAATCCTCCGAAGGATGGAAATGCTCACGTACACTGTTGCCGCCGATAGAGATGCTGCGCCGCTCCACCACCGTTTCCCAAAAGAAACGTGCCGCATCATCCCAAGCCCGGTCTCCTTCCAAATCCGCTATGCGCTTATAGCCGATGACTTTCGGGATTTGAGTATTGGCATGTTTGCCTGTCAGTCGGTCTTCGTGCTTCAACAAAGGGTCGAGAATCTCACGGTGTGAAAAACGGTGGGCCAGTTGCAAATAGCTGTCCTTTCCCGTCAGGTCGGCCACATCGGCAAACACTTCGTTCAATCCCCCGTGTTCGCTGCGCAACATGTCCTGTATCTGTTCGTCGCTCAAGTCTTTCGTCATATTCATCATCCAGTCGGTCAACTTTACCAACATGTCACGCGCCTCCTTACTTCCCGCCAAAAGGTAAGCATCCCGCAAACCGGCATAAGTCTTATGGATATTGTACAACGGTACCCATCCTCCATTCAGTCCGAAAGAGGAAGCTTGGATGTCCCCTTTAGACACAGCTTCCCATATTTTACGTCCGTTCGGTGCGCCACACAAGTAACCGTCACCGGCAGCGTCTTGGGCACGTTTCAATTCGGACAACATGTAGTCCAACCTCTGTTTGATTTCTTCGTCTCCGGTGGCGGCATACATATAGGAAAGCGCCGAAACGTAATGTCCCCCGATATGACCGTCCAGACCCGTATTTTCCCAGTTGGTATAATTATCAGCTTTCGGTTCCAATCCTGCACCTTCCAATTAAATAGGCGCCAAAAAGACGGTCGGGATCCAACCCTAGTAAATAACGGACGTCCAAATCCTCCGCATGTTTGAACGGACTTTGTGTCAATCTAACGTCGTTCAACGGGAAAGTCTCCACTTTCACCGGAATCCGGGCATTCGCCGAGACCCATACAAGCAACAGCGATGCCGAACATAATGATCTTAATACATTCATATATACTTCCTATTAATATTGGATTTTACAGCGTTAATTTATAAGAATATAGCTTTTCACGCACGAATATACGACTTTTTCGGAAATATTTCAAAAAAGTCGGTAATATTCCTTGCACTTCCACTTCGGCTAAAGCCGGACATTTTCTTTGCGGACCATCTGGAAAAGAAAAACGGATAAAACGAGCCTTCACCGGTCTTTTCCAAGCCGCTTTCCACCAAGTACCATCCATTCCCCGACCGACGGCATGATTTCCCAAATCACTTGATCTGCCGAAAGCTCTACCTTAAACGTCCCGACATAATTTTCTGCAAAAAAGACTCTCACGCCATACAAATCCAACGTACGCTCTACGTCTAATATCAAATAGGGAGCCGCATCGCTTTCTTGCGGTTTCCAATAGGTGGAATCATTTCCATCAGTAGCCTTACCAGGAGAATACCCTTCGGCCGAAGTACTGGCAAAAGTAGGACTATTCGGGCCGTAAGTCTGTAGTTCAGGCTTCACACGATGGGTAGCAAAGCGTACATACGGGCGCGAAAGAACCTGGACGGACTTGCCTTCTTCATACTCCGGCGCACCTGTAAATTCCAGTTGCACACGCCCGGATTCCAATCCGGACGAGGATGCCTCCACTACCGTATGTCCGGCATAATAGGCCCGCAAGGCCATGGCTGCCTTACCGTCTGCAATCCGTATGTCGCTATCGGCAGAAAAAGTGATGGAACGCCCCGTCGGGAACTCTCCCGGCCCCGAAAGCACAGAAAGTGTGACATCCGGACTATTACTTAACTCACGCCCGTCTCGGTCCAACACCGTAACCACTAATTGCACATCGTCCGTACCATCGGCCAAAATGTCTGTTGTTTTCGAAGCTTCCAGACGGAGACGCGCGGGTACTCCTTCTTGCGGCCACGCAGGAGGCACCTCATGTCCATATTCATTGCGATACCAATACCACGCACGCTTGGGAAGGCGAAAATAATCCACGATACCCATCCGCGCCATGTTTTCTCCGAAAATACTACCATGGTCGAACCCGCACCAAATCGCCTGTCCGCTTCTCCATTCACGGCCTTTCCAACCTTCGTCCCGGCCCAAATCGCCCCAACCGGCCATATATTTGCCGGGCCGCCCGGCGGTCGTACTGCCGTACTCCGTCACCACGCTGGGAATGCCGGGCTGTTGGAAGTCTGCGATGTTCGCTCCGTCACCATTATATCCGGCCACATCCCCAATCCCGTCTATACGGTCTTTTCCCAACGGCCGTTGGGCCCTCCACGCGCTGCGCTGTAGGGTCAAGCCGATGAGCGGTATCTACCATCTTTTTCAAGAGCGACTTAACTCCCGGAATGGTTTTCCCGTCGGTAAAGAAAGGTTCGTTACACATGCTCCATACGAACACAGAAGGGTGATTGCGGTGAATGCGTATCATCTCTTCCAACTGCCTGAGCACATTCCGCTCAAATCCCTCGATGTCTTGTTCCTTCACAGGATAAGCACTGGCCGTCCAGCCGCCATCCACTTTCGGGCCGGCCGTACCCCAAAACGAGACTTCAGACCAAAAGAGCATGCCCTCACGGTCACAAGCGTCCGAAAAAGCCGGAGCGTGGGGATAATGGCTACCGCGAATCATGTCAAAACCGGCTTCCTTCATCATCCGTACGTCGCGGCGCATAGCTTCCTCAGTGACAGCGTCTCCCCATCCGGCATGATCTTGATGTACATTCGCACCCCGGAAAAAGAAATGCTTCCCGTTCAAGAAGAAACCTTTGTCGGCCGTCCACTCAAACCAACGGAAACCGAACGCCACTTCTTCACTATCCACCAATTTACGCCCTTTGTACAGGCTACACACCACCGAATACAGGTGAGGATGCGACGGATGCCACAAAGCCACGCCCTCTATTTCATCGGTCGTCAGGTCGAAGTGCGCCAGACTTTGCACTTCCACGCGCCGGAGGGCCTTTCGTTCAGCCACGACGCGCCGGTTCTCATCCAATACCTGTACCCTCAATTCGTATTGTCCCTCCTCTTCCGACAAGTTACGCACATCGGTCTGTACACGTACCGACGAGGAGCGTCCCTTATGCGCGGCCAAGGTCGGTGTCGTCACAAACGTGCCATACCAGTCGATGTGTGCGGGGTTTTTCTTCACCAAACGCACGTTGCGGTAGATACCTCCACTGAACACATGTTCGCCGCCGCGCGGAGCCACATCCCCCCTCCACAGATTGTTTACCCTTACGGCAATGTTGTTCTTTCCCTCCTTCACGTATGGCGTGAGGCGTACGTTGAAACCGGTGTAACCTCCTTCGTGCGTGCCGGCCAAACGACCGTTCATATAGACTTCCGCCACTTGGAATACGCCATCGAACTCTAAAAAGATCTCCCGTTTCAAGTCTCTCTTATCCAATACCACGGTCCTACGATACCAACCGTAACCGGTATAGAAATCTTTCCATAGGAAATAAGGTATGCTGAACGAATGAGGCAGTCCGATATGCTCCCATGCCGAATCGTCATAATCAGTCCGTTCCGCACCCGGATGGTCGCCCCGTTGGTATGTCCATTCACGGTTCAGATTCACCACCTCTCGGCCATCCGTATTCATAGCCTGCACTCCCCAAACGACCCCACAAAGCCAACACCACCCACCCAACCCCACATTGTCTTTTTTCATCCTTACATCTTTATTATATGAATATAAAGTACATAAA
>ENA-OQDA01000616-OQDA01000616.1-human-gut-metagenome-genome-assembly--contig:-NODE-616-length-14290-cov-4.453717_pt1 | contig 14290 bp, 16 predicted proteins | sample MGYA00242771_ERZ504603 | MGnify/ENA primary metagenome ERZ504603 (study PRJEB26092, sample SAMD00036328) | human gut metagenome | host: Homo sapiens | study: EMG produced TPA metagenomics assembly of...
GCGGCCGGGCGCCATTGTTCCTGCCGCCGTTATTTGCCGTTGTTGCGCCGTCGGCTTCCGTCCCGTTTGCCGCCGGGGCTTGCTGCCCGCCGACCATGGCGATGAACTCCTCTTCGGAGATGATCTTCACGCCCAGCTTCTCGGCTTTCCTGAGCTTCGCCGGGCCCATGTTGTCGCCCGCCACGATGTAATCGACGTTGGCCGATACGGCCGCGAGGTTCCTGGCCCCCGTGCATTTCGATCAGCTCCTTCATTTCGTCGCGGCTGCGCGAGAACTTGCCTGACACCACGAAACTGCGGCCTGCGAGCGACTCCGACGCCAGCTCCCGCGCCTCCTCCTCGAACTTCAGCCCCGCGGCACGCAGGCGGCGGATGATGGCGTGGTTCTGCTCGTCGGCGAAATATTCGATGATCGCGTCGGCGATGCGTCCGCCCACCTCGTCGGCCTGGGTCAGCTCCTCGCGCGTGGCCCGCATCACGGCGTCGAGCGAGCGGAAATGCTCAGCCAGGTATTTGGCCGTCGTTTCGCCCACGAAGCGGATGCCGAGTCCAACAGCACGCGGCGGAACGGCACCTCGACCGATCCGCGGATGCTGCGTATGATGTTGTCGGCCGACTTTTCGCCCAGCCGCGGCAATTCCGCAGCTGTCCGGCCTTCAGGTCGTACAGGTCGGCCACGTCGTGTCACCAGCCCGTTTTCATAGAGCAGTTCCACGGTCTCCTCGCCCAGCCCCTCGATGTCCATCGCCTTGCGGCGGATGAAATGGATGATGCGTCCGACGATCTGCGGCGGGCATCCCCCCTGGTTGGGGGCAGTAGTGCTTCGCCTCGCCCTCGTAGCGCACCAGCGGCGTGCCGCATTCGGGGCAGAACTTCGCGCTGGGAGGCAGCGTCGCGCCGCACTGCGCGCAGAACCCGCCGCCCAGCTTCTCGCCGCATTCGAGGCAGAACTTGGAGCCCGCCGGCACCTGCGCGCTGCACTTCGGGCAGGAAAGCGAGCCTGCGGCCGAGGCGGCACGCGGAGCCTGCGCCTGCGCTTGGGGCGCGGCCTGCGCCTGGCCGGGGATGGGCTGCGCGTTCTGCTGGGGGTAGCCGTGGCCGTAGCGCTTGCGGTCCGAGCTGCTGAACGAGCCCACGAAGCCGCCGAGCTTGCCCATGAATCCTTGCGGTTGATAGTAGCCGCTGCCTTGGTTGGTGCGGTGCTTTTTGCGACCGCTCATGGAGAAGAGCCCCATCGGGTGGTCCTTTCGATCAGGTGGGTAGCTGCGCCCCAGGATACCGGATGCGATCGGGCTCCGCCGCTTCTGCCGCCGACTCCCGGAAAAAACCAAGGGGCACCGCTTCGCTTGCCCCAAGCCCGTCCCCAAGCTCCAACTCTCAATGCAACCGGGTATCTGTCAATGACAGCCGGGCATGCGAATTCGCCCATGCTAACCAGTTTTTCGTTTTGCGCGCGATTTGGCGCTTCGAAGCGTCCTTGGACACCGATCCTCGAAAGTGGTTTTTACGTTTCCGCAGGTCGCGTGATTCATGTTCGATCGCTGCGGGTCAGCATGTCCCCTAAACGGGACAACACGCACCCCTGAACGAACGCAAAACGAAAAAATTGGTTAGAACTCGACGATTCGCGTGCCGCGGCACTATTGACGTGAACCGTCGTTCACCCGTTGATCAGTGTGCTCTGCTTCGGGGCAACCCGTCCGCAAGCCTCTTCACCAAGCTAGAGCGTACCCGTAGGAGCCGCTTGGTATGCAGCCAGATACCCGTCAATGGTGGTTGAACGGCGAGACCTTCGGCTGTATGACCGGAGCGTTGCGTGTTCGGAACGCTTCCGGGGCCGGCCTTTCCCGCCGCTACACTTGAAGCGTCCGTCGCCGCGCCGCGTCGGGCGCAACGAGGAAACGGACGAGGAAGGGCGGTCGGATGGGCAACGCGAAGAAGCGAAGCGGAAGCGTGGCGAGCATGCTGCCCGTGCTGCTGGCGTGCTCGTTCACGGCCTCGTTCGGCCAGAGCATGATGAACGTCGCCCTGCCCGAGCTGGCGGAGCGCTTCGGCGTCACGCTCTCCATCGCGAACTGGGTGATCGTGGGGTACATGGTGGTCGCGGCGACGGCCATCATGCTGTCGGCGTTCATGCTGAGGCGCCTCGGGCTGAGGCGCGTGTTCTTCGTCGGCGCGGGGGCGCTCGCGCTCGGCAGCGCGTGCGCGCTGCTCTCGCAGGACTTCCCGATGCTGTTCGCCAGCCGCCTCGTGCAGGCGGTGGGCACGGGCCTGTTCTTCCCGTCGGTGACGAGCGTCATCATGACGAACTCGCCGGCCGCGGTGCGCGGCACGCGCCTCGCGTTGAACAGCGGCGTCATCGCCGTGGGCCTTGCCATCAGCCCGACGGCCTCGGGCTTCGCGCTCACGCAGTTCGGCTGGCGCGCCATGTTCGTCGTATCGCTCGCCATGTCCGTCGCGCTGCTCGCGGTCGGCTTCTTCCGCATCCACGGCGGCCCTTCGACGAAGCGCGTTCCCATCGACGCGCTCAGCGTGATGCTCGGGCCGCTCGGGTTGGCCGCGTTCCTGTACGGCTTGGGCGAGGTCACGCGCGATCTCGCTCCCTCCCTCGCGGCGCTCGCGGTCGGCGCGGTGCTGCTCGCCCTGTTCGCCTGGCGGCAGTTCGCGTTGGAGAGCCCGCTGCTCGACCTGCACCCCCTCGTCCACCCGCGGTTCGCCGTGGGCATCCTGCTCGTCATGGTGGGCATGCTCACGTCGTTCTCCATGAGCATCCTGCTGCCGCTGTACTACGAGGGGGCGTTGGGGTACACGGCGTTCTTCGCGGGCCTGCTGCTGCTAGGCCCCGTGCTGGTCAACGCGGCGTTCACGTTCCTGGGCGGCCGGGTGTTCGACAGGCACGGCGCGTGGCCGCTCATACCGGCGGGCCTCGTGCTCGTGCTCGTCGGGCAGGCGGCGGCGTTCTTCTCGGCCGAGAGCATGATCGCCATCCTGATCGTCCTGTCGTCGGCGGCCGTGTACCGGCGGCGGCCTGGTCGTGGTGGCGCCGTCCAAGACCGCGGCGCTCGGCACGCTGCCGCCCGCGACGTACTCCGCCGGCGCGTCCATCAACTCCACGGCCGCGCAGATCGCCTCGGCCATCGGCTCATCGCTGTTCGTCGGCGTGCTGTCGGCCGACGTGCTCAGGGACACGGCGGCGGGCGCGGCGAAGGCGTCGGCGTACGCCGCGGCGTTCGAGCACACCCTCTCGATAGCCGTCGTCATCGCGGCGGCGGGGCTGCTCGTCGCGTTCTTCTACGCCCGCGCCATGCGCAAACCGGCCGGTAAGCAGCGGTGACAACTTCCGGTTGTCGAGAAAAACCGTGAAAAGCATCCGAAAGTTGGTTGAGGGAACCGCGGTTTCGGTGCATGCTGTAGGGAGAAGGCAAGCGAGAGGAGAATCCTATGAGCTTCCGAGACAACCTCCAGCATCTGCGCGGAACGCGCGATTTGAGCCAGGCGCAGCTTGCGACGCTGCTCGGCGTGAGCCGCCAGTCCGTGGCAAAATGGGAAGCCGAGAAAAGCTACCCCGAGATGGACAAGCTCATCAAGCTGTGCGACCTGTTCGAGTGCTCGCTCGACGACCTCGTACGGGGCGACTTAACCGGCTGCGCGACGGCGAGCGAGGCGATCGTGGAGGCCGAGCCAGCCTCCGCAGCCATGCCTGTCGATAAGGACGGCTACGACGAGCACATGCGCCGCCGTGCGTGGGATGTCGCTGCGAGCGTGGCGGTGATCGTCATGAGCTTCGGGGTGGCGATGTTCGTGACAGGCGGCGGTTACAACAGCACGACGGTTTCGGCGAACATCGTCGTCCACCTCGTAGGGATCGCGCTCGGCCTGTGCTTTTTCGTTCCGGCGTATCGCAGCCATGCGGCATTTCGCAAGGAGCACCCGGTGGTCGAGGACTGCTACACGCCGGAGGAGAAGGCGGAAGCGCGCCGTCGGAAGATGCGGGGCGTCGGCGGCGGTGTCGCGCTGCTCGTCTTGGGCATGTTCATGCCCGGCATGCTCCAATCGATTCAGATGTTCTCGTTCGTGCCGTTGGCGCTGTTCGCTTGCTTCGCCGCCGCGGCCGCTCTGCTCGTCCACTCCGTCATGATGGATCGCCGCGTCGACGTGTCCTTCTACAACGGCGCCCCCGATTTCACGATCCAATCCCTCCTTTGAGGGCGTCGTACTGACGCCTGATCTCGTTGCGCAGCTCGTCTTCGGCTTGAACGTGGGCGCCGCCGTCGGCCGGCCGCGAATTCGCCGTATCCGCTCGCAGTTGTGGGCAACCGCGCACAACTGCGTCCTTTTGCGCTTTCCGCTTGCAAACGCTTGGGGGCGTGGTATACTTCTGCAGTTTCTAAATACGCATGCTTGCGCGACCCGATCCGCTAGTGGCCAACTGAAAAAGGCTGCGGATCTCGGGGATGACCGCAAGCAGAGGACTAACGAATGGAGAGAGTCATGACGAAAGTCAGCATTACTTCGCTGCTCGATGCGGGCAGCCACTTCGGCCATCAGACGCGCCGTTGGAACCCCAAGATGAAGCCGTACATCTTCGGCAGCCGCGGGGACATCTACATCATCGACCTCAAGCAGACGCTCGTGGGCCTCGACCAGGCGTACACGTTCGTGTCCGAGCTGGCCAAGAAGGGCGGCACCGTGCTGTTCGTGGGCACGAAGAAGCAGGCCCAGGAGGCCGTCGCCGACGCTGCCAACAAGTGCGGCATGCCCTACGTGAACGCTCGCTGGCTCGGCGGCATGCTGACCAACTTCGTGACCATCCGCTCCCGCGTGAACCGCATGGAGGAGCTGGAGGCCATGGAGGCCGACGGCCGCATGGCCGTGCTGCCCAAGAAGGAGCAGATCCTGCTGCACAAGGAGCTGTCCAAGCTGCAGACGAACCTCAACGGCATCCGCAACATGAAGCGCACGCCCGACGCCGTGTTCGTGATCGACACGAACCGCGAGGCCATCGCCATCCATGAGTCCCGTCGTCTCGACATCCCCGTGGTGGGCACGCTCGATACGAACTGCGATCCGGACGACGTCGATTTCGGCATCCCCGCCAACGACGACGCCATCCGCTCGGTCCGCCTGCTGGCTGACTTCATCGCCGACGCCGTCATCGCCGGCGTGGGCGTGCCGGTGACCGCCGCCGACATGGGCGAGGTCGCCGTCGAGGCTACCGCCGTGGAGGCCCCTGCCGCCGAGGCCGCGCCCGCCGAGGCCGCTGCCCCTGCCGCCGAATAAGCTGATCTGCGCATCTACCGCACTGAACGCGCCGTCGCGCCCTTCCCGCGCTGCGGCGCTCGACACCCCGCCGCGTCCCAAGGCCGCGGCATCGTGAGAGAAAGGAACAACGTGGCTGCTGTTACCGCTTCCATGGTCAAGGAACTCCGTGAAATGACCGGCGCCGGCATGATGGAGTGCAAGAAGGCGCTCGTCGAAGCCGACGGCGACATGGACAAGGCCGTCGACGTGCTGCGCACGCGCGGTCTGGCCGCCGTGGCCAAGAAGGCCGGCCGTGCCACCAACGAAGGCACCGTCATGGCCATCGTCTCCGACGACGCCACGTCCGGCGCGGTCGTCGAGCTGAACTGCGAGACCGACTTCGTGGGCATGAACGACAAGTTCAAGGCCTACGCCGAGAAGATCGCCAAGGCCGCCCTGGCCGCCAAGCCTGCCGACCTCGACGCCCTCAAGGCCGCCGACGCCGAAGGCGAGACAGTGGAAGCCGTTGTCACCGACGCCATCCACACCCTGGGCGAGAACATCCAGCTCGCCCGCTTCGCGGTGGTGGAGGGCGGCGCCGTGTCGTCCTACATCCACGGCGGCGGCAAGATCGGCGTGCTCGTGCAGTTCGACGTCGAGGGCATCGACCCCGCGTTCGACGGCTTCAAGCAGTACGGCCGCGACGTGGCCATGCAGGTTGCCGCCGCCGCTCCGGTGGCCGCCACCCGCGAGGCCGTCGACCCGGCCGTCGTCGAGCACGAGAAGGCCATCTACATGGCTCAGGCCGCCGAGTCCGGCAAGCCCGAGGCCATCCAGGAGAAGATGGCCGTCGGCCGTCTGGAGAAGTTCTTCAAGGAGAGCACGCTGACCGAGCAGGCCTTCGTGAAGAACCCCGACCAGTCCGTGAACGACTACACGGCCGAGGTTGCGAAGAACCTGGGCGGCGAGATCAAGATCGTCGACTTCAAGCGCTTCGTGCTGGGAGAATAGTTTTGTTCCGGCGGCCTGACGGCCGTCGGAACCGCTCGACGCTGCGAAGCCCCCTCGCACCGATCCTCGGCTCTTTTCGCTTGTCTTCGCGTACCGAAGTACGCTCAGCCGCGAAACGAGCCGACTATCGGCACGAGGGGGGCTTCTCGCTGTCTTGCTGCGCCAACCTGCGTTCTTCGTTTCGGTACCAGCAGCTATCGGCCCTTCTGCTTTCGTTGTGATGATGGTGGGCGCGCAGCCTCCCTGTTCTTATAATGGTGGGTACCGCGAAGGGCGCCTCGGACGGCGTCCGCCACCCAATGAAACCAACGCCCGGACCCTCGTCGTCGCGGGCGCGGAGGATGCTTCCATGGCTGCAAGAGATCATCATCGTACAGGGTCAACAAGCACGCTGGCCGGCGACGTCGCCGTGTCGGGCGCGAAGAACTCGGCGCTCAAGCTGATCGCCGCCGCGTTGCTGGGCCAGGGGGAAACGACCATCCATAACGTCCCGCTCATCTCGGATATCAGCATCATGTCCGACGTGCTGCGCTGTTTGGGCGCGCGGGTGGAGCGCGACGGCCATACGCTGACGGTGGACACCTCCGCCGTCGACAAGCACGAGACCCCCTACGAGCTGGTGTCGAAGATGCGTGCGAGCATCTCGGTGCTCGGCCCGCTCGTTGGCCGCTTCGGATGCGCCCGCGTGGCCATGCCGGGCGGCTGTCAGATCGGCGCTCGCAAGATCGACATGCATCTTGTCGGCCTCGAGGCTATCGGCGTGGAGTTCTCCATCGACCACGGCTTCCTTGAGGCCAGCACGCCCAACGGGCTGCACGGCGCGCACGTCGTACTCGACTTCCCCAGTGTGGGAGCAACCGAGAACCTGCTCATGGCCGCCGTGGCGGCCGAGGGCTCCACGGTCATAGAGAACGCCGCGCGCGAACCCGAGATCGTGGATCTTGCGAACATGCTCGTGTCCATGGGGACGCGCGTCACAGGCGCGGGCTCGGACATCATCGAGGTCGAGGGCGTGCCGCTTTCTTCGCTGCATCCTTGCGAGCACACGACGGTGGGCGACCGCATCGAGGCCGGCACCTTCCTGGCCGGAGGCGCGCTGACGGGCGGTCCCGTCACCGTGCACGGCATCGATCCGTCGTATCTGCGCGTTGCGCTCATGAAGCTCCGCGCCATGGGCTGCGACGTGGAGACGGGCGACGACTGGATCACCGTGGGCCGCACGCGCCCGCTGGCTCCCATCGACTTGCAGACGCTGCCGCATCCCGGGTTTCCCACCGACCTTCAGGCGCAGTTCATGCTGCTGGCCGCGTTCGCCGACGGCATGTCCGTCATCACCGAGAACGTGTTCGAGAACCGTTTCATGTTCGCCAGCGAGCTCATGCGCATGGGCGCGGACATCGCCATCGAGGACCATCACGCCCTCGTGCGCGGCGTGGACGTGCTGCAGGGCGCCGACGTGTCGTCCACCGATCTGCGCGCCGGGGCGGCTCTCGTGCTGGCCGGCATTGCGGGGAGGGCGAGACTCGCGTGCACAACATCGGCCATATCGATCGCGGTTACGAGGACTACGTGGGCAAGCTGCGCGCTCTCGGCGCCGATGTCGTGCGCGCTGAAACCGAGCAAGCCCAGACGTCCCGGTAGCGAGCTCCCATGGTCAACAAACGCAAGCAGGGCCTGACGCAGGCTCGTGCGAAACTTACGTCGCATCGCATGAGGTCGGCAACGGTCGGCACCCATGTGCCGCGACGCTCGTCGCGTCATATGAACGGCGAGGCGGTGGGATTCTCCAGCCCGCGCAAAAGGAAGCGCGCGGCTCGCGGCATCGTGGAAACTATTCTGCCCGTCACATCGTCGGGCGAGAGCTCGTCGCAATACGCCCGTCGCGTCAGCCGTCGCGAATTCGCCCAGGACATCCAACGTAAGGCGCGCATCCGCCGCATCGTCGCGATCGCGGTCTGCCTGCTCGTGGCGGTTGCCGTCGCCGCCGCCGTCGGCGTGGCGACGTTCTTCGGGTCGCTCGATGCGAAGCTCGGGCTCAAGGATTCCGATGCAGCGTCGGCGCTCGTTGCTCCCAAGGCCGATGCGAAGGCGTTCTACACGGTGGTGTCGGCCGACCTCGATGCGCCGGGCTCGGCGAATGCGACGGACGGCCCCGACGCCATCGCGCTGGTGCGCGTCGACGAGGAGACCCGCGCCGTCACCGTCGTCTCGATTCCGCCTACGCTGCAGGTATCGCTGAAGGACGGCAAGAAGCACCCGCTGCGTGAGGCTTCGACGCAGGAGGGCGATGCCGCGCTCGTGTCGGCCGTGGCCGACTTCGCAGGGGTGAACGTGGCTCATTACGTGAAGACCGACGCCGAATCCATCGTGCGCCTCGTGGACGTCCTCGGCGGCGTCGAGGTGAACGTGGCCGAGGAGGTGGACGACCCGAACGCGGGCGATGCCTACCTGCCGGCGGGCGCCCAGACGCTCGACGGCGCGCAGGCGCTCACGTTTTTGCGCGCCAGCAACTTCTCGAACGGCCTCGAAGTCCAGGCGGCGAACCAGCGCGAGCTGCTCACGGCACTGTCGCTGCGCCTTCTGGGGGAAGGGCGGCTGAGCTTCCTCGCCACGCTCGACAACGTGGGAGGGTCGTTCCAGACCGACCTTTCGGCTGCGGCCGCGCTTTCCGTCGCCGATGCGCTTCGCGGTGTGGACTCTTCCTCGGTGTACGGGGCGCTTGTGCCCGGCTACGAGACCGCGCGCGATGGCGCGAGCTCGTATGCGGTGTCTTCCGATGCCTGGAAGAGCATGATGGAGCTCGTGGCGGCCGGTTCCGAGCCCGTGGTGGAGCAAACGGCGCCCCAGGTGGATCCGGGCAGCTTCACCATCACCGTACGCAACGGCTCGGGCGTGACGGGCGGAGCCGGCCAGATCGCCGACGCGCTGAAAGACCGCGGCTTCGACGTGACCGAGACGGGCAACACCGACACGTACGTTTACGACGAGACGCTCGTCGTGTACAACGACGACGCGTTCGAGGCGGCGGCGGAAACCGTGGTGGCATCGCTCGGCCTGGGCCGTACGGTGCCCGGGGCGGGTTTCTACACGTTCGATACCGACGTGTTGGTGGTTCTCGGCAAGGATTGGAAGCCCACATCGTAGACTGTGGTAGAATCGGCACCTGAAAGCAAGATGTTCAAGTTCAACGAAGGAGCTTTACCATGGTAGACAAGAACGATGTGGCGGCGGTGCTCGAGCTCATCCGCCCCAGCCTGCAGGCGGACGGCGGCGATGTGCGCCTCGTCGACGTGAACGAGGACGGCGTGGTGTCGGTGGAGCTGCAGGGTGCCTGCAAGGGCTGCCCCATGTCCCAGATGACGCTGGCCAACGGCGTGGAGCGCATCCTCAAGGAGCGCGTTCCCGGCGTGACGAAGGTCGTTCCGGCCGACCTGTAAACCGGATCGATTTCGAAGGCGAAGGAGGCGGATATGGCGCAGTGTTGGGAACGCCGCGGGTGCGACGAGGAGATGATGTCGCGCTGCCCGCACAACATCCCGGGCGAGCCGTGCCCTGCCGATTGCCGCTTCGCCGCATGCACGCGCTCGACGCACGAGGTGTGCCAGGATTTCAACAAGCTGCTGAATCCCGAGCGCGATTACGACGCGGCCGTCAAGGAGGTGTGTCGCTTCTGCGAGCACTTCCTGGAGCACGGCCCTGGCGTGGCCGAGCGCACTGGCGAAGTCACGAGGCAGGGCAATCCGAACCGGTTTCTGCTCTAGCAGGGCGAACCGGTTCGAAACGCGCGCATCCGCGAGGAGCGCGCGACAATCGCAGCGAGCAACCGCGGCCGTGCAGGACATCTGCGCGGCCGCGCGCTACCCCCATACCAGCAAAGAACCGACGAAAGGGAGACGATGGCAGAGCAGGCTCACGGCACGCTGAAGGTGAAGACCGGGTTCGCGGAGATGATGAAGGGCGGCGTCATCATGGACGTCGTGAACCCCGAGCAGGCGAAGATCGCCGAGGACGCGGGCGCGGTGGCCGTCATGGCTCTGGAGCGCGTTCCCGCCGACATCCGCGCGCACGGCGGCGTGGCCCGCATGAGCGACCCCACCATGATCGAGGGCATCGTGGAGGCCGTGTCCATCCCCGTCATGGCGAAGTGCCGTATCGGGCATTTCGTGGAGGCGCAGGTGCTGCAGAGCCTGGGCGTGGACTTCATCGACGAGAGCGAGGTACTCACCCCGGCCGACGACGAGTACCATGTGAACAAATGGGACTTCGACGTGCCGTTCGTGTGCGGCGCGCGCAACCTGGGCGAGGCTCTGCGCCGCATCGCCGAGGGCGCGGCCATGATCCGCACGAAGGGCGAGCCGGGCACGGGCAACGTGGTGGAGGCCGTGCGCCACATGCGCACCGTGACCACCGACATCGCCCGCATCAAGGGCCTGCGCGACGAGCAGCTGTTCACGGCTGCGAAGGACCTGCAGGCGCCCTACGAGCTGGTGAAGTGGGTGGCCGAGCACGGGTGCCTCCCCGTGGTGAACTTCTCGGCCGGCGGCATCGCCACGCCCGCCGACGCGGCGCTGATGATGCAGCTGGGCTGCGACGGCGTGTTCGTGGGCAGCGGCATCTTCAAGTCGGGCGATCCAGCCAAGCGCGCCCGGGCCATCGTGGAGGCCACGACGAACTACGACGACCCCGACACCATCGCCCGCGTCTCGCGCGATCTGGGCGAGGCCATGGTGGGCATCGAGATCTCGGACATTCCCGAGAACGAGCTCATGGCCGGCCGCGGCTGGTAAGGCGGGTTCCGGCGGCTTGCCAGCCGCCGGAACTGCTCGACGCTGCGGCGCACCGAGGTGCCCCGCCTTCGCGCGATGTCGAAGGTTTGCGTACCGAAGTACGCGGCGCCTCCGCCATCCCACGAATTCGGGGCGCCTCGGCGCCCCTCGCTGACTTACTACGCCAACCAGGGAGGTGTCAATGGAACCTGTGAGAAAGACGATCGGCGTCCTGGCCTTGCAGGGCGCCTTCCGGGAGCATCGGCGGATGCTGGAAGGCCTGGGGGCCGACACGCGCCTCGTGCGCTGGCCATCCGAGCTGGAAAGGCTGGACGGCCTGGTGATCCCGGGCGGCGAGTCCACGGCCATCGCGAAGCTTCTGGCCATCCACGGCATGTACGGGCCGTTGCGCGCCGCGCATGCGGCCGGCATGGCCGTGTTCGGCACGTGCGCCGGTGCTATACTCATGGCGCGCGACATCGAGGGGGCCCGCTCCGACCAGGAGCCGTTGGCGCTGATGGACGTGCGTATCCGCCGCAACGCCTATGGGCGGCAGATCGACTCGTTCGAGACGACGGTGCCGTGGGCGGGCATCGAGGGCGACCCGGTGAAGGGCGTGTTCATCCGCGCCCCGCGCTTCGCCGATCTCGGCGAGGGCGTGGAGGTGCTCAGCACGTCCGAGGACGGCGAGCCGCTGGCCGTCCGCGAAGGCCGCGCGCTGGCCGCGGCGTTCCATCCCGAGCTCACCGACGATTCCCGCGTGCATGCTTTCTTCCTGGAGCGCGTCGTCGGGTCGTGAGGAGCCTCTCCTGCGTTGCCGGGGCGTTTCCAATCGCGGGAGCGCGCTCGACGAGTTCTGCTACAATGAAGACGAAGGAAGGCGGGCGACGAAGCGAGAGGAGCGTGAACCTATGAGCAAAGGCGTGACCTGTCCTGCGTGCGGGGCGGTCGGTTTGGACGTGTGCCGTTATGAGTCCATGATGGTGGTGCGCGCCGATCTCGCGATGTTCACGCTGCGCTGCCCGCACTGCAAAGCCACCGTGTCCAGCATGCAGCCCATTCCGCCGCAGCTGTACGAGGAGGTGCGGTTCGCCGCCCTCGAAGTGGGCGCCGGCATGGGCCTTGAGTAGCGGTTCCGTCGGCATCGTGCCGGCGGAACTTTTTTCTATGCGGTTCGAACGACAACCGAATGCCCGTGCCGCGCGGGCTGCGAAGGAACGACATGCTCAACGACATCTACCAATCCATCGATCCCGTCCTGTTCGCGTTCGGCCCGTTCACCGTGCGCTGGTACGGCGTCGCCTACGTGCTGGGCTTCGTTTTCGCGGGCCTCGTCATCTGGCGCGTCGCGCGCCGCTGGCGCGTGCGCGTGGATGCGGATTCACTGCTGACCATCATGTTCTGCGTCATCATAGGCGTCATCGTGGGCGGACGGCTGGGTTACGTGCTGTTCTACGGCGAGGGGTACTATTTCCAGCATCCCGAGCAGATCCTCGCGTTCAACAAAGGCGGTATGAGCTTCCACGGCGGGCTTATAGGCGCGCTTTTGGCGGGCATCGCGGCTGCGAAGCTCACTCGTATCCCGTACCTCACGTTGGCCGACCTCGGCTGCATCGGCGCGCCGCTGGGCCTGCTGTTCGGCCGCTGCGCGAACTTCATCAACGGCGAGCTGTGGGGCGCGCCCACCGACGCCGCCTGGGGCGTGGTGTTCGGAGGCGCCGCGGGCACGATGCCGCGCCATCCGTCGCAGCTTTACGAGGCCTTTCTCGAGGGCGTCGTCATCTTCGCCGTGCTGTATCTGCTGTCGCGACGCATGCCGCCGCGTCCGCGCGGCACGTTTCTGGGCACGTTCCTCGTCATGTACGGATGCTTCCGCTTCCTCGTCGAGTTTGTGCGCGAGCCCGACGCGCAGCTGGGCTATCTATGGGGTGGCTGGCTTACCATGGGGCAGCTGTTATCGGTGCCGCTGATCCTCGTGGGCGCCGGCGTGCTGGTTTATGCGCTTGTCGTGAAAAAGCCCCAAAAAGGGCTTCCTGAAATGAAACAATCTGAGTAACATATAAGGGAATCGAACGCACGGCTCCTCGAGGCTTCGACTCGCTAAGCCGTGCGATTGGTTACGGTTCGGCGGCAACCTTGCCTGCGGTAACGGTTTGCTTGCCGGGCGAAGCTAAACTGGCAACAGATCATATTGGCTGCAAGTTTTATCAGACGACGAAGGGGGACTTCCCATGGATCTCAAGTTCTACAAGTGCATGCACTGCGGCAACATCGCCATCAAGCCGTTCGACGCGGGCGTGCCGCTGGTGTGCTGTGGCGAGAAGATGACCGAGCTCACTGCCAATACCACCGATGCCGCGGTCGAGAAGCACGTGCCCGTGGTGCGCGTCGACGGCTCGAACGTGCACGTCGAGGTGGGCAGCACGCTGCATCCCATGACTCCGGAGCACTACATCACGTTCATCTGCCTGGTCACGAAGAACGGCTACCAGATCGTCGAGCTGACGCCGGAGGATGCTCCCGTCGCCGACTTCGCCATTGCCGAAGGCGATGAGGCTCTCAAGGTGTACGAGTACTGCAACCTGCACGGCCTTTGGGTCGCTGAGGTGTAGACGGCCCTGCGTTTCGCGCATGACGCGCCCGTCCCGCTTCGCGGGGCGGGCGTTTTCGTTTGCGTTGCGGTCGGCGCGCGTGTTACCGCTGCGGATGTTTCACGTGAAACATTTGTGCTGAATGGGCGTTTAGGCACTCGTTCGGTCGCGTTTGGCGTTTTGCCCGCGCGGCGCGGCTGCGCGGGGTTCGCACCATGCGTCGCGCTTGCCGCCCGAGCGGCCCATCCCCGCATCCGTCTCGCCCGCGCGCCATGGCCTCCGAGCTTCCGACGGCTCCTCGGATGGCGAAAAAGCATCGAATTCGGAAGTCCCCGACGGTGCTGCGGGTTCGTCGGGAGGCCTCCTCCTGTATCGCTCCTGTTCGCGGGCGTCTCTTCTTTCGCCGCCGCGCGCAGGGTCTCATCGGGGCGCTCGATTTCTTCCGAATTCGATGCTTTTTCGCCATCAGGGGAGCCTCCGTGCGTCTGCAAGCTGCTTGGGAGGTCGTCCGACGGGGCGTGCGATCCCTGGGGCGAGACGTTTCTCGGGAGGTCATGCGCCAGGCGTGCGGTCGGGACGTCTGCTCGGAAGGGAAGAGCATGCATGCCGCCATCCTGAGTTAGCGGATCTCCGTTCGCCATCCTGGGCGCGCGCAAGCGAGTCGAAGGATCTCGCGCAGCG
>ENA-OQDA01000617-OQDA01000617.1-human-gut-metagenome-genome-assembly--contig:-NODE-617-length-14278-cov-5.001837_pt1 | contig 14278 bp, 13 predicted proteins | sample MGYA00242771_ERZ504603 | MGnify/ENA primary metagenome ERZ504603 (study PRJEB26092, sample SAMD00036328) | human gut metagenome | host: Homo sapiens | study: EMG produced TPA metagenomics assembly of...
ACCACGTCCCGCAGACCGCCGGCGCCTTGAGCTCGGAAGACGTGGTGCTTGACGACGAAAGAACAAGGGTTTGCGGGGAGCGGAGCACCACGTCCGGTACGCCGGCGGCGCCTTGAGCTCGGAAGACGTGGTGCTTGACGACGAAAGAACAAGGGCTTGCGGGAGGCGGAGCACCACGTCCGGCACGCCGGCAGCGCCTTGGGCGCCAAAGACGTGGTGCTTGACGACGAAGGAACAAGGTTTTGCGGAGAGTGAAGCACCACGTCCCACGCCGGCAGGGAGCCCCGCCCCGCGCCGGAGGCCCACCAAAAAAGGACCGACGCACAGTCGGTCCCCCTAATTCCTAATTTACCCAACCTGCTTAATCTATCCGGCGTTCCAAAGTATTCGGCTCGTCCAAGTATCGGGTTTACCCAGGTAGCCCCTACTTCACCTTCCGGGTTTTCGTGGTCTTCCAGTTGGATTGCAGCTTCTTCTGGATTTTGGCATGTTCCTGCCAGGTCCGGGCGAAGTGCAGCCGGCCCTTGGAATCGGACTGGAAGTAATAATAGCTGTTGTTAGTGGGGGTCAGCACCGCATTGATGGACTCCATGCTCGGGCAGCAAATCGGGCCGTAGGGAAGACCCGGATATTTGTAGGTGTTGTACTTGGAATTGTACTTGGTGTCCGCCAGAGAGATGATGTCCTTTTTGATGCCCTTTGCGTACTCTACGGTGACGCAAGATTCCAGCTTCGGGAACTTGTCCGGGTGGTGGAGGCGGTTTAGGAACACGCCGGCCACGGTTTTCCGGTCTTCGGTGGTAGCGGCTTCGCTCTCCACCATGGAAGCTAAGATAATCACCTGATCCAAAGTGTATTTGCTCTTCTTCACCTTGGCCAGGATTTCCGGCGTGTACACCGTCTGCTGGAAGTGATCCAGCATCGTGTTGATGATGTTGTCCGGGTCCTCGTCCTTTGTAAAGTAGTAGGTATCCGGGAAGAGGTATCCCTCCAGACCGCCGATGCGCTTGGAAGCGGGCACTTTCTTCAGGAATTCGTAGCTAAAAGAATGGGTTTTGCAGGCTTTGAGGAATTCCGATTTCTTACAGACGCCGGCATCCTCCAGGATGGTCCCCATTTCGCGCACCTGAATACCCTCCGGGAAGGTGACACGGATGTCTCCCGCCGGTTTGCTCATGATTTTACAAATCTCGAAAAAACTGCTGCCGCCGGGAATCTTATAAGAGCCGGGGTACCAGTTGCCGTTTCGGCCTTCCACTTCCGCCACAATCCGGAAAAGGAACGGGCTCTGAATCAAGCCTTCCTCCTTCAGCTTGTCGGCCACGATGATGGATCCGTCGCCGGAGGATACGGTGACCTCGCCCCCATCGCGATTCGCAGTGATGCCGGATGTCAGGACGCCGAGCAGCAGAAACAGAGCTGCCAACGCGGCGATTGCTATAATTGTCATTTTTTTTCGTTTACTCATAATAATAAGGATATCACAGTGGTAAAAAAAATAAAAGTTAAACCACAGAGATACTGAGAAAAATTCACAGAATCGTCATTGACTATGGGGCGCGATAGGACTAAAATGTGTAGCGTGCTACATGTAGCACGCTACACATTTTACAATTAGAATTCATTTTGCCGGAGGCTCAATCCCGGCAGCCGACGGCCCACACAGCAGCCGGAGGCCCGGTCACAGAGTGCCGCCACATGAATAAAGGAGAAAAAAATGAAGGAATGCAAATGCAATCGGAACGAAATCGGCATGCTGATCAAGCAGATTTCCTTCCAGATGCGAACCCATGCGGACATGGACCTGCGGAAGTGCGACCTCACCTGGTCTCAAGCCCACCTGCTTCGGCACCTGGCCAAGACCGAAGGACAGATGTCCCAAAAGCAGATTGAGAAAGAATTGGAGATTTCCCATCCCACCGTGGTGGGGCTGGTGCAGCGGCTGGAAACAAAGGGTTTTGTGGAAAGCTTTACCGACGAGAAGGATCGGCGGATTAAGATGGTACTCCTGACGGAACGGGCGTACGAGCACCAGCATTTTATGGAGACGCGGTTCCGAGAGAAAGAGAAATTGATGACCCGGGGGATGAGTGAGGCAGAAGTGCAGGAGCTGATTCGGCTCCTGCGAAAGCTCCACACCAACCTGGAGAACGATAAGGAGGATAACGATATATGATCAAAAAGTTAATGCAAAGCATCCGGGACTACAAGCGGCCGTCCATTGAGACGCCGGTGTTTGTGGGAATCGAGGTGCTGTTCGAATGTGCTTTGCCGTTCGTGATGGCCCAGCTCATCAACCACATGACCGGAGAGTCCATGGACCCGATTGTGAAATACGGAAGCATCCTGCTGGTGATGGCCATGCTGTCCCTGCTTTTCGGCGTTTTGGCGGCGAGAAAAGCCGCTACAGCCGGCGCGGGATTCGCGAAGAACCTGAGACACGATATTTTCTATGCGATTCAGGACTTCTCTTTCGCAGATGTGGACCGATTCTCCTCTTCATCGCTGGTAACTCGGCTGACCACCGACGTCACCAACGTGCAGAACGCCTTTCAGATGATGATTCGAATTGCGGTACGAACTCCGCTGATGATGGTGTTCTCTCTGGCAATGAGTTTCTCCATCAATCCGAGAATGGCGCTGCTGTTCTTCTGTGTGATGCCGGTCATCGCCATCGCGCTAATCTGGATGATACGCACCGCCATGCCGATTTTCCGACGGATTTTCAAGAAATACGATGCCCTGAACAACTCCGTGCAGGAGAACATCGCCGGCATCCGAGTGGTAAAATCCTTCGTCCGGGAGGAGTACGAGCGGGAGAAATTCTACCGGGCATCCGATGAAGTGCGGAAGGATTTCACCCATGTAGAGCGTATCCTGGCCCTGAACAGCCCGGTGATGAGCTTCTGCATGTCCGCCTCCATGCTGCTCATCAGCTTCTTCGGTGCAAAAACCATCGTGAACAGCCACGGAACCAGCCTGAACACCGGAGACCTGTCCGCCCTGATTTCTTACGGCGTGCAGCTGCTCATGTCCATCATGATGCTGTCCATGGTGTTCGTCATGCTCACCATGGCACAGGAATCCGCGCGAAGAATCACGGAAGTGCTAAACTACGAGAACACCCTGCACTCCCCGGAAAACCCGGTGATGGAAGTCGCCGACGGAAGCGTGGACTTCAACCATGTTTCTTTTAAGTACAATGAAAAAAGCAAGCGGAATGCCCTGACGGACATCGACCTCCATATCGAATCCGGCGAGACCGTAGGCATCATCGGGGGAACCGGTTCCTCCAAAAGCTCCCTGGTGCAGCTGATCCCGAGACTCTATGACGTGACGGAGGGCTCCGTGGAAGTGGGCGGCATCGACGTGCGGAACTACGACGTGAACACCTTGCGGGACGCGGTGGCTGTGGTGCTTCAGAAGAACGTGCTGTTCTCCGGCACCATCAAGGACAACATGCGCTGGGGCAACAAGAACGCCACGGACGAGGAAATTGTGGAAGCTTGCAAGCTGGCCCAGGCGGACGAGTTCGTCTCCAAATTCCCGGACGGCTACGACACCTACATCGAGCAGGGCGGAACCAACGTGTCCGGCGGCCAGAAGCAGCGTCTGTGCATCGCCCGGCGCTCCTGAAAAATCCAAAGGTGCTGATCCTGGACGACTCCACCTCTGCGGTGGACACCAAGACCGACGCCCTCATCCGTCAGGCTTTCATGGAGAAGATTCCCAATACCACAAAAATAATTATCGCTCAGCGAATTTCGTCCGTTCAGGATGCGGATCAGATTCTGGTGATGGACGGCGGCCGCGTGGTGGAACAGGGAGATCACGAGAGCCTCATCGCTAAGAACGGAATTTACCGGGAAATCTTTGATTCCCAGACCAAAGGAAAGGAGGAAGAATAATGCCGAGACCAAGAAGAGGACAACCCGTTGGCGAAATTCGCCCGGGAACGATGAAACGTTTTATCAAATACCTGACCGACCATTATAAAGGCCGGCTGCTGGTGGTGCTGGTGTGCATTATTTTATCCGCCATCTCCATGTCCTTCTCCAACGTATTCCTGCAGCAGCTGATCGATCAAGTCATCCTGCCGGGAATGAAGGTGGGCATGGAGTCGGTACAGGCCAAATTCCTCCGCATCATCGGAACCATGGGCGTGTTCTACCTGGTGGGCATGGCCACTTCCGCCATCTACACCCAAATTATGGCGGGAGTCACCCAGGGAACCCTGAAAAACCTGCGGGATGAGATGTTCGACGCCATGGAGAAGCTGCCGATTAAGTACTTCGACACCCACGCCCACGGCGATATCATGAGTACCTACACCAACGACGTGGATGCCATTCGGCAGATGATCGGCCAGAGCACGCCGACCTTGATTCAGACCGGCCTGTCCGTACTCACCATCGTGTTCATGATGCTCCGGTACAGTCTGTGGCTGACGCTGGTTGTTTTTGCCGTAATTCTCCTGATGTTCCGGGTGACGAAAAAGCTGGGGAAGGAGAGTTCGGTGTACATGATGCGCCAGCAGAAATCTCTGGCCAAGGAAGAGGGCTTTATCGAGGAAATGATGAAGGGCCAGAAGGTGGTGAAGGTGTTCACCCACGAGGAAGAGAGCAAGAAGGAATTCGACGTGCTGAACGAGCAGCTTTTCCAAGACAGCGCCCGGGCCAATGCGGCCGGCAACGTGCTGATGCCGATTCTGGGAAATATCGGGAACATCCTGTACGTGCTGCTGGCGCTGGTGGGCGGACTGCTGGTGGTCTTTGGGGCGACCAACGTGAGCCTGCGGGGATTCCGGCCCATTACCATCGGTATTATCGTGTCCTTCCTGGGCATGTCCCGCCAGCTGTCTCAGACCATCGGTCAGATGTCGGCCCAGGTGCCGATGATTTCCATGGCTTTAGCCGGTGCGGGCCGGGTGTTCCGGCTCATCGATGAAAAGCCGGAGAAAGATGAGGGTTACGTGCACCTGGTGAACGTGGTAAAAAAAGAGGACGGAAGCTTCAAGGAGACCGACCGGAATACGGAGATGTGGGCCTGGAAACGCATGACTCCGGGTTACGCGGAACCCCAGTACATAGAAGTAAAAGGCGACGTGCGCCTGCAAGATGTGGACTTCGGATACACTCCGGAGAAACAGGTGCTCCACGACGTAAGCCTGTTCGCGAAACCGGGTCAGAAAATTGCTTTTGTAGGTGCTACGGGTGCGGGCAAAACCACCATCACCAATCTGATCAACCGGTTCTACGACATCGCGGACGGCAAAATCCGTTACGACGGAATCAACATCAACCACATCTGCAAACCGGATCTTCGCCGTTCCCTGGGCATCGTGCTCCAGGACGTGAACCTGTTCACCGGAACGGTGATGGACAATATCCGATACGGACGGCTGGATGCCACCGATGAGGAGTGCATGGAAGCGGCCCGCTTGGCCAATGCGGATGATTTCATCACCCGCCTGCCGGAGGGATACAACACCATGCTCACCGGCAACGGCGCCCAGCTCTCCCAGGGCCAGCGCCAGCTGATTTCCATCGCCCGGGCGGCGGTGGCGGATCCGCCGGTGATGATCCTGGACGAGGCCACCAGCTCCATCGATACCCGAACAGAGGCTTTGGTGCAGAAGGGCATGGACAACCTGATGAAGGGCCGGACCGTGTTCGTCATCGCCCATCGTCTGTCCACGGTCCGGAACTCCGACGCCATCATGGTGCTGGATCAGGGCCGGATTATCGAGCGGGGGGATCACGACGAGCTTATCGCCCAGAAGGGCACCTACTACCAGCTGTACACCGGTGCCTTTGAGTTGGAATAGTTATAATAAAGAGAACAACCTGCACCGGTCCGCCGTCTCGCGGACCGATGCAGGTTGTTTCATATCTGGGTGCCGCCCGGCCGGCGTTTTCCCGGAGCGGGGCGGCGGGGACTTGGTGCACGAATCCCCGCAAAGCCTTATTCTTTCGTTCCCTTTGCACCAAGTCTCGGGGACATTTTCGGCCTGCGGCCGCTACGGGACTTGGTGCAAAGATCCCCGCAAGGCCTTGTTCCTCCGTTCCCTTTGCACCAAGTCTCGGGCCCGTTTTGGCGCGTGGGCGGCGGGGACTTGGTGCACGAATTCCCGCAAATCCTTGTTCTTCCGTCCCCTTTGCACCAAGTCTCGGGCCCGTTTTGGTGCGTGGCCGGCGGGGACTTGGTGCACGAATCCCCGCAAAGCCTTGTTACTTCGTTCCCTTTGCACCAAGTCTCGGGCCACGCCGACTCTGCCCCCGGCCCCGACCGGCGCGCCGGGCTCTTTTTGCGGTTATGCTTTTCATCAATTTACAAAAAAGGTATAATGAAGTGGCCCGATTGGCGAGGGGCCGATTCGGACGAAGGAAAGGGACGAGAAGTAAGCAATTTATAACTGGGGGATAATGATAGGAGAAAGAACATGCTTAACAAAATCGCTCGTTTAGTGGGCGCCTTCTGCATCACGCTGGTGGTTCTGCTGCTGATGCTGTTCATCGTGCTGACGGCAATGGAATATCGGCCGGAAAGCACGGAGAAGGTAAGAATCGACAGTCTGGCAGAGGATACCTTTGGTTCCCCGGAGGTGGGATCCACCATCAAGGTGATGAGCTGGAACATCGGCTACGGCGCTTTGGGAGACAATGCGGATTTCTTTATGGACGGCGGAAGTCAGGTGACTACCGCTTCTGCAGAGCGGGTGCAGGAAAACATGCAGGGAATCATCGATGAACTGAAAAGCCAGAAGGCGGATGTGATGTTCCTGCAGGAAGTGGATCGTTTTTCCACCCGTGCCCATCATACCGATGAGCAGCAGGACATTGCGGAATCCATGGATGGATACCAGTCTACTTTTGCCAATAACTTTAAGGTGAGATACGTGCCGTATCCGTGGCCGCCGATTGGTCGCGTGGACAGTGGCATCATGACCTTGTCTCGGTTCACTCAGTCCGATTCCACCCGAATCAGCCTACCGTGCCCGTTTGAATGGCCGGTGCGCATCGCGAACCTGAAGCGCTGCCTGATGGTGAACCGGGTACCGATTGCGGGAACCAAGAAAGAGCTGGTGATGATCAACCTGCACCTGGAAGCTTACGACAACGGCGAGGGCAAGGTGAAGCAGACCCGGGCCCTGCTGAAGGTGATGGAAGAAGAACAGAAGAAGGGCAATTACGTGATTGCCGGGGGGAGACTTCAACCAGACCTTCTCCAACGTGGACATCGGAAAATATCCGAGCAGTGAGGATATTTGGACACCGGGCAAGATTGACGCAAAGGATTTCGGCAAGGACTGGAACCTCCTGATGGACAACAGCAATCCGACCTGCCGTTCCCTGGACAAGGTCTACAAGAACGCGGACAAAAAGGACTGCTACTACTACATGCTGGACGGTTTTATCCTGTCCAAGAACCTGCAGGTGGATTCCATAAAAACAGAGAATCTCAACTTCAAGAATTCCGACCACAACCCGGTAATTCTGAAGGCCACATTGAATTAGCGGAACGAAAAAAGCGGCGCCCGAAGGGGCGCCGCCGTGTATACGCTTACAGTGAGAATTTTTTCAGCAGTAAAAGCAGCGGATTGATGTCGTAAAGGGGACCGGCGATATAGGAGCTGTTCAGCTGTTCATTGATGGCTTGAATCCGATCCGGGAGGAAGATGCCCGCCAGAGGAAACATAAAGGCCAGGAACAGAAAGACGAACAGGGTTCCCTTCAGCACGCCCACCGCAAAACCGGCAAACGAATCGGTGCTGCCGATGACGGTGCCTTTCTTCCGAGCGATGTGAAGCCGCCGGCGAAGGAACAGGGAAATCAAGCTGACTCCGGTGGTGATTAGAAGGAAAGACAGCACGAGAACCGCGGTGGTCGTAAAATGGCTCACCTCAAAAGGAAGGTCCGAAACACCGAAGTTCTGAAGGGTGTCCTCCAAGGCCTTTGGAATAAAGTCCAGCAGGTTCACGGTGGAGCCTTGGAAAATGATTTCCAGGCCCCGCTGCATGGAGGCCTGCAGGGGTGTTTTTCGAATCAGGGCGCTGAGGGGCCGGGTAAAGGCCGTCGCCAAAGCGATGCCGGCCACCATGGCGGCCAGCCGAATCAGGGACTCTCCCAATCCACGGGATTTTCCCCGAACGGCAAAAACTATAAAAATAAGAATCACAATTATATCTAATATCATAGCTGTATTATACACAATCTGAGTGAGGAAACAATGGAAAAGTATTGGAAATCTCCGGAAGAAAAGGAAGACAATTCCCTCTTCTATCACATCGCCATAATGTGCGGAATCTTCGGCGGCACCTCCATGGTGGCGTACGCAGTTTCCTTGAAATTGATTTCCTCCGAAGCTACCATCATGCTGTACCTGCTCTGCGTATTCCTGGTGGTGTGGCGCACCGGACGATTCAGCTTGGGGGTTATTACCTCCATCGGGTCCACCATGGTGTATTATTATTTCTTCGCATCGCCCAAATTTTCCTATGATATGACTACCCCGCCCCGATACCTCCTCACCATGGGCATCATGATTTCGGTGGCACTGGTCACCAGCGGACTTATTTCCCAGGTTCGGCAGGAAGCCTTGATTGCCCGAGAGAAGGAGACCCTGACGGAACAACTGCTGCGATTGAACAACGACCTGGCCGGCGCAAAAAGCGCAGAAGCCATCATCGGAATCGCTCTGTCTGCCATCAACGAGGGTGTCGGCTGTGCCGCCGGCTACGTGGCGTACGATTCCGGAGGCAAACCCGGAAGCAGATACGTCTTCCAGACTGTGGGATATCACACGGCACTCACCTGGTATCCAATGGAAGAAGATGAAAACGTACGGAATCGGATTCAGAATGGGAAAACGATTTTCGTACGGGGAAAACAATATTACGAATGGCCCTTGCGCGGCCATGCCGGTCTGATGGGAGCGATTCGAATTCGGTTGGAGGAACAAGAAAAACTGGACCGGACGCAGCTCCACCTTGTGCGCTCCATCATCGATAATATCGGGATGGCGTTGGACCGATTCCGCACCGCGGAACTGCGGATTCAGGCCCGGGAAGAGGCCACCCAGGAACGGTTCCGCTCCACATTGCTTCGTTCCATTTCCCACGATATCCGAACTCCGCTCACCAGCATTTCCGGCAACGCGGAGATGCTGATGAAAGCAACCAAGTCGGAAGATTACCGCTACCGCATGGCGAAGAACATCTACGACGATGCCCAGAATCTGTCGGGCATGGTGGAAAACGTGCTGGGCATCACCCGCCTGGAAAGCGGCGTGGAGATTAAGAAGGAAGTGGAAGTGGCGGAGGAAGTCATCGGTGCGGCGGTGCAGCTGACGGAGGTGCACCACCCGGAATACGATATTCAAGTATCCGTGCCGGAGGAAATCCTCATGGTCCCGATGGATGCATCCCTGATTCAGCAAGCCATCACCAACCTGCTGGAAAATGCCATTCACCACACCAAGAAAAAGGATGGGGTGGCAGTCATCCTGGAACGGAAGGGGAACGATGCGGTGTTCACCGTGCGGGACCGTGGAATGGGCATCAATCCGGAGCACTTGGACCGGCTCTTTGAACCGTTTTATCAGTCCAATCGAAGCGATCAGGTGGTGTATCGAGGTTTTGGGTTGGGCCTTTCCATCTGTAATTCCATCGTGAATGCCCACGGCGGCCGGATTCTGGCGAGAAACCGGAAAGATGCGTCCGGGGCGGAAATAATTTTTACGTTGCCTATGGAGGGAGAACAGTGAAACAGACAAAAGAACTTATAATGATTGTGGAAGACGACCGGCAAATTCAGGATTTTATCGCCTACTCGCTGATGACAGCGGGATTCGGCGTGCTGACGGCCGGCGGTGTGGAAGAAGCGATGCGGAAGATGCGGTCCAAAAAACCGGACATCATGGTGCTGGATCTGGGCCTTCCGGACGGAGACGGGCTGGACCTGATTCGGCGGGTCCGGAAGTTTTCGGATATTCCGATTATCGTGGTGTCGGCACGAGATAAGGAAGAGGACAAAATCGAGGCTCTGGATCGGGGTGCAGAGGATTACATCACCAAGCCGTTCTCCGAGTCGGAGCTGATGGCACGGATTCGGGTGCTTCGGCGCCACCTGATTCGGGAAGAGCGGAACCGGATGGGGCCGAGGTTTCGGTGCGGGGACTGAAGATTAATTTCGACGCGAAGGAAGTGACCCTGGATGGGAACCTCCTGCACGTCACTCCGCTGGAGTACCAGCTGCTGGAGCTGCTGTTCCACAACATCGGAAAGGTGATTACCACCCGAACGCTGCTGGACGAGCTGTACGGCGTGAGCTACGGGGACAATACCCAGTCCCTACGGGCGCTGATGGCGGGGCTTCGCCGGAAAATCGAGAAGGTGCCGGGAAAGCCGCAGTACATCGTGACGGAAATCGGTGTGGGTTATCGCCTGAAGGATGAATAGAACCTTGCCGATAATGCCGGAAATAGTGTATTATTAAAGTATATATTTATGGATGAGAAAGGAAAGCAGAGAAATGAAGAAACAATCCAAAATCCTGATTTCATGCTTGATGATGGTGATTCTTGCGGCAGCCATGATGACCGGCTGCTCCAAGAAGGAAGAGGCGAAGCCGGAACCGGTTCGGAACCCGCTGACCGGATCTGAGAAGTTCGATTCTGCGGCACAGGGAATTCGCCCGGTGGCACTGGTGGTGGAAAACGCTCCGGATGCCCGCCCGCAGTGGGGAATGACGGACAAGAAGTACTCCCCGGATATTATTTTACAGGGAGAAGTGGAGGGCGGAATTACCCGTACCCTCTGGTTCTATGCAGATTACAACAAGTTGCCGAAGAAAATCGGCCCGATGAGAAGTGCTCGTCCGCCGTACATCAAGTTCTCGGAACTGTTCGACGCGATTTTCATTCACTGGGGACAGAGTTCTTCTTCCTCGGAGTACAAGGGTGCCAACACCGTTTTCAAGGAAGATAAGGTGGACCATATCAATCAGATGACCTACAAAGGAAAGGTGGATCTGTACAGCCGGGACAACAGCCGGGACGTATCTTCGGAACACACCGGAATTCTCCACGGCGACAAAGTGGCGGATGCCATCAAGGACAAGAAGTTCCGCACCAAGACCAAGAAGAAGGCAACACAGCTGCAGTTCGGCAAGGGCATTCGGGACCTGAGCAAGAACACCTGTGGAAAGGTGACTCTCACCTGGTCGAGCCGGAGTTTTGAGGATGCGGTATGGACGTACAACCAGGAATCCGGACAGTATGAGACGAAGGATTTTGAGAACAACTTGAGCCGGGAGAACCTGCTGATTCTCTTCGATAAGACCCAGTACATCACAAAATCCAATTACCACGGCACAGGTCAGGGGGTGACTTACTGTGACTACAAGCTGGCCGGCGGCAAGGCGAAGCTGATCAGCAACGGCACCGTAAAGGACATCCGTTGGGATGTAAACGAGGACAACCAGCTGGAGCTGTTCACCCTGGTGGAGAAAAAGGATTCCGACAAGGACGATGAGGATTCCGAGCCGGAGAAGAAGATGGTTTCCCTGAACCCGGGCAAAACCTGGATCGGCTGGGCTTCCTCCAACAACGGCGGCAAGGTAAAGATCAATCCGTTGAAGGAAAAGAAGTCGGAAGAGAAGTAGAGGAAGAAGTAGGAAGCGGGCACCGCGGGTGCCGCTTCCTTTTGTTTTTGTGGAAATGGGAGGGATGTGCCCTGCTGAAAAGCAGATGCTTTTCAGCAGGGCACATCCTTTCTGATTGTGGTGGAAGAGGAGGGCAGTGCTTCCCGAACGTGAAGCGCTGCCGTTCCGGTTTTGAGGAGATGAGAGCCCATTCAATCCGGGGCGGATTGAATGGGCTTCCTGATTTGGAAGGGGGAGCACTTCCGGGAAAAGCTTAGGCGGGAAGCGCTTTCCGATTGGGGCGGCACCGAGCGGGCTCGGTGCCGTGGGGAAAAGAGGGAAATTCCCGCCGACCGTGCGTGGAAGGGAAATTCGCGGGCGGGAATTTCCTTCGGCTTTAGTCTTTAGCGCCGAAGGCCCGCTGGGTCTCGAGGACGTGGTGCCCCCGGACGAAGGAATAAGGGATTGCTGGGAGTGAGGCACCACGTCCATGACGTCGAGGACCCGTTCGGCTCGCCAAAGGCTTTCGCGTAACTGCACGCTCCTTTCCAATCACCGGTTTTTCACACAGAAAACCGCACAATATGGTAAAATAAAAAGTCATGTAACGGGACGGCGGCAGCCCTGCCCGGCGCCCGAAGGGCCTTCCAATTTGGCGGTAGCCCTGCCCGGCGCCCGGAGGGCCTTCAGTTCCCGAAGGGCTCCGGCTTTCCCGGAGGGTTCAAAGACCTCCGGAGCGGCAGCCCGGCCCCCCCCCGAAGGGTCCACCGGCCCCCCGGAGGGCCTTCGCTCCCAGCGGGCCCACAGTTCCCGGAGGACCCGCCCACAACCAAAGAAACGAGGTACACATTTATGCAGTTGAGAGGAGAGCCAAAGTCCCTTCGCTCAGAATACATCCGATACATCATTCCATCCATACTGGCTCAGTGGGTGTACACCCTGTACACCGCAGTGGACGGGCTGTTCGTGGCGAAAGGCGTTTCCGTAACGGCCATGACCGCCATCAATATCGCATCGCCGTTTGTGACGGCGCTGTTTGCCCTGTCCCTGATGTTCGCGGTGGGCACCTCCACGGTGGTTTCCATCTCATTGGGAGAAGGTCGGAAGGAAAAAGCCAACGAGATATTCAGCCAGAACTTCGCGTTCCTGATCGTGCTGTCCCTCCTGATTTCCGGGCTCCTGTTCTGGAAGCTGGAGGAACTGGCCCTGTTCCTGGGGGCTACCAAAGCCACCCTGCCCTATGTGACGAAGTACATCGGAACCATCGCTCCTTTTGCAGTGGTATTTATCGTGTCCTATTCCTTTGAGATTCTGCTGAAGGCGGACGGGCATCCGAAGAAAGCCACCAAAATCGTGATGGTTGGCGTCATCCTGAACTGCATCATGGACTACCTGCTGGTCATCGTGTTCCCGCTGGGCGTCTTCGGTGCGGCCATTGCCACGGCACTGTCCCAGGTGGGGGTCACGGCCCTGTATCTGCGGCACTTCCTGTCCAAGGAAGCCGTGCTGCATTTCACCCGCTTTCATTTTAGCGGGCGCACCATTGTGCGGGCCATGAAAAACGGCCTGTCCTCCGGCATTACGGAGCTGTCCGCCGGACTGACGGTGTACTTTTTCAACCACGCCATCGCGGCCTATCTGGGGGACGAGGCCTTGGTCAGCTATACCATCATCAACTACGTGAACGCCCTGTACATCTATTCCATGACGGGAATCGCTCAGGGCAGCCAGCCGCTAATCAGCTTCTATCACGGGAAAAAAGAAAAATCCGCCACGGCCAAGCTGCTCCGGTACGGCCTGATTACGGCGGCCGGTTTTGCGGCGGTCACCGTGGTGCTGTCCGTATTCGGCGGAGGCCTGCTGGCAAAGCTGTTTATTCCGGCGGATTTGACTCACCTGAGAAATTACACGGTACATGCTTTGCGGATTTTCTGCATCTCCTTTGTGCCGGCGGGATTCACCGTGGTGTTGGCCGGATATTTTGCATCCATCGAACATGCGGGGAAAGCGGTTTCCATCACCATCGGCAGAGCCATCGCGGTGATGCTGCTGGTACTGGTGCTGATGACGAGAGTTTTTGGCGGCGAAGGCATCTGGTGGACCACGCCGATTTCCGAGAGCATTTGTCTGGTGTATGCGGTGATATTGTTTATAAAGGGAAAGGCGAGAGATGCTGCAGATTAAGAACATTCGAAAAGAGTACCGCACCGGGGGACTGGTGCAGAAAGCGCTGGACGGCGTGAGCCTGAATTTCAGGGACAGCGAGTTCGCGGCGATTCTGGGACCCTCCGGTTCCGGCAAAACCACGCTGCTGAACGTACTGGGCGGACTGGACCGGTACGACAGCGGGGACCTGATCATCAACGGGACATCCACCAAGAAGTACACGGACCGGGATTGGGATTCCTACCGGAACCACACCATCGGGTTCGTGTTCCAGAGTTACAATCTGATTCCCCATCAGACCATCCTGTCCAACGTGGAACTGGCACTGACCATTTCCGGAATCGGGAAGGAAGAACGGCGAAATAAAGCGGCGGAGGCCCTGGCCAAAGTGGGTCTGGGCGACCAGCTTCATAAGAAGCCCGGCCAGCTTTCCGGGGGACAGATGCAGCGGGTGGCCATCGCCCGGGCGC
>ENA-OQDA01000620-OQDA01000620.1-human-gut-metagenome-genome-assembly--contig:-NODE-620-length-14202-cov-1.927673_pt1 | contig 14202 bp, 14 predicted proteins | sample MGYA00242771_ERZ504603 | MGnify/ENA primary metagenome ERZ504603 (study PRJEB26092, sample SAMD00036328) | human gut metagenome | host: Homo sapiens | study: EMG produced TPA metagenomics assembly of...
CACACCTCGGGATAGCGAAAAGGGACCGATCGTCAGATAGAGCGCACATGTGAAAAACAGACCGTAGCGTTTCCCCACTCTGCTGCTTAATTCCAGAAGGCTCTCCTCCCTGCTGATTCCCAGAGCCGCCACAGCAAGGAGCGGAAGTCCCACACCGGTAATCAGGAAACCTGCCGCGGCCTGAATCATATCGCTTCCCGCCATCTGCCCCATCGAGACAGGAAAAACTCAGGTTGCCTGCTCCAAAAACAATTCCAACAGCATACTCCCCACAAATACGGTTTCCCGGGCTGTAAGTTTTTTCATCGCTGTGTGTCTCCCTTATTTTGTATTCTCCATTTTGTATTTTTCATATACGGTGCGCTGTAAAAGAAAAGGCACCTGAACTCCTTCTGGAATCTCAGATGCCTGTTTCAGAGCGACAGACGGGGTTTCGAACCCGCGACCCCGACCTTGGCAAGGTCGTACTCTACCAACTGAGCCACTGTCGCTTATCAAAAGCTGTTCACTCGGAACAAAAATTATGATACTATAAGGAAAAGAAAATGTCAACAACTTTTTTGGAAAAATTTTGGCTTTCTGTATTAGTTCGGGAAACAGGGATGCGAGGATGGAAGAGCCGAACAGAGGATAGAGTGGAAGAAAGAGGGAAAAAGGATGGAGAAGATCAGGTGGAAAAAAAGGAAGATGGACGGATCAGATTTGCATGGACAGAATCTGGAGTGGGGAGATTTCACTGCAATCAGTTTTCGGAGCGCGGATTTTAAGAAGGCGAATCTTGTGAACTCCCGGTTCCGGGAGTGTGACTTTACCGGAGCTGATTTTCGGGGAGCTAATTTGCGGGGAGCGGATCTTAGAGGATGTATCCTTTGCTATGCTGATTTTAGAGAGGCGGATATTCGGCTTTGTGCTCTGGAAAATGCAGATCTGACACAAGCCAAGATGGATGAGACAACGCAGGGGTATGCAATGCGCTGCCCGGAAACAGGCGCCTTTGTAGCCTACAAGAAATGTGTTTATGACCGGATTGTCCAGCTTTTGATTCCGGCGGATGCCAAAAGAAGTTCTGCCACCGGGGCGGCCTGCCGCTGTGACAAGGCAAAGGTTCTCACGATTAAAAGCTTTGACTGTAGGCAGGAGTTTGACGAGGCATGGTCTTTGGTAGATGAAAACTTCGTCTACCGAAGGGGAGAGTGGGTCTATGCGGATGCTTTTACCGACGACCGCTGGAAAGATTCTACCCACGGGATCCATTTCTGGATGACACGGGAAGAAGCCATGGAATACTAAAACCAGAGAGTAAAGACGGGAAGCGATATGGAGGTGGCGGGAAAATCGTCAGAAAATGTCTTTACGATAAAAGAGTTCGTGCTATAATCAAAAACGAAACGAACAGGCAGAGTAGAAATATGTGCGTTAAGTGCCATACGGACGGGGAGTTGCCGGTGGACGAAAAGAGTATTCTTGCGGTACATATTTTGCATCCCGCTGCTGCACATAGACAGAGAGCAAAATACCTGCTGTGCGTGGCAAAAGGACTACTGCAAAGGAGGTATATTTTTATGGAAAAAAGTAAGAAACTACGAGACATGTTCCGGGAATCACTTTCGGAGCTAAGAGACAGCCATACGATGGCAGTGATCGCCATGCTTCTGGCGCTGGCGGTTGTTTTGGCGATTTTTGGGACGGTGCAGGTGACTGATTTTTTAAAGATCGGATTTTCTTTCCTGCCAAATGAGATTGCGGCCATGTTGTTTGGACCGTCTGTCGGTGGAATTGTAGCTGGAGTAGCTGACATCCTGAAATATCTGGTGAAGCCTGTGGGGGCTTTTTTCCCGGATTCACTGGTCGAGTTGCAGTGGCAGGAGGTATTCTTTACGGGCTGATCCTGTATAAGAAGCCGCTTACCGTCTGGCGGATCGTGGCGGCGAAAGTGGTGGTTGCTATCCTTGTCAACACTTGCCTGAATACGTACTGGCTTACCGTCATGTACGGAAATTCTTTTGTGGCGCTTCTTCCGGCCAGACTGTTAAAGCAATTAGTGATGGTGCCGGTAGAGGCAGTGCTTTTTTACCTCGTAGCAAAGACACTAGCCAGGGCAAAAGTTTTTGCCTTGATGAAATCGCAATAAACATCTCAGAATGGAGGAAAGAAGATGAGTTATGCAGATCAGATATTTGTCCGTATGTGCAAAGACATTATCGATAACGGTACGAGTACGGAGGGAGAGAAGGTACGCCCGAAATGGGAGGATGGCGCCCCGGCCTACACAATCAAACAGTTCGCGGTGGTAAACCGATACGATCTCTCCAAAGAATTTCCGGCGCTGACCCTTAGGAGAACCGGGATCAAGAGCTGTACCGATGAGATGCTCTGGATCTGGCAGCGCAAGTCCAATAATATTCACGACTTAAAGCCCCATATTTGGGACAGTTGGGCGGATCCGGACGGATCTATCGGAAAGGCTTACGGATACCAGATGCAGGTAAAGCACCAGTACAAGGAGGGCATGATGGATCAGGTGGACCGGGTCATCTACGATCTAAAGCACAATCCGTACAGCAGACGGATTCTGACCAATATCTATGTACACCAGGATCTGCATGAGATGAATCTGTATCCGTGCGCGTACAGCATGACATTTAATGTGACAAAACAGCCGGAAAGCGATAAACTTGTCTTAAACGGTATTTTAAACCAGCGTTCCCAGGATGTGCTGGCGGCTAACAACTGGAATGTCTGCCAATACTCAGTGTTGATGCATATGTTGGCACAGGTGTGCGATATGCAGGTGGGGGCGTTTGTCCATGTGATTGCGGACGCTCATATCTATGACAGGCATGTGCCATGATCGAGGAGCTGATCTCAAGGAGAGCCGCTCCCGGCGCGACGTCTGCTGAATCCGGAGATCAAAGACTTCTATGACTTTACGCCGGACGACGTGCGCCTGGACAATTATGAGACACATCCGCAGATGAAAATATCCCGGTCGCAGTGTAGGCGCGGCCGTCTGAAAGAGGCTTTATTATAAAGGTCAAAAGACAGAAAGGAAGAGATTCATATGAAAGCAATACTCTCAGCAGACAGAAACTGGGGGAATCGGATATAATAACAAGCGCTTGTCAGCATTCCCTCAGATATGAAGTTTTTCCGGGAGATGACAAAGGGTAATGTTGTTGTCATGGGAAGAAAGACGATGGAGAGTTTTCCGGGGGGACAGCCTTTGAAAAAGAGAACGAATATTGTCTTGTCAAGGGATGAAAGCTATCAGGTGAAAGACGCCGTTGTCGTTCACAGTTTAGAAGAGCTTCTGGAGCAATTAAAGTCTTTTCCGGAGGAATCCATCTATGTCATCGGAGGGGAGAGCATTTACCGGATGCTGCTTCCATACTGCAAGGAGGCGTATATCACAAGGATCCGTCACAGCTATGCGGCGGATACCTATTTCCCGGATTTGGATGCGGATCCAGAATGGGAGCTGGAAGATGAGAGCGAGGAGCAGACATATTTTGACTTGGAATATGTTTTTACGAGATATAGAAGAAAACAGGCCGAGAAAAAGCTTGACAACTGATCCTGCCACCTCGTATAATGGCAGTAATTACTTTAACGAGACAGAGAAATGTAGTGACTGGGAGGAGTACCTCGCGACCGGATGCAAAGAGAGGAGACGGATGGTGGAAGTTTCCGTGAAGGCGGGTGGGAACTGGCCCACGAGCAGCGGACTGAAAGGGTTTTATTCCATAGAGGAAGTAAGATGTGAGTAGGCTCCGACGTGGTTCCGGCGTTATCGGAGACAGTATGGAAGTACTGGTTGAGTGCAGAGAGATTCTGAAGTTAGGTGGTATCACGGATTTATTCGCCCTAAGCATATGCTTGGGGCGTCTTTTTTATTTCATAGGGACTGCGTTCCTATGAAATAAAAAACGCTCCGCACGGATCGCACTGCGGCGGAGTAGAAGCTGCCGCTCAAGCGGCCCGCCGCAGGCGGAGAATCCTGCCAAACAGGATTTTTTATATTGCAGACGGATACGTATGGCAGAGTCGCTGTCTGACTCGGAAGCATGGCGGAGTTGGGGAAAGAAATGTAGAAGGAGGAAACGGCATGAGAAAGATCAGTGGAAATAAGCTTCTGGTAAAGGCTTTAAAAGAGGAAGGGGTGGATACGCTCTTTGGCTATCCCGGTGCATGTACAATAGATATCAGCGACGAGCTTTACAAACAGGGAGACATTAAGGTTATTCTCCCAAGACATGAGCAGGCACTTGTTCACGAGGCCGATGCCTATGCAAGATCCACTGGAAAAGTCGGCGTCTGTCTGGTGACAAGCGGACCGGGAGCAACGAACCTGGTGACAGGGCTTGCCACGGCCAATTATGACAGCGTACCTCTTGTATGCTTTACCGGGCAGGTGGCGCGTCATCTGATTGGAAACGATGCGTTTCAGGAAGTGGATATCGTAGGAATCACAAGGAGTATTACAAAGTATGGGGTGACGGTACACCGCAGGGAAGAACTGGGCAGGATCATCAAGGAGGCATTTTACATTGCACGCAGCGGGAAGCCAGGACCAGTGCTTGTAGATCTGCCAAAAGATGTGATGGGAGAGCTTGGATCTTCGGAATATCCGAAAGAAGTCAATATCCGAGGCTATAAGCCAAATACAAACGTTCATATCGGACAGCTTAAGAGAGCGGTCAAGCTTTTAAACCATGCGAAAAAGCCACTGTTTCTGGCAGGAGGCGGCGTCAATATCGCAGGAGCCAACGAAGCGTTTACAAAATTAGTGGAAAAGACGAAGATCCCGGTTGTGACGACGGTTATGGGAAGAGGAGCCATTCCGACAAATCATCCTTACTATGTGGCAAATCTCGGAATGCACGGTGCCTACGCGGCCAATATGGCGGTAGAAGAGTGCGATGTCCTCTTCTCCATCGGAACGAGATTCAATGACCGGATTACAGGAAAGCTGCACGCCTTTGCTCCAAACGCAAAGATTGTCCATATTGATATTGATACAGCTTCTATCTCTAAAAATATCCACGTGGATGTACCAATCGTAGCGGATGCCAAAGAGGCGATTGAGAAGATGCTGGAGTATGCCGAGGAGAAGGATACAATAGAATGGATGCAGGCGATCGTCGGGTGGAGTAAAGAACATCCGCTGCAAATGAAAAGAAAAGGCAACAATTTGTTGCCTCAAGATATTATAGAGGGAATTAACTGTGTGTTCGAGGAGGGTATCCTCGTAACCGATGTGGGACAGCATCAAATGTTTGCGGCTCAGTATTCTGAGATTACGGAAAAGAAACGTCTGTTCATGTCCGGAGGACTTGGAACGATGGGATACGGATTTCCGGGCGGTATCGGGAGCAGATCGGCATCAGATAACGTTATGTCATTCCGGGGACGGCGGGATGCAGATGAACATTCAGGAATTTGCGACAGCAGTGTTAGAGGAGCTTCCGATCATAGTCTGCGTTCTTAACAATACTTACCTTGGGATGGTGCGTCAGTGGCAGAAGCTCTTCTACGGGAAACGATACGCCATGACGAACCTTCTTGCAGGGGCCGCACTTCGGAGAGGTGATGAGGAGCTTCCGAAATATACGCCGGATTTTGTAAAGCTTGCCGAGAGCTACGGAGCAAAGGGCATCCGTGTAAAGAAAAAGGAAGACGTGGAAACGGCGCTTCGGGCAGCAGCCGCCGAGACAAAGGTGCCGACCTTGATCGAATTTCTCATTGATCCGGAAGAAGTCGTATACCCGATGGTAAAGCCAAACGGAACATTACAGGAAATGCTGATGGACTGCTAAGATAAGGAGGATGGACAGATGAATGGAATGTTGAAAAAAAGATGGATCTCTCTTTATGTGGAAAACCAGATTGGTGTGCTTTCTAAGATTTCCGGGCTGTTTTCGGCAAAGTGTTATAATCTGGAGAGCCTTACAGTAGGACGGACAGAAGATCCGACAATCTCCAGGATGACAATAGAGACTCACTGTGACGAGGAGACATTTGAACAGATCAAAAAGCAGTTAAACCGCTGTGTGGAGGTCATCGAGGTCATTGACTTCACCAATTCCCGCATCCACAGGAAAGAAGTTCTGTACATTAAGATCAAGGACTGCGACGAGGCTGTGAAGACGGAGATCTTCCGCATTGCAACTACTTTTCCATCTGGCTGTCGTAGACTACGGCAAAACAGAGATGCTGCTGGAGAGCCTTCAGACAGAAAAACGGAATGATGAGATCATTTCCTATTTCTCCAGCTACTTTAAGAATATTGAGGTGGTGCGCGGAGGAAGTGTTGCCATCAAAGGTGTCAGCATCCAGGATAAATAAAAACAGAAAAAAGTGGAGCCATGCCCATCACAGCATGACTCCGCATTTTTCTATTGACCGGTACTACTGCCGGTCCTCTCCTGCCTCCTTTTTTCAGATCCGTAATATCATGGCAGGTGAGCAGGACTGCCTGCTCCCCCTTCCACTCAATAAAGCATGCGTCCGCTGATGTCCACACCTGAAGAAAGGGATTGTAAACCTGCCGGACGCAGCGGGGATGCGCGCTGTCCAGCGCTTTTGCAGGACAGAAATCACAGGGCGTATCCCGGCGGAAGAAGGCTTTATGGCAGGTAACCCCCGGCTTTGCCTCAGGCACCCATATTTTCGTCTTCCGGTTAATATACAGCATTTCTTTTGTCTCCGGATGTACCACATAGATCCAGGAACTCTGATTGTCAAGGATTGCTTCCAGGGATGCCGCGTTCTGCACCGCATTGTCCTGGGCCCGGAGTTTCAGGAGAAAGGTACTCAATATCTGCGCGATGAATACCAGTGTATTTACCTGTTCCTGGGTCCAGTAACGGTTGACACGGCACTCGTCAAAGCCCACAAAGCCCACCATATGGCCGGAGTCATAGATACCGCACTGAAGCAGGGAACGGACTCCCTGTGGCTTCAGCACCTCCCTCTGATTCCTGGGAAGATGGTCGATATCCATACAGAAGAATACGCCGTCCTCCCCAAAGTTCTCCCTGTAGCCGTATGCGCTCCACTCATAGGACATATTCTGCAGCTTATCCTTCTGGGGTTCTATGCCTTCATTACACCATTCAAAGGTATTATCCATGGCCAGCCCGTCCAGGCAGTCCTCAAAAATGTAAGCCCTGCTCACATTAAACTGGAGTCCGATAATTTTAAGAATGGTGTTGATGGCCTCCCTCAGGTCCGTGGACTCGTACAATGCCTTGAACACATAGTGGATTACCTTGTTTGTCACAAAATAACGGCCGTTTTCAGAATCAATCATAGTGCCGTCCGTAAATCTTCCCTGTATGTGTTTCCCGCTGTCCGCAGGCCTTAGGGATGAATCGTAAACCACACAGCGGCCCTTGCCCCAGTTTTTTCCTGCATAAAGAGCCATATCCGCTTTCAGGAACAGCTGCTCGTATGTGCTGCCGTCCGCCGGATACACAGCGGCCCCGATGCTGCAGCTCAGCTTGCTTCCGCTCTTTTTTACGGAGGGAAGGCCGGCAATGTCTTCTATGAGCTGCCTCCCGCGTTTCATGATTTCTTCCCTGCCGGAGAGCTGTTTTGAAAATACCAGGAACTCGTCACCGCCAATCCTGCCCACCATATCCTGGCTGTCAAAAACCCCGGCAATGCACCTGGCTGCCTCTGTCAGCACGCTGTCTCCAAAGAGATGGCCTTTGGTGTCGTTAATCTCCTTAAAATTATCCAGATCAATAACCATCAGAGTTCCTTCCGGCGCTCTGCTCCCATCCTGCATATACCGGTTCACAGACTGGACCGCAGCATCCCTGTTAAACAGTCCTGTCAGCGAATCCCGCATGGACTTTTCCCAGTACTCCTGCTTCTGGTTCTGAGCCTCTGTGTCATCTATCATCACGGCATGGACCCATTTACTGCCCCTTTCGTCCTCCACAACGCGGCCGCGGCAGTCCACCCAACAGATACCTCCGTCCTTAGAGCGGATCCTGAACTGGGCCTTAATGATTTCCTGCCCCAGACGAAACTGCTCCAGCACCTCATCCAGAACCCTGGTATAATCCCTGGCATCCACCATTCCCTTCAGAGTCCCTCCGGTCAGCTCCTCCAGTTCTTTTGTGTCCGCACAGCCAAAAAGACTCAGAAGTTCGTGGTTAACCATATCCAGACTTCTGTCTTTGTCCGCACAGCAGCGAAAAAAACCTGCAGGCATGGAATCATTCAGCAAGATAATCTGCTCATTCATATATGCTGTCCATCCTTTGTCTCTCTGTCTTCCTTTTCTTAGCGCCCCTGTCTTTTGCGCGTTAAAAGTATATGCCTTGATTATACTTCACTTTCCAAAGACTTACAATATAAAGAAACACCATAAAACTCGGCAAAAACAACTGCCGGCAGGTCCAATTCATCCTGCCGGCAGTCATTCCCACATATTCTATTCAATTATATCAGCTGTCTTAAGCCCTGAGCTCAATTCCCAGCCCGCCAAGTCCGTTGAGTATCTTATTCATCACAGATGTGACTTCCTTTTCCTCCAGGGTGTGGTCCTTGGCCCGGAAGGTAATGGAATAAGCCACCGACTTGTGGCCTGCCAGCACCTGGGCTCCCTCGTACACATCAAAGAGCTTGTAGCTTTCCAGGACCTTTCCTCCCCTCTGCTCAATCACATCCTCAATCTGTCCCACCAGGATATCCTTTGGCACCACCATGCTGATGTCCCTGGTCACAGCCGGGAACCTGGCTATACCGGTATACTTGCGGTCAAAGGTGGTGAAATCCATAACAGACGGCATGTCTATGACGGCAATGTATGCCCTGTCGCCAATCTTATAGTTATCAGCCACATCCGGGTGCACCTCGCCCAGGAAGCCTACCACAGTACCGTCATACAGGATGTCGGCCTTTCTTCCGGGATGAAGGTAGGGATGCTCTGCGCTGGGATCATAATGGGGCTTTTTATGCATTCCGGCCTTTTCAAAGAATTCTTCCACCACGCCCTTCATGGTGAAGAAATCGCCGTCCCCGTACATTCCCAGGGTGAACTGCATACGCTCGTCAGGAAGCTCTGTGAGAGGCAGTGACTTGGGACGGTACACATTGGCCAGCTCGTACAGGCGCACGTCCTTGTTGCGGCGGTTATAGTTGGTTGACAGGGAGGTCAGCATGCCGTTTAAGGAAGTGGTGCGCATGACGCTGAAATCCTCTCCCAGGGGATTGGAAATCTCCACTGTTTTCCTCAGAGCGCTGTCCTCAGGAATCAGCATTCTGTCAAATACCTTGGGGCTTTCAAAGGAATAGGTCATGCCCTGGGAAAATCCGCAGAACTCTGCTATCTCCCTGGCCACCTCCTCTATCTGAAGCTTGTAGGAAAGCTTTCCTGTGGTAGCTTCGCCGGAAGGCAGTGTGGTGGGGATCTTGTCATAGCCGTAGAACCTGGCCACTTCCTCAGCCAAATCAGCCATGCGCTCCAGGTCCTGGCGCCAGGTAGGAGCAATCACCTCTTTTGTCTCAGGGTCATAGTCCAGTTCAATGGTCTTAAAGTAGGAAAGCATGGTCTCCTCAGAAATGTCCGTGCCTAAAAGCCTGTTTATCTTAACAGCGTCAAAGGGGATCCGCTTACTGGTCCTCTTCTCAGGATAGAGGTCGATGATGCCGCCCACAACCTCTCCCGCACCCAGCTCCTCAATGAGCTGGCACGCCCTGTTTACTGCTTCCTCCGCCGTATTGGGGTCCAGCCCCTTCTCGTATTTTCCGGAAGCATCCGTGCGCAGTCCCACCTTCTTGGCAGACAGGCGGATATTGGTGCCGTTGAAGCAGGCTGACTCAAATACCATGGTCTGTACATTATCCGTGATTTTGGAATTCTCTCCGCCCATGATGCCTGCGATTCCCACTTCCTTTTCCCCGTCATTGATCATGAGGATGGTGGAATCCAGCTTTCTCTCCTGTCCGTCCAGGGTCTGGAACACATCCCCGTCCTTAGCGCATTTTACCACGATTTCGCGGCCTGCCAGCTGGTCATAGTCAAAGGCGTGCATGGGCTGTCCGTACTCTTCCATCACATAGTTGGTGATATCCACAATATTGTTGATGGGACGGATGCCGCTGGCTGCCAAACGGCGCTGCATCCACTGGGGAGAAGGCGCAAGCTTTATATTTTTAACCATCCTGGCACAGTAACGGGGACACAGTTCGCTGTTCTCCACCCGCACATTCAGGTAGTCGTGGATATCCTCGCCGTTGCCTGTTGGTGTGACCACCGGGGCATGGAATGCCTTGCCAAAGGTGGCCGCGGCCTCTCTGGCTATGCCAATCACACTGTAGCAGTCCACACGGTTGGATGTAATTTCATATTCAAACACCACGTCCCGCAGTCCCATGATTTCCACTGCGTCGGATCCGGGCACGCTGTCCCCCGGAAGGATGTAGATGCCGCTCTCTGGAGCATCCGGGTACATATCCCTGCTGGCTCCCAGTTCCTCCACGGAACACATCATGCCGCAGGACTCCACGCCTCTTAACTTGCCCTGCTTAATCCTGATTCCTTCCTCAGGAAGGGCGCCTCCGTCGTGGCCTCCCGCCACGCGGCCTCCGTCCAGCACCACAGGCACCTTCACGCCTATGGATTTCTCCGTGATATTGGGGGCGCCTGTGACAATCTGCACCGGCTCTTCCGCTCCCACGTTGACCTGGCAAACCACCAGTTTATCTGCATCCGGATGGCCCTTGACCTCAAGAATCTCTCCGACAACGATTTTTTCCAGGTTCTTATCCAGACATGTATAACCTTCTACCTTTGTTCCTGTAAGGGTCATGGCATCCGTGTAATCCTGGGCCGTGACATCCAAATCAGGGACATATGCTTTTATCCATGATAATGCTGTGTTCATGTGTTCTCTCTCCTTCTATGCTGTGAATGTTTATCAGGGCGCATGATCTTAGAACTGTTTCAGGAAACGGATGTCGTTTTCATACAGCAGACGCATGTCGTCAATTTCATACTTAAGCAGGGCAATGCGCTCCAGTCCCACTCCAAATGCGAATCCGGAATACTCATCCGGGTCAATACCGCACATCTCCAGTACATGAGGGTGCACCATACCGCATCCCAGAATCTCTATCCAGCCCGAACCCTGCAGACCGGCAGCCTGAACCGCCGCATTTGAAACAGGTCACATCCACCTCGGCGCTGGGCTCCGTAAATGGGAAGTGGTGGGGGCGGAACTTTACCTTTGTCTCAGGCCCGAACAGCTCTCTGGCGAATTCGGCCAGCGTTCCCTTCAGGTCCGCAAAGGTGATATTCCTGTCAATCACAAGGGCCCTCAATCTGATGGAAGGAGGGGGAGTGGGTGGCATCCACCTCGTCGGAACGGAACACGCGGCCCGGCGCAATCATGCGGATGGGAAGCTTTCCCTTCTCCATGGTACGCACCTGTACCGGTGATGTCTGGCTGCGCAGCAGAATGTTTTCATTGATGTAAAAGGTATCCTGCTCGTCCCTGGCCGGATGGCCCTTGGGAATGTTCAGCTTCTCAAAGTTATACCTGTCGTACTCCACCTCAGGACCTTCCACTACCTCATATCCCATTCCCACGAAAATGCGCTCCACCTCTTCCAGGGCAATGGTATTCGGATGGCTGTGGCCCACATTGTTCTTCCTGGCCGGAAGGGTGACGTCGATGACCTCCCTTTTTAACTGCTCCTCTCTGGCCTTCTTAGCCAGGGCAGTCTTGGCTTCCTCCAGTCTTCCCTCAATAAGCCCCCTTACATCATTGACCATCTGGCCTACCTTTGGCCGGTCCTCCGGGGCAACATCCTTCATGCTCTTTAACAGGTTCGTCAGTTCTCCCTTCTTACCCAGATAAGATACACGGATGTCATTCAGTCTCTCCAGCGCTTCGGAAGATTCAATCTGCCTTAACGCCTCTTCTTTGATTTTCTCTAACTGCTCTTTCATGGCTTCTCCTTTTCTTTGTAACAAGATAGAATCCTGCTTCCCAAAACCCGCGTTCCGGAAAACAAAAAAGCCCCGTCTCTTCATTACTGAAGGGACGAGACTGTAAACTCGCGGTACCACCCTGCTTCCTGTATCACCCCGGAATCTACACCCGGAATGTACAGACACTTGATGCACGTAACGTGTGCCTGCGTCACAGACTACCGGAATCCTTTCACTGATTGGTAAAAGCATCCTTTTGCCTGTACAGCTCCGGTGGGAATTTCAACCGTCTATCTGAACCCGGGCAGGCTTTCAGCCGGTGGCCTCCCCTCTCTGATGGAAAATAAACGTCTACTATGCACCTTCATCGCTTTTGGATTATCAAATCTAACCTACATTCTAGTCACATTTTCTGAAAATGTCAAGCGGAAAGCCAGAAAATCACATTTGACTTTGAAAAAAAAGAAGGGGTAGAGTTATATTCAGGGACCATTTTGTACCGGTCCTTCCAAAATCCAATACAAAAGAAAGGCATATCCATATGATTCATCGTTATGAAATTCCCTGCATGGACCTGCAGCAGATTCATCAGTCCGGCCAATGTTTCCGCATGGTTCCCCTGCCGGAACATACATACCCTTCAGGGGCAAGGAACGGCTACCGGCTCATCAGCGGCCTGTGCGTCCTGCGCGCATGGCAGGACGGCCCTTTCGTCTGCCTGGACTGTCCCCATGAGGACCTATCCTTCTGGCTGTCCTATCTGGACATGGGCCGGGATTACCAGGCTGTCATCGCCTCCATTGACCGGGAAAACACCTACCTGAAGGCAGCCGCCATGAGTGGGACAGGCATCCGCATCCTGCGCCAGGACCCATGGGAGATGATCATTACTTTCGTGATTTCCCAGCAAAAGACCATTCCCAACATACGTCAGCTGGTGGAAGCCCTCAGCAGCCGCTACGGCACCCTTCTGGAGGATGGACAGAACCGGGGAAACGGTGAGGTCCGGGAGAAAGATGAGGTCCGGGAGAAAGAAGGTACCCGGAGGGAAGATGCTGCCTGGGAAAGAAGTCTCCCGCCGGCCTTCTCCTTTCCTGCCCCCAGCCAGCTCTGTCTTGCTTCCCTGGAAGATTTAATGGAGCTTAAACTGGGCTACCGGGCCAAGTACATCCACAGGCTCTGCCAGGACGCTGTTTCAGGCAGGCTGGACCTTTCCCGTCTGTCTGCCCTTAACTATGAGGAAGCCATGGAATATCTCACGGGATTTTACGGAATCGGAAAAAAAGTGGCCAACTGTGTGTGCCTTTTCGGTCTCCACCACATAGATGCGTTTCCGGTGGATACATGGATCGAAAAAATCCTGATGGAGCAAGTATTATGACAAACGAAAAAATCACCGCAACCGCATCCCCAAAACCGTCATACTGCGAAACGAATCGTAGCTGGAGTGTGTTCGGGCGGTACAGCGGCTGCGCCGGCATCATGCAGCAATATATTTTTTATTATGAGCGCAGCGTCAGGCAGGGAAGAGAATGAGCTGTGTCACTCCATCATCCGCCCCATTGACGGGCGCAGGCGTCCTGCCACCGTCACTGCCAGGATGCAGAGTATATAATCCGGAATCATGGTGGGAAGGCAGTATACCGCAAAGATGGCGCCCCATCCCACTGTGTCGGGAGTCACCACCACAAAGTGGGTGATGAAGTAAAAGTAAAGGATTCCCATTCCGTAATAAATCACATAACCCACCGTGGCGCTAAACAGGCAGGCCCCGGGCTTTGAAGCGTGCATCCACTCCACTATCTTACCCATCACATAGGCTGCCAGAGCAAATCCCAGCAGAAACCCAAAGGTGGGGCGGATCAGATAGGAGGGGCCTCCGCCCCGCGCAAATACAGGGATTCCCACCAGCCCAATCAGCAGATAGGTGGACACACTGAGGAAGGCCCTCCTGGAGCCAAGCAAAAGGCCTGCCAGAAGCACAAAGAACCACTGAAGGGTAAAATTCATGGTGTCCGCCCCACCGGTATGACAATCTTAATAAAGGCCCCACCGCTGTCAATGCCGTAAACAGCCCGCATACCGTCAGGTCCCTTGCGATTCCATGCCGCTGCACCATTGTACGGCTTCCTGTGCTGCTTCCCTGTCTCATTCACTCCACTCCTTCTGTCTCATCAAAATCTGCCTGCCGGACAAATCACATCATGCCCAGCTCAAATATCTTCCATTTCTCCCGCAGCCCTGCTTCCCTG
>ENA-OQDA01000621-OQDA01000621.1-human-gut-metagenome-genome-assembly--contig:-NODE-621-length-14140-cov-5.637194_pt1 | contig 14140 bp, 14 predicted proteins | sample MGYA00242771_ERZ504603 | MGnify/ENA primary metagenome ERZ504603 (study PRJEB26092, sample SAMD00036328) | human gut metagenome | host: Homo sapiens | study: EMG produced TPA metagenomics assembly of...
GCCGCCAGAATGGAAAGCAGAAGGGGCAGATCGTATCTGTTCCTGCCTTTTTGGTGTCGGCAGGTGCGAGTTGACAGTCAGGTCGGAGTCACGGCCGAGTCAAGGCAGAGGCCTTGCGGCGGCACGGAGGCGCTCTCCGGCTTCAGATACCGCGCCGGTCGGCAGACCGACGACATCTAGCCGGGGAAGTCCGCCGGAGAGGAAGCACTCGACGGTGACAATGTAGCCGTCAATGCCGCTCAGTCCTGCGGAGAATACGCGAGATACCATGCCGATCCCTCCGATACGTATGACATAACCAGATAACTATACATCTAATACTATACTATGTGTCATCAGATTACGCAATAAAAAACACGGAAAAAAACACAGAAATTCCATGATAAAAAGTTTGTATGCGTTTCACAATATGAAACATCTTATCAAAATTTGAAAAATAGTGCGGAAAATAGTATATTTACTGTTTACAACTTTGTGCGTGAGTGCTACAATGGAGGGGCAGGTAAGGCTTAGTTTAGGTTAAAATACACCAAAACGAGGGCCTTTTAATTCCGATTGAGAATTATAAATTTTTTATAGGAGGACATCAACATGGCAAGAAAGATGAAGTCCATGGACGGCAACACTGCGGCCGCGCACGTATCGTACGCGTTTACCGAAGTTGCGGGTATCTATCCGATCACCCCGTCCAGCCCCATGGCAGACAGCGTTGACCAGTGGGCTGCCGCAGGTCAGAAGAACATTTTCGGTACTACCGTTAAGGTAATCGAAATGCAGTCCGAGGCAGGTGCGGCGGGTACCGTACACGGTTCTCTGGCAGCAGGTGCGCTGACCACTACCTACACCGCTTCTCAGGGTCTTCTGCTGATGATCCCGAATATGTACAAGATCGCAGGCGAGCTGCTTCCGTGTGTATTCCACGTTTCTGCTCGTACCGTTGCATCTCATGCACTGAACATCTTCGGTGATCATTCCGACGTTATGGCTTGCCGCCAGACCGGTTTCGCTATGTTGGCTGAGACCAACCCGCAGGAGGTCATGGACCTGTCTGCAGTAGCACATCTGGCTACCATCAAGTCCCGCGTTCCGTTCATCAACTTCTTCGACGGCTTCCGTACCTCCCACGAGATCCAGAAGATCCAGGTTTGGGATTACGAGGATCTGAAGGAAATGTGCGACATGGATGCTGTTGAAGCATTCCGCAAGCGCGCACTGAACCCGGAGCACGCTATGATGCGCGGCTCTCACGAGAACGGCGACGTATTCTTCCAGCACCGCGAGGCTTCCAACAAGTTCTATGAAGCTGTTCCGGGCATCGTTGAGGAGTACATGGGCAAGGTAAATGCCAAGCTCGGCACCAACTACCAGCTGTTCAACTACTACGGCGCTGCTGACGCTGACCGCGTTATCATCGCTATGGGCTCCATCTGCGACGTTGCAGAGGAAGTTATCGATTACCTGAACGCCCACGGTGAGAAGGTCGGCCTGGTCAAGGTTCGTCTGTACCGTCCGTTCCGTGCTGACAAGCTGATCGCAGCTATCCCGGAGACCGCTAAGAAGATCGCAGTCCTCGACCGCACCAAGGAGCCGGGCTCCCAGGGCGAGCCGCTTTACATGGACGTTGTTACCGCTCTGGCTGATGCAGGCATCACCGATAAGGTAGTAACCGGCGGCCGTTACGGTCTGGGTTCCAAGGATACGCCCCCGTCCTCCGTATTCGCTGTATACGAGGAGCTGGCTAAGGCAGAGCCGAAGAAGATGTTCACCCTGGGCATCAACGACGACGTTACCTACCTGTCCCTCGAGGAGAAGCCGGCACCGAACACCGCAGCAGAAGGCACGACCGAGTGCAAGTTCTGGGGTCTCGGCGGCGACGGTACCGTTGGTGCGAACAAGAACTCCATCAAGATCATCGGTGACCACACTGACAAGTTCGTACAGGCTTACTTCCAGTACGACTCCAAGAAGACCGGCGGCGTAACCGTTTCGCATCTGCGTTTTGGTGACAAGCCGATCCGTTCTCCTTACTACATCAACAAGGCTGACTTCGTAGCATGCCACAACCCGTCCTACATCACCAAGCACTTCCCGATCGTGCGTGACGTTAAGCCGGGCGGCGTATTCCTCATCAACTGCCAGTGGACTCCGGAAGAGCTGAGCAAGCATCTGGCAGCTTCCGAGAAGCGCTACATTGCTAAGAACGACGTTCAGCTTTACACCATCAACGCTATCGACCTCGCTATCGAGATCGGCATGGGCAAGCGCACCAACACCATCCTGCAGTCTGCATTCTTCGCACTGGCTAAGGTAATGCCGAGCGAGCAGGCTATCCAGTTCATGAAGGACGCTGCTACTAAGTCCTACCTGAAGAAGGGCCAGGACATCGTTGATATGAACCACAAGGCTATTGACATCGGCGCTACTGCATTCAAGAAGATCGACGTACCGGCTGACTGGGCTGACGCACAGGACGAGGTTGATACCCGCGATCTGCAGGGCCGTCCGGAAGTTGTCAAGATGGTCAAGGACGTTATGGAGCCGATCGGCCGCATGGACGGCGACTCCCTGCCGGTATCCGCATTCGCAGGCGAGCATGTTGACGGCTCCTTCGAGCACGGCGCAGCTGCTTACGAGAAGCGCGGCGTAGCAGTTACCGTTCCGCAGTGGAACGAGGCTACCTGTGTTCAGTGTAACCAGTGTGCTTACGTTTGCCCGCACGCTACCATCCGTCCGTTCGCTCTGACTGAGGAAGAGGCTGCTGCAGCACCGGCTTCCACCAAGCTGGTTGACATCAAGGCCGGCAAGGGCAAGGGCGTTTACAAGTACACCATGGCTGTATCTCCGCTGGACTGCATGGGCTGCGGCGTATGTATCGGCGTTTGCCCGACCAAGTCCCTGACTATGGTTCCGCAGGCTGACGAGGCTGCTCAGCAGGATGCATTTGATTACTGCGTAGCAAAGGTTTCCGAGAAGGCCGACATGATCTCCACGAACTCCGTAAAGGATTCGCAGTTCAAGAAGCCGCTGCTTGAGTTCTCCGGTTCCTGCGCAGGCTGTGCAGAGACCTCTTACGCCCGCCTGATCACTCAGGTTTGCGGCGATCGTATGTACATCTCCAACGCTACTGGCTGTTCGTCCATTTGGGGCGGCCCGGCTGCTACCTCCCCGTACACCGTTGATGCAAACGGCCACGGTCCGGCATGGGCTAACTCCCTGTTCGAGGATAACGCAGAGCACGGCCTTGGCATGTACTATGGTCAGGAAGCTCTCCGTGAGCGCCTGATCTCCAAGCTCGAGGTTATGGCTGGCTCTGAGAACGCTACCGACGACTTCAAGAATGCTGTCAACACCTTCATGGATACCAAGGACAACGGCGCTGCTAACGCTGAGCCGGCAAAGGCACTGGTTGCAGAGCTCGAAAAGGGCGCAGCAGCAGGCTGCCCGGACTGCAAGGATGTTCTGGCTCACAAGGAATATCTCGCTAAGAAGTCCGTTTGGATCTTCGGCGGCGACGGCTGGGCATACGATATCGGCTTCGGCGGTCTGGATCACGTTCTGGCTTCCGGCAAGGACGTAAACGTTATGGTATTCGATACCGAGGTTTACTCCAACACCGGTGGACAGGCTTCCAAGGCTACCAACATCGGCGCTGTTGCACAGTTCGCAGCTTCCGGTAAGACCACCAAGAAGAAGAGCCTTGCTGAGATCGCTATGAGCTACGGCTACGTTTACGTTGCACAGGTAGCTATGGGCGCTAATCCGGCTCAGACCCTGAGGCCATCGCTGAGGCTGAGGCTTATCCGGGCCCGTCGCTGGTAATCGGCTATGCTCCGTGTGAGATGCACTCCATCAAGGGCGGCATGACCAACTGCCGGGCTGAGATGAAGAAGGCTGTTGACTGCGGTTACTGGAACCTGTTCCGCTTCAACCCGCAGCTGGCTGACGAGGGCAAGAACCCGTTCATTCTGGAGTCCAAGGAGCCCAAGACCGAGGATTACCGCAAGTTCATGATGAACGAGGCTCGTTACTCCGCACTGACCCGTGCATTCCCGGATCGTGCAGAGGGCCTGTTCGAGCGTTCCGAGGTAGAGTCTACCAAGCGTTACGCTCACCTGAAGCGCCTGCAGGATCTGTACGCTCCCGAGGCGTAAGATCGCGCAAAGCGCTTGCTGAAATAGCATAATAAATCCCGCAGAGGTTTTCTCTGCGGGATTTTTTTGCGCTTTAATCAAGCGCAGGAGTTCGCCGTACCCACGGCGGTGGGCAAAAGGATGGACACCAAGGTTTCCACCCTTTTGAATCCCGTTTCCTTTTGAGATAGCACGGCGAAATTTGCAGAACTGAGACTATAGGGGAACGGCAGAGGATTTTTTCTTCCGTAGGGGCGCACAGTGTGCGCCCATTTCCCTACCTATTCTCAATGCCAGATACTTTACTGCTACACATGCGGTTTGCTCTACGTAGGCGCAACACAAGGTGAATTGCCCGAAGGGCAAGAGAAGGTCCCCTGGGGGATACCTGTGTTGCGCAACTCGGTGGTCTGGTGTCTGCGGACGGCACCTGTAAATTCATCTGCACACACGCAATCGTAGGGGAGTACAGTGCGCTCTCGCACCACCGACAACCAGACGCGGACAAACGATTTTGCCACCGCATGATACATTTCTGTTTCAAAATGCAAAGAGATATATCCTTCCGGAAAAATTTATGCTATACTGAAATCAATAAGACAGGCAGGACAATTGGATAGAGAAAGGCGGATGTTTATGAACAGAGATCTGCTCAAACGTGCGGGAATGCTGGCGGCGAGTGCTGCCGTCTGCTATGGCGGGATTTTTGGTGCGTTAACGCTCAACGGCCTGCGCTATATGCACCCGACGACAGATAACTGGTGGCTGCTGCCGTGGGTCGAACCGGCGGAACGCATCGAGCAGTGCGTTATGGACTTCGGTGAGGGCGACCCGACCTACACTGTCACCGGATACGATGCACAGAACCGCGAGATTTGGTCGCGCACGACATTCGGCAAGCTGGCATCGGTCGGCAGCAGCCGTGATGTGTACATCGGCAATATATCGGCGCGGTATTTCTTCGGTCAGGGCGGAAAAGCGGACTCGGTTTGCCAGTATGATGAACAGGGACGGCTTATCCGTATGGAAACCGACTATGGCGGCATATCGACGTATTACTACCGCGGCGATGCGACTGAAACGTATCTGGAGGAAACGCACAACGCGCAGGGCGCGTTGACCGGCCGCAAGATCACCGAAACCGACCCGCAAACAGGCAGTACCGTCACCAATATGGACATATACGAAGACGATGGTACCTATCTTGCCTCGCAGTACTGCATACTGGATTCGCATGGCAACATCGTAAAGCAAGTGCATGTCAGCGCGGGCGGACAGATGAGAACCTGTGACTATCAGTGGACGTATGACGATGCCGCGCGCACGGCCACCTGTGTGGACGAGGCGGAGGGCACGACCGAGAAATACTGGTATGACGAACGGGGACGCTGGATAAAAAATGCATATAGCTTTTCGGAGGATGGTTTTTCGCGTGAGATTACAACAACATACACCGATGTCACCCGCTGAGGAGGTGTTTGGGTGAAGCTGAACATTCTTAAACGAGCCGGAATGCTGGCGGCGAGCACTGCGGTCTGCTGCGGCGTTGTTTTCGGCGGCTTATCGATGAACGGACTGCGGTATGTCCGTCCGACAGCAGAAAACTGGACACTTCTGGCGTATATGCAGCCTGCTGCTCGGATTGAACAGCAAAAGACAACGCGCGTGATACCGGATGAGAAGGAATGGTCCTATCTCAGAATCACCGGCTACGATGCGCAGAACCGCGAGATCTGGTCGCTGAATTGCAAGCGTCCGTTCGGTGTGAGTTCCAGCGAACGCAAGGTTTACAGCGGCAGCAAAATGACGTGGTATTCCACAACCTGCGGTGTAAAGACGGTTTCTTACACAGAGTATGACGAGCAGGGGCGTATCATTCGCACAGCGAATGCGGACGGAATAGAGACTTACACCTATCGCGGAGACGAGGAAGAACCGTATCTGGAGCAGAGCTGCGACACGGCAGGCAACATGCAGTCACAGACAGTGTCGGAATACAATCCCAAAACCGGAGAAACGACCAGAACCAGCACGGTTTTCGAGGGTGTGCTGACCGGTACATGGATCACGGTGAAGGATGCACGCGGCTCCACGCTGCACATGGAAAATGATGTGCATGATCCAAATTACGAATTGACTGATACTTTCGTTAAGGTTGTATCTTGGTATGATAACGAAATCGGTTATTCTAACAAGGTTCTTGACTTGATTGCTCACATGGCATCAGTTAACTGCTAATATACAGTTAGAAAATAATAAAAAATAGGTGACTTCTGCAGAAGTCGCCTATTTTTTTTGCAATTTTGCAGCTAGTTCGTTTTTTATCAGACCCTTTAAACATGATGAAGATTATACTAACTCTAATATTGCTTTGCTTTATGAACACTATATCGTCTCAAAATCCTTTTTTTGAAACATACTCCACGCTGCACGGCACTGTCCCGTTCGACAAGATTAAGACCGGAGATTACGTACCCGCCATCCGCGAAGGCATCCGCCGCCAAAATGCGGAAATAGAGGCCATCATCCGCAATCCGGAAGTCCCGACATTTGCCAACACAGTGTTGGCCTACGAGAAGTCCGGTGAGATGCTCCACCGTGTCAGCACTGTATTCGGCAATCTGCTCAGTGCCGAAACGGACGATGACCTACAGGAACTGGCCAAAGAAATCATGCCGATGATGAGCGAGCATGAAAACAACATCAGCCTGAACGAAGAGCTGTTTGCACGCATCAAAGCGGTTTACAAGCAGCAAGACAAAGAGACGCTGAACCCGGAACAGCACAAGCTGCTGGAAGATATTTACAATGGTTTTGTACGCAACGGTGCCAACCTCCAGGGAGAAGCCAAGGAGAAATACCGGGCTTTATGCAAAGAGCTCAGCCTGCTGACGCTGCAGTTCAGTGAAAACAACCTGAAAGAAACGAACGACTACAAGCTTGTCATCACCGACAAGTCACAACTGGCCGGGCTACCCGAGAGCGCGGTAGAAGCCGCTGCAGAGACAGCCGGGGAAAAAGGCGTCGAAGGCTGGGTATTCACCTTGCAGGCTCCCAGCTATGGCCCTTTCCTGACCTATGCAGACAGCCGTGACCTGCGTCGTGAGCTGTATATGGCCTACAATACGAAGTGTACGCATGACAACGCCAGCAATAATCTGGAAATCGTAAAGAAACTGGCCAATGTCCGTATGGAGATTGCCCAACTCCTAGGCTATGACAACTTCGCCGAATACAACCTCCAGGAGCGCATGGCACAAAACAGTGAGTCCGTGTATAAGCTGCTGGACCAACTGCTGGAGGCTTACACGCCCACCGCCAAACAAGAATATGCAGAAGTGCAAGCCCTGGCACGCCAAGCGGAAGGAGAAGACTTCGTCCTGATGCCGTGGGACTGGGCGTACTATTCCCATAAACTGAAGGACCGGAAGTTCAATATCGACGATGAGCTGCTCCGCCCTTACTTTGAGCTGAACAACGTGAAGGAAGGTGTATTCGGCCTGGCAACCAGACTGTATGGCATCACCTTCAAGAAGAATCCGGATATTCCCGTTTATCACAAGGATGTGGATGCCTACGAAGTCTTCGACAAAGACGGGAAATTCCTTGCCGTGTTCTATACCGACTTCCACCCCAGAGCAGGCAAGCGCTCGGGAGCCTGGATGACCAGCTACAAGGAACAGTGGATTGACGAAAAGACCGGTGAGAACAGCCGTCCCCACATATCCATTGTGATGAACTTCACCAAACCGACACAAGACAAGCCTGCCCTGCTGACCTTCGGTGAGGTGGAAACCTTCCTGCACGAGTTCGGACACAGCCTGCACGGTATGTTTGCCAATTCCACCTACGGAAGCCTGAGTGGAACCAATGTATATTGGGACTTTGTGGAACTCCCCTCCCAATTCATGGAGAACTTCGCCATCGAAAAGGAATTCCTGCATACGTTTGCCCGCCATTACCAAACCGGAGAACTGATACCGGACGAACTGGTACAGCGCATTGTGGATTCCTCCAACTTCAACGCGGCATACGCCTGCCTCCGCCAGGTTAGCTTCGGCCTGCTCGATATGGCTTGGTACACACGTAACACCCCGTTTGAAGGTGACGTGAAAGCCTATGAAAAGAAGGCTTGGGAAAAAGCACAGATTCTGCCTTCTGTGGCAGAAGCCTGCATGAGCACACAATTCTCCCATATCTTTGCCGGAGGATATTCTGCCGGATACTATAGTTATAAATGGGCAGAGGTGCTGGATGCAGATGCTTTCTCGCTATTCAAGCAGACGGGCATCTTCAACCCGGAGACTGCCGCCTCCTTCCGAGAGAATATCCTTTCCAAAGGCGGAACGGAACATCCGATGACGCTCTATAAACGCTTCCGCGGACAAGAGCCTACAATCGACGCATTATTAATCAGAAATGGAATAAAGAAATGAAGAGACTTATAAGGAACATCTTTTGCATGTTGCTCATGTTTTCGCTGCTCCCCCTGCTAAGCGGTTGCGACAACGAGGACGATGTTATCGGAATATTCACCGGGAAGACATGGAAGCTCAGCCGACTCACCAATAAAGGCAGCAATGCCCAATTCTATCCAAACCTTTGGAACAACAATGAGGAAGAGATGAAGAAGAGTCTGGACAAGCTATATAATCAGAAAAGCACCTTCACCCTCAATTTTGAAGGTACTGAACTGGATGGAGAACTGATGGGCACCACCGTCAACGGACAAGGCATCAACTCAAGCGTCAACGGCACTTGGAAAGCCGACGGAGCTTCAGGCTCGCTCAGCATCAGTGTGAAGGTTACGGGGGCTGCAGAAAGCGATGCACTGGCCAAGGCATTCATCTCCGGATTGCAAAACGTGTACAAGTATGAAGGGAATGCCAATTCACTGACCCTCTATTTTAAAGACGGACCGACAACCAGAGTCATGGGATTCACCCCGCAACGATAAAGCATAAATATGATGGACGATTCTACAAAAGACAAACAAGAAGCATTGGATAGGCGTTATATACGTATGGCAAGCATTTGGGCCGAAAATTCGTATTGCCAACGCCGCCAGGTCGGTGCACTGATTGTAAAAGACAAGATGATTATCTCTGACGGCTACAACGGTACCCCTTCCGGTTTTGAGAATGTATGCGAAGATGAGAATAACGTCACCAAACCATACGTGCTCCATGCCGAAGCAAACGCCATTACCAAAATAGCCCGTTCAAACAACAGCAGTAACGGTGCCACCATGTACGTCACTGCCTCCCCCTGCATAGAATGCTCCAAACTGATTATCCAGGCAGGCATCAAACGGGTAGTCTACTCCGAGAAATACCGCCTGGAAGATGGTATCGAACTTTTGAAACGGGCAGGCATCGAGGTAGTGTTTATTTCAATGGATAATGAAAAGTTGAAAATGGAAAGTTGAAAGTTGCATGCGCAGCCAAATAGTAAATTGTAAATAGTCTAATAGTAAATAAACATCATGAGTACAAAAAATACTTCCCGCTTTATGCCGCTCATCATCGCAATCAGCGTAGTCGCGGGAATCCTTATCGGAACGTTTTATGCCAGGCATTTTGCCGGTAATAAACTGGGAATCATCAATAGCTCGTCCAACAAGCTGAATGCCTTGCTGCGTGTTATTGATGACCAGTATGTGGATACCGTCAACATGACCGATTTGGTAGAGAAGGCCATGCCACAGATATTGGCGGAACTCGACCCCCACTCCACCTACATCCCCGCACAGAAGCTGGAAGAGGTAAACTCCGAACTTGAAGGCAGCTTCAGCGGTATAGGTATCCAGTTCACCATTCAAGAAGACACGATACACGTAAACAGCGTGATTCCCGGCGGACCGTCCGAGAAAGTGGGCCTGATGGCAGGCGACCGCATTGTAATGGTCAACGACAGTCTGTTTGCAGGCAAAGGCCTGACAAACGAAAAGGCCATGCGCAACCTGAAAGGTCCGAAAGGAAGCCAAGTGAAGTTAGGCGTCAAGCGTGCCACGGAAAAGGAGTTGCTCGACTTCACCATCACACGCGGTGACATCCCACAAAACACCATTGATGCAGCCTATATGCTCGACGATGACTACGGATATATACAAATCAGCAAATTCGGACGTACCACACACGTGGAGCTGCTGAATGCGATTGCCCAACTGAGCCACGAGAAGTGCAAAGGCCTGATTATCGACCTGCGCGACAATACCGGAGGATACATGGAAGCCGCCACACGCATGGTGAACGAATTCCTGCCGGAAGGGAAGTTGATTGTATATACCCACGGCCGCAAATATCCCCGCATGGAGGAATATGCCAACGGTACCGGCAGTTGCCAGAAGCTGCCGCTAGTGGTATTGGTAAACGAGAGTTCCGCTTCGGCCAGCGAAATCTTTGCGGGCGCCATTCAGGACAATGACCGCGGAACCATTGTAGGACGCCGTTCCTTCGGCAAGGGACTCGTACAGCAACCCATCGACTTCAGTGACGGTTCCGCCATCCGCCTGACCATTGCCCGTTATTACACCCCATCGGGCCGTTGCATCCAGCGCCCCTACGAGAACGGCAAGGACAGCAAATACGAAATGGACTGGATTACCCGTTACGAACACGGCGAGTTCTTCTCCAAAGACAGCATCAAACTGGACGAAAACCTGCGTTACTCTACCGGTTTGGGCAGACCCGTATACGGCGGCGGTGGCATTATGCCGGACGTATTCGTTCCGCAAGACACAACCGGAGTATCTTCTTACCTGATAGAAGTAAGCAACAAGGGACTGATTCTGCAATTCAGCTTCCAGTATACCGACCGCAACCGCGCGAAATTGAGTGAATACGACAATGAAGAAGACTTGTTGAAGTACCTTCGCCACCAGAGTATTGTGGAGCAGTTTGTACGTTTTGCAGACTCCAAGGGAGTAAAACGGCGCAACCTGCTTATCCACAAGTCCTACAAGCTACTGGAAAGAAGTCTTTACGGCAACATTATCTATAACATACTGGGAAGGGAGCAATACATCCGCTACATCAACCAGAGCGATGCTACCGTCAAGAAAGCATTGGATATTCTGGAACGTGGCGAGGCATTCCCCAAAGCTCCGGAAGCAACACCAATCATAGAGGATAAAAAAGATGATGGAAAGGAAAAAAGAACTGCGCAGGCAGGTAGCTTTGTTGAAGACCCGACACAGCTCTTCCGCTACGCGTCAGTCTGCTGAAATACTTGCCGCCCTCGAGGCACACCCCGCTTTCAGGGCGGCAACAACCGTACTGCTCTACCACTCTCTCAAAGACGAAGTGGACACACACGAATTTATCCGGAAGTGGAGCCGCGAAAAGCGGATACTGCTTCCGGTAGTTGTAGGTGACGACCTGGAACTGCGGCTGTACACCGGACCCGAAGACTTGAAACCTGGCGCATACGGCATCGAAGAACCAACCGGCGAGCTATTTACCGACTATGCAGACATAGACTTCATAGTGGTTCCCGGCGTGGCATTCGACCGTAACGGCAACCGCCTGGGGCGCGGTAAAGGTTACTATGACCGACTTCTGCCCCGCATCCCATCAGCCCACAAAGCCGGCATCTGCTTCCCGTTTCAACTCGTAGAAGAAGTTCCTGCGGAACCGTTTGATATACGCATGGATGAAATCATTACGCAATGAAAACTAATTATCATACACACACCACACGCTGCATGCATGCCACCGGAGATGACGAAGACTATGTGCTCAGTGCCATCAAAGGCGGTTACCGGATACTCGGGTTTTCAGACCATACTCCCTGGAAATACCGAACCGACTACGTAGCCGACATGCGGATGCTCCCCGAGGAGCTCCCCGGCTACGTGGAGAGTCTCAAGACGCTCCGTGAGAAATACCACGACCGGATAGACATCAGAATAGGACTTGAATGTGAATACTTCCCCCAATATATCCATTGGCTGAAAGAGCAAACCAAGAAGTACCAACTGGACTATATCATCTTCGGAAACCATCACTACCACACCGATGAAAAGTTCCCCTACTTCGGCCATCATACAGACAGCCGCGACATGCTCGAACTTTACGAAGAGAGCGCCATCGAAGGTATGGAAAGCGGATTATTCTCCTGCCTTGCCCATCCGGACTTGTTCATGCGCTCCTATCCGAAGTTCGACCACCATTGCACTACCATCAGCCGGCACATCTGCCGTACTGCTGCACGCCTGAATGTCCCGTTGGAATACAATATAGGCTATGTAGCCTACAATGAAGCGCACGGCTTATCCACCTACCCGTGCCCGGAGTTCTGGCGAATCGCTGCCAATGAAGGCTGTACAGCTATCATCGGACTGGATGCGCATGACAACAAGGATTTGGAAACTCCGATGTATTATGACCGGGCAGTCCGGGAATTAAAGGAACTGAAGATTGAAAGAATAGATGAGCTGAGGATGCTCATCTGAATATGATATTCGTTATGACCTGGGCCCCCACATGACGATTCAAGTTGCGCACCAGCAACTCGCGCCCCATCATCAGTTCCTGGCGCAAAGCAGCAGAAGTGAGGTGCACATAAAGCACCTGGTTCTTTATATAAAGTTCACGGGTGTAGGAGGCAATGGTAGGCCCCAGCACTTCGGGCCACGCACTGATAAGCCGCCGTTCATTCAGCGGAGACTCCAGACTTTCCTGCCTGAGGTAATGACGGATAAGTTCACCTATCTGTTCGGCATTATTGCGCTTCATGCCTCTTCCTCCTTCATTTCGGCAACCGTTCCCTGCTCCACACGGAACATCTTATAATCACTGCCCACTTTATGCAGAATACGGTCCAGGTGTTCGCGGTTGGTATCGGTTATAAAAATCTGTCCAAAACTGTCGCCTGCCACCAACTTGATGATTTGCTCCACACGCGAGGCATCCAGCTTGTCAAAGATATCGTCCAACAACAACAAGGGAACAGTGGTCCCGGTACGTTTCAGGAAATCAAACTGTGCCAGCTTCAACGCTACCAGATAAGTCTTGTTCTGTCCCTGCGACCCTTCACGCTTGATGGGGAAATCTCCCAAAAGCATATTCAGCTCGTCCTTGTGCACACCGCGCAACGAATAGCCCATAATCTGGTCGCGAGCACGGCTTTCCTTCAGCACTTCCAGCAAAGAGGCATCGCGGGCATGAGAGTCATAGCTTAATCCCACCTTCTCCCTATCTTGCGAAATGAATGAATAGAAAGACTGGAAAATAGGAATAAACTCACGGATAAAGGCCTCACGTTTGCGGAACACCACTTCACCGGCTTGTGCCATCATCTCCTCCCAGACCAGAAAGAGCTCTTCCTCCACCGGCTGTTCACTCTTCAGTAAGGTATTCCGCTGCACCAAAGCTTTATTGTATCGTATCAAAGCATCCAGATACTCTTTGTCGTACTGCGAGATAACCACATCCATAAAACGTCGGCGTTCATCACTGCCTCCTGCTATCAACTCCGAATCGGCAGGCGAGACCATGACCAAAGGCAGGAAGCCGATATGGTCCGACAAACGCGTATACTCCTTCTTGTTTCGCTTGAACTGTTTCTTCTGGCGCCTCTTCATACCACAGTAGATTTCCTCAGGAGTCCCATCGGCAGCCTCATAAAACCCTTGAATAACAAAGAAGTCGGCATCATGGCAGATATTCTGGGAATCAATGGGATTACCGGCACTTTTACAGAAAGACAAAAAATACACCGCATCCAGCAGGTTCGTTTTCCCCCATGCCGTTCTGTCCGAAAAAGCAGTTTAACTTGGGCGAGAATGAAAGCTCCACCTGCTCCAAGTTCTTATAATTGAGTATAGATATACGTTTCAGTATCATTATAGTAACGATGAGTTCGGTTACAAAGATAATGCAAAACCGAAAGCAGTACAAAATAAGCCTGCTTATTTTTTAATTAACAGAGGTGAAGCCCGGCTTATTGAAAAGTAGAAAATAATTTCGGTGTTTTCTGATACAAAACAAAAAAAGAATGCCGCTAAA
>ENA-OQDA01000622-OQDA01000622.1-human-gut-metagenome-genome-assembly--contig:-NODE-622-length-14135-cov-4.747287_pt1 | contig 14135 bp, 10 predicted proteins | sample MGYA00242771_ERZ504603 | MGnify/ENA primary metagenome ERZ504603 (study PRJEB26092, sample SAMD00036328) | human gut metagenome | host: Homo sapiens | study: EMG produced TPA metagenomics assembly of...
AGAAGCTGAACCTTCTTCAGCAGAACTATGTGAATTTCAATATGGACGGAAAGCACATCGCAGTAATCGGGGTCGGCATAGGAAATCCGACGGACTCTTATCTGAAGCGAATTATTGCCTACAATGCGTTGGATCAGTTCGGGGACAGCTTCCATTATCTGCCGGGAGCGGTGGATGAGAAGAAGCGGAAGGCAGGAGATATGAACAATATTCAGCACTGTCTGAAGAATCTTGGAAAGTTGTACGAGAAAGAGGATGCAGAACTGATTGGAGAGCGCTTGGTACAAGGATACGATGGGATATCTAGGAATAAGATTGAGTCTATAGTAGATGAGATTACGGCGGTACGAAACAATACCTATCGGAAGGATGAGCCGGAGGAAGACGGCGAGGATGAATAGACGAAGCAAAAGGCGGGAAGCATCCCGCCTTTTGTAGTGCATTGTTTGGAAACATCCCATCGATTGGAGTGGAGAATGAGTCTTCTGCATTGAATGCATATTAAAAAGAGAGTGGCGATTGCCACTCTCTTTTGGAATCTTTTGTAACTGAATGTTCTGTAGTCTATGCTGCAGATCCCTTCTTGATAGCATCGTGCAGGAACATTGCTGCTGTTACGTATACTACACATACTACGATGATGGTCAGAATCTTCAGCGGGATGGAGCTTACGAACTTGTAAGCAATGAATACACCGATTGCTCCGCCGAATGCCTGCATCCAGGATGCTGCCATGTCGTATCTTCCTTCTTTGATGAATTTAGGGCCGTTACCGAATGCCATCAGGAATGCACAGGATCCCATCATTACCGGGAATGCGGCTCCAACGTTCAGTCCCAGCAGGGAGCAGAGAGCCATACAAGGAGCGTACAGTCCTACGCCTACGCTCATCAGAGCGCCCAGAACGAAGTTTACAACAACTGCGATAATCAGCTTAACGCCGGTCAGCTTCAAAGCGGTACCGATAGTACCGAAAGGTCCGATTGCCAGTACTTTGCACAGCATTACGGAACCGAGAAGGAACAATCCTATGAACATTGCGATACGTACGTGCTTTCTGTCCAGCTTGGATACTACGCCTGCCATCAGGATGGAGCCGAGTACGGATGCAACAATCATGGAAACCAGAGTGAGGGTATCCAAGTCTACGAATCCGAAGAACAGGAATGCCTCGAACAGTACCGGGACGGTGTCACCTACGTTCAGCGTTCCAGGAACGTTGATATCGTCTACGGACTTACCAATCTTGAATGCTGCGGAAGATCCGGCGAAGGATCCGATACCCAGGGTATCACCGAAGTTCATGATAACTCCTACAATGAAGTTATATACGTTATGTTTTTTCTGCTGCTGCCAGAGTTCTTCACCGGTGAGTCCGAATACCGGATCTGGTTCAGTTACTGCACGCATTTCTTTCATCTTTCTGTACATCAGGAACAGGTTCAAAACGATGCCGACTATGCATAGTCCTTTCAGAATGTAAAGAGACATAACTACCTCCCTTTGAATTAATAATTCTAGTGATAATATAATAATATAATTGCTCTATCAGCGAGGCTAACCCCGACGTAACCTTGCTGATACTGTGATTATATCAGCACGATTTGAAATGTCAAATTGTTGACAAGCGAAAAATGACGTTCATGTGAGAAAAACCGTCAATCTACTTCACACAGTATTCACATTCAAATGAATTCTTGTTTTCAATTGCGACAAAAATTAAGGGAAAATTAAATGAATTTTCTAGCTTTGAAAAAGAAATCTCGTGAGTCGTGTGATTATCCGTGTGAGATTGTACTAATTCAAAAACAATTTTAAAAGTGAAAGGTTATCACTGGAAAACCGAATGGTTTGCATTTGTTACGGATATTTTTTAGACTACAGAAAAATATCCGTGCAATGTGTGATATAATCATTTTTGTATACATATAAACGGAAAAAAAGGAAGTGACCCTTTTTGATCGACAGAAACAGAATGGAGTGACCACATTGGCTTTTACGCATCTTCACGTACATACTGAATACAGCCTTTTTGGACGGATTATCTCGAATTCGGGAACTCCCCGCCTACGCCAAGGAATTGGGAATGAATTCTCTGGCCATTACGATCACGGGCATGTTCGGGATTATTGATTTCTACAAGGAATGCAAAAAAGCAGGATATCAAAGCCCATTATCGGGTGTGAAGTGTACACTGCGGCCCGCACGATAAATGACCGAGATCCGGAGAAAGACCGGATGAGCGGTCATCTGATTTTATTGGCGGAGAACCAGAAGGGGTATGGGAACCTGGTAAAAATAGTATCCGCAGGGTATGTGGATGGTTTCTATTTCAAACCAAGAGTGGACAAAAACGTGCTCCGGGAGCACAGCGAAGGAATCATCTGCCTTTCCGGCTGTCTGGCGGGAAATGTGCAGCGAATGCTGATGCGAAACGATTACGATGGAGCGCGGCGGGAAGCCATGGAATTGGAGCAGATTTTTGGAAAGGGTAATTTCTTTCTGGAGATTCAGAACCATTTTCTGACGGAGGACCGTCCGGTGATTGCCGGATTGGAACGTCTTTCTCAGGATTTGAATATTCCGCTGGCGGCCACCAACGATGCCCACTATATAAGAAAAGAAGATGCGAAGGCACAGGATGTGCTGATGTGCATTCAAACCGGTTCGAAGGTGAACGACACGAACCGGATGAAATTCGAGAACGACGAATTCTATCTGAAATCCGAAGCGGAAATGCAGGAACTTTTTCCGGGACACCCGGAATACCTGGAAGTCACCCAGGAGATTGCGGACCGATGCAAGGTGGAATTTACTTTTGGGGAATATCATCTGCCGGAATTTATTCCGCCGGAGGGTTTGACCAACGATCGGTACCTGCGGAAGCTCTGTTATGAGGGTCTGCGGGAGCGGTACGGCGATGCGGCTATGGAGGAGGACAACAGCTACCGGATCCGACTGGAGAGTGAGCTGAATGTCATCGAGACCATGGGATATGTGGAGTACTTCCTGATTGTGTGGGATTTCATTCACTACGCAAAGACACACGACATTGCCGTGGGCCCTGGAAGAGGTTCCGCAGCCGGAAGTATCGTGGCGTATACTTTGCACATCACGGAAATCGACCCGATTAAATATAATTTGATTTTTGAGCGGTTCCTGAACCCGGAGCGGGTGAGCATGCCGGATATTGACGTGGATTTCTGTATTGAACACCGTCAGGACGTCATCGATTATGTGGTGCGAAAGTACGGGAAGGATAAGGTTTCACAGATTATCACCTTCGGTACGCTAAAAGCAAAAGCGGCGGTGCGGGACGTGGCCAGGGTGCTGGACGCTTCCTATGCCGATGGAGATGCCATCGCCAAGGCCATTCCGAATGAGCTGGGAATGACCATCTCCAAGGCGTTGGAAATCAACCACAGCCTTCGGGAGAGGTACGATACGGAGCCTTTGGTTCGGGATATCTTGGACATGTCCATGGCGGTGGAAGGTCTGCCGAGACATGCGTCCACCCATGCGGCGGGCGTGGTAATCAGTAAGCTTCCACTGGATGAATACGTTCCGCTGTATTCCTCGGATAAGGGACCGGCGACGCAGTTCAACATGACCACGATCGAGGAATTGGGATTGTTAAAAATGGACTTTTTGGGGCTGCGAAATCTTACGCTGCTTCGAAATGCCTTGGACTTGATTCGGGAGAATCAGGGAATCGAAATTGATTTTTCCACGATGGATTACAACGATGCGGCCACCTACGAGATGATTGCAGAAGGCAATACGGAGGGGGTTTTCCAGTTGGAGAGCGGCGGCATGACGGATTTTATGAAGAACCTGAAGCCCACCTGCTTTGAAGATATCGTCGCGGGAATCTCCCTGTATCGGCCGGGTCCGATGGATTCCATCCCGAAATACATTGAGAATAAGAAACATCCGGAGAAGATTCAGTATGTGGATCCGCATTTGGAGCCGATTCTGGGGGTTACCTACGGCTGTCTGGTGTATCAGGAACAGGTAATGCAGATTGTGCGGGACCTGGGCGGGTACTCCTACGGGCGGTCGGACCTGGTGCGCCGTGCCATGAGCAAAAAGAAAATGGCGGTGATGCTGGAAGAGAAGGAATACTTTATCAACGGAAAGAAGGCGGAGGACGGTTCCGTGGAGATTGCCGGCTGTGTGGCCAACGGAATTTCCAAGGAGGCGGCGGAAACCATCTTCGAAGATATGGTCAGCTTCGCCCAGTACGCCTTCAACAAATCCCATGCGGCGGCATATGCCGTGGTTTCTTACGAGACGGCATATCTGAAATGCCACTATCCGAAAGAATTTATGGCGGCGCTGATGTCTAGCGTCATGGGGCAGCCGGGACACATTTCCGCATACATTCGAAACTGCAACGAAATGGGAATTGAGGTGCTTCCGCCATCGGTTCTCCGAAGCGAAGAGAAATTCTCCGTGGAAGGAGATCGGATTCGGTACGGCCTGGCAGGAATAAAGAACGTGGGCACGGGAATCGTAGGGGCGATTATCGATGCTCGAAAGGACAATCCGGAGCCGACGGATATTTACGATTTCGTAGACGGTCTGGATGCCAAGGAGCTGAATCGGAAAGCCGTAGAATCCCTGATTAAAGCCGGTGCCTTGGATGAAATCAATCCGAACCGGGCGGTGATGATTGCGGTGTGCGACGATGCGGTTTCTCGGGCGCAGAAGCGGGCTCGGAATTCCGGGCAGAACCAGATTTCTTTTTTCCAGCTGGACGAAAGCTTAATCGAGGAGGTTCGCACTACGCCGGAGCTGCCGAAAATCGCCAATTTCGAGAAGGACCAGCTGTTGTCCATGGAAAAAGAAATGCTGGGGTCTACCTTTCCGGCCATCCGTTGGATGATTACAGAGAGCTGATCGAGACGAACACCACCGCTTCCGTGTCGGAGATTCTGGAAGTGTCTTCGATGGATACGGATGGCATGTCCGAGAACATGCCGGGCATGGAGTCCGCCTACGGACGGTATCGGGACGGGGACCGAGTGGTAATGGCGGGAATGCTGGTATCGGTGAAAACCATGATTACGCGGAAAGCCCAGGAGATGGCCAGAATTCAGTTCGAGGATTTCAGCGGCATTATGGATGGAATTATTTTTCCGTCCGCCTACGAAAAATTCCGACATCTGGTGCAGACCGATCAGATTGTGGCGATTTCCGGCAAGCTGTCCATTAAAGAGGATTCCGCACCGGAGGTTCTGGTGGACAACCTGGCGGATATCCATCAAATTCAGGAGTTCTGCCGGCGGGGAAATTTCCGGTCCGGCAGACCGAATCCGGCGGGGAGACAGAATTCGGCGGGGCGACCGACGGAGGATATCGCCAACCTGGTGAAGCTGCGGGTTCCGCCGGAATATGTGGAACGGCTGGGAAGCCGAAATCTGGTGCTGGAAGAAATCATGGGCGTTCTGAAAGAATATCCGGGGAATAGAGACGTAATGGTATTCCTTCCGGGAGGAAGGAATGTGAAAACCAGCAGTCAGTATCGGGTGGATTTTAGCGAGAAGCTGGAGCGCCGTCTGAAGGATCTGCTGGGAAACGATAATGTAAAGGGTTAAAAAACGAAAGAGGACAAAAGATGATGAAAATTGGAGTATTGACCAGCGGCGGAGATTCACCGGGAATGAATGCAGCGGTTCGGGCGGTGGTGCGTTTCGGCATCGCCCGCGGAATGAAGGTCTACGGAATCTATCGAGGGTATGAGGGCCTGATTGACGGCGAACTGGAAGAGCTGGACCGCCGTGCGGTGGGGGACATCCTTCAGCGGGGCGGCACCATGCTGAAAACCGCCCGCAGTGAGCGTTTTATGACGGAGGCGGGACGTCGGAAAGCCGTGACCACCATTGAAACCTTTGGGCTGGACGCCATCGTTGTGATTGGCGGAAACGGTTCTTTTGCCGGCGCCTTGGAGCTGTCACGTCTGGGCGTGAACGTGATGTGCATTCCGGGAACCATCGACAACGATCTGGGATATACGGAAAGCACCATCGGCTTTGACACCGCGGTGAACACGGTGCTGGATGCGATTACCCGAATTCGGGACACTTCTTCGTCCCACGAACGAACCACCGTGGTGGAGGTTATGGGCCGTCACTGCGGCGATATCGCACTGTATGCCGGAATCGCCGGCGGTGCGGAAGCGGTGCTCCTTCCGGAGGTGGATCGGGATGTGAATTCCGTCTGCCGGAAGATTATTGAAGGCTGCAATCAGGGAAAGCAGCACAGTATTATCATCAAGGCAGAGGGATATCCGATGGATTCGCAGGAGCTGGTAAAAGAAATTTCCGAACGTACGGGGCGTTCCGTGCGTCTGGTGGTGCTGTCGTATCTCCAGCGAGGCGGATCGCCGACCCTTCAGGATCGGATGCTGGCCACCCGCTGCGGAGACAAGGCCATCGAGCTTCTGGATGCGGGATTGACGAACAAGGCCATCGGTCTGGTGGACGGAAAAGTGCTGGGCTTTAATTTGAAAGAAGCGTTGGCGGAAACCCAGGAGTTCGACCGTCATCTGTACGAATACGTGGATGTACTCAGCCGGTAGGCGACATCCGATAGGAGAATACGAGAATGAACAAAAAAGCGATTGTACTATATACCTCCAAGCGGGGATCGACTCGGCAGTATGCGGAATGGATTGCACAGTCTTTGGAATGTGAATGTGCGGCATTGAAGGATTTCGATAAAGAGACCATTCCGGAATACGATTTGATCATCTACGGTTCCTGGTTGCGGGGCAGCGGCATCGTGGATTTCGATAAGATTGAGCCCTATTTGGAAGGCTCGAAGGATCACACGATTCTATTCGTGACCGGGGTTTCGGAATACAATCCGCAAAACTACCTTCAGATCTGTGAAATCAATTTCGACGGTCGGGAGAATATGGACCGGATGCAGCTGTTTTTCTGCCCGGGACGGTACGATCCGGCGCAGGTAAAGGGCTTGGATTGGATGCTGATGGCGGTTGCCAAGAAAGTGTTGAAGTCCGGACAGACGGCAGAGGATGGCGGAGCTGCCATGAAGATGATTCGAAATATCGAAGAAGGGGTGGACCTGGTGGACCGAAAGTATATCGACCCGATTCTGAATGCGGCCCATCGGATTCAAAACCGGTAGAGCACAATGGACCGAAAGATTCTCCACTGCGATATGAATAGTTTCTACGCTTCCGTAGAGCTTCTGGAACATCCGGAGCTGCGGGACGTACCGGTGGCGGTAGCGGGAAATCCGGAGAATCGTCACGGTATTGTGCTGGCCAAAAATGAGGCGGCCAAAAAATTCGGCGTCACCACGGCGGAGACGATTCAGCAGGCGCTGCGGAAATGCCCGGGGCTGACCTTTCTGCCGCCGCACCACGAGAAGTATTCTTTTTACAGCAAGAAAATCAATGAGATCTATCGGTCTTATACGGATCTGGTGGAACCTTACAGCATCGACGAATCCTGGCTGGACGTCACCGGTAGCGAGCGGCTGTTCGGACCGGCAGAGGAGATTGCGGATCAGATTCGGAACCGAGTTCGAGAGACGTACGGCCTCACCCTCTCGGTGGGCGTGTCCTATAACAAGATTTTTGCGAAGATGGGATCGGAATACCGAAAGCCGGATGCCACCACGGTGATTTCACGGGAGAACTACCGGGAGATTCTGTGGCCACAGCCGGTAGGTAATTTTTTCTATGTGGGAAGAGCCACCGCAGAGAAGTTGAAGAAGCTTCATATCTACACCATTGGAGAGCTGGCCCGGGCGGATGTGGGTTTTCTGAAGCGAAGTTTCGGCGTGCACGGAGAGGATCTTCACCGTTCGGCCAACGGCGAGGATACATCGCCGGTTCGTCGCTGGGGCGATTGGGATGATGTGAAATCTGTGGGTCACGGAGTGACCTTTCGGCGTAATATTCGAGGCGAGGATGATGTGTCTTTGGCGGTAACGGAGCTTGCCGATTGGGTGAGCACGCGCCTTCGACTGTATGAGATGAAGGCGTACGGGGTGAAAGTGGAAATTACCACGCCGGAGTTTCGGCGAATCTCCCGGCAGCGGCGGGTGGAGCGGTCTTTCGTCACGGCGCAGACCATTCGCCGAATTGCTCTGAAGCTGATTCAGGAAGCGGGGTTCATGGACCGCGAAATCCGGCTTCTGACGGTGACCGCAATTTATTTGGCAAAGGAAGATGCCCCGGAGCAAGTGTCGATTTTCGACATGGCGGAGATGTTTTCGCCGGAGCCGAAGAACAATTCAAATTCGGTGAATTCGAATTCGGTGCAGGAAGAGAAGATTGAACGCACTATGGATGCGATTCGAAAGAAATACGGAACCAAATCCATCGGGTACGCCCACAGCTTGGGAAATGACCTGGGATTGAGCCGGCGGAGCGAAGAAGAATCGGAAAAGTGAGGACCCCAAAATAAAAATCGGAGGATGCACCGTAACCCGTGCCGCCTCCGATTTATTTTTACCGCAATCTATTAACCTTCATATACGAAGCTGTCCATATATCTCAGCTTAAAGAGATTTCGCTCGTGCAGGGTGTCGATGCGTTCCTTGGTCTTCGGATCGTCGATCTCGCCGGTGCGGATGTATCGATCCAATACCTCATAGGTGAATCCCAGTTTGTCCTCGTCGGTCTTGCCGCTGAGTCCGTCGGACGGAACCTTCTCGATGAGCACTTCCGGAACGCCCAGTTCGCGGCCCATGGCCCGAATCTCGGCGGTGGTGAAACTGGAAATTGGACTGAAATCGCCGGCTGCATCCCCGTAACGCGTGGAATATCCCACCCAGTCCTCGGAAAGGTTGCACGTGTTGGCAACCCGGCCGTTCATGGATTGTCCGACGGCGTAAAGGGTGGACATCCGAAGTCTCGGCGGGAGATTAATCTCGCTGTCTCGGCTCACTTCACCGATGGAATTTCGAATTTCCTCCATGAGTGCGTCGTAGCAGCTGCCGATATTTACGGTGTAATGGCGGATTCCAAGATGGTCTACCAGAAGCTGCGCCATGTCAATGTCTGACTGGGAGGTGTTCGGCATCAACACGCCGATGACCCGATCTTTGCCCAGCGCTTCCACCAGCAGGGCGGCGGTGATGGAACTGTCTTTTCCACCGCTGATTCCGATAATTGCGTTGCAGTCGGGACCGTTCGTCCGAAACCAGTCGCGGATCCACTGAATCGTGGCTTGCGTTGCTTTCTTTGCATCAAATTCCATAAAGCTACCTCCTTACAATACTTTTCATCATAGCACATCCCGGGTAAAAATAAAACTCGCTATGCCATAGTTTCTTGAAGGGGATTCCGGGATAATGTATAATAAACGAATGTATGAAGTGTAAAGGAGAAGCGAATGAAGCAGAATTATGTTCTTCAATTGAAGGCGGATATGGAATTTATGGATTTTTTCATGGTGAAGACCATTGCCATTCGGGTGGGATCCAATCGGAAAAAATATCTGGACATGACATTGGCGGACTGCACCGGAGAGATTTCGGCGAAGAAATGGGATATTTCCGATGAAGAGCTGGATGGCATTAATCGAATCCAGGTGGGCGATATCATCAAGGTGAAAGCCGGAGTGACGGAGTGGAAGGGAACGAAGCAGCTGCGCGTTACCCGGATTCGCCACGCCAACCGGGACGACGGTCTGGTGCCTGCCGATTTCTACAAGTCGGCGCCGGAAGATTCGGAAAGCATGTATAACTATATTGTAGGAAAGATTCGGGAATTTCAGGATGAGGAGCTGAAGCAGCTCTGCCTGACAATCTACGAAGAGAACCGGGAGAAGCTGATGTACTACCCGGCGGCCATGAGCAATCACCATGCGGAATACGGCGGACTGTTGTACCACGTGAAGCGGATGATGATGATGGGAGAGCAAGCTTGTACAGTGTATACCAACCTCTCCAAGGATCTGCTTTTGGCGGGAGTAGTGCTCCACGATATCGAGAAATTGAATGAGATTCTGTCGGATACCCATGGTGTGTCGCCGGGGTATTCCTTTGAAGGTCAGATGCTGGGGCACTTGGTGCAGGGCGTGACACTGATTCACGATCGGTGCCGGGAACTGGGAATCGGAACGGAGAAGACCATTCTTCTGGAGCATATGATTCTCAGCCACCACTACGAGCCGGAATTCGGCAGCCCGAGAAAGCCTCTTTTTCCGGAAGCGGAAATGCTCCACTACTTGGATATTGTGGATGCAAAGATGTTCGATATGGAAGAGAGCTTATCCAAGGTAGAGCCGGGAGAATTCGGCGAACGGGTATGGACTCTGGATAATCGGAAACTGTACCGACGGAAATTTTAGGGTGAGAGAAAAATAGACATAACAGAAGTGGAGAGTCATGGAAAAAATCGGGAAACTGGAGCGGGTAATTTTTCATAATAAAGAAAATGGATACACGGTGGGCGTCTTTGAAACGGAAGACGAACAGTTTACGGTGACCGGAAGTTTTCATGATCCGAATCCCGGCGTGAAATACCGTATCGTTGGGGAATTTAAAATGCACCGAAAATACGGCGAGCAGTTCAATGCGGAATCCTACGAAGAGGTGATTCCGGACGACGCCGATGGAATCCGCGCTTTTCTGGCGGCGGGAAACGTGAAGGGCATTGGTCCGAAGATGGCCAATTTGATTGTGGATCGCTTCGGGAAATCCACCTTGGATGTGCTGGAGCAGAATCCGGAGAAGCTGCTGGCAATTCGGGGGATCGGACCGAAATCCCTGAAGGTGATTGCGGAATCCTTCGGCGAGACCATTGAATTTACGAAAATTTCTTTTTCCCTGAGAGAACTGGGAATCACCATGGCCCAGGCGGTTCGCATCTATAAGCTGTATGGCGGCGAATCCCTGGAGGTGGTGAAAGACAATCCGTACTGCTTGGTGGAGGATATTTACGGCATCAGCTTTCGGAAGGCCGATGAGATTGCCATGAAGCTGGGGTTTGAGGAAGACAGCGAATTCCGGCTGGAGAGCGGCGTGGCCTATGTGCTGGAAAATTTTGCCCAGAGCGGAAGCACCTACATGCCCAAGGAACAGCTGCTGGAATCCACGGTGAAGCTTCTGGACGTGGGGTCGGAACAGGTGGAGGAATGCCTGGTCCAGATGATTTTCCAGGGGAAGCTTCAGACGGATACGATTGAGGAGACGCCGGTGGTGTACCTTTATGGGTATTATCTGGCGGAGCAGAGCGTGGCGTGGCATCTGGCTCAGATTAAAGAGGCGCACATCGACCCCCTGTCGGCAGACCTGGACAATCTGATTCAGGACGCGGAAAAAAACAGATCCGGCGGAATTCACCTTTCCGAAGAGCAGCGGGGCGCGGTCCGTCAGGCGCTGACGGAAAATGTCTGCATTATCACCGGCGGTCCGGGAACGGGAAAAACCACGATTATCAATACCATTGTCTACATACTGGAACAGTTGGATATCAAAGTGGCGCTGGCTGCGCCTACCGGTCGGGCGGCAAAGCGAATTACGGAGACCTCCGGCGTGGAGGCCATGACCATTCACCGAATGCTGGAATACGTCTACTCGGAGGATGAGCACGAGATGAATTTCGGTCGCAACGAGGAGAACCCTCTGGAGGAGAAGGCGGTAATCATCGACGAAGCCTCCATGGTGGATTTGATGCTGATGGAGGGATTGCTGAAGGCTGTCAAGCCGGGAACGCGCCTGATTATCGTGGGCGATGCGGATCAGCTGCCTTCGGTGGGCGCAGGCAACGTGCTCCGAGATATGCTGCGCAGCGAATACATTCCTGCGGTGCGGCTTCACGAGATTTTCCGCCAGGCGGGCGAGAGCTTAATCGTGGTGAATGCCCATATGATTCAGCGAGGCGAGTATCCGTATGCCAATGAGAGCAACAAGGACTTCTTCGTAATGAGACGATCGCGGGAAGAGGATATCCTGAATACCGTGGAGGATCTCTTTGCGGGGGCGTTTGCAGAATTATTATGATTTTATTCACAGCGGCTACGACATCCAGGTGCTGACCCCTACCAAAAAAGGCTTGCTGGGAACCATTCATCTGAACGAGGTTCTCCAGGGCGTGTTGAATCCGCCGTCCGAAGAGAAGAGGGAAAAGAAATCCGGAAGCCGGATTTTCCGGGAAGGGGATAAGGTGATGCAGCTCCGGAACAACTACATGATGGAGTGGAAGCGAGACGGTGAGACCGAGAATGGAAAGGGCGTCTTTAACGGCGATATGGGCCGAATTGAGGACATCAATCCGGAATCCGGACGGGTTTCCGTTCGCTACGATGACCGAGTGGTGGTGTACGAGAACGAAGACCTGATGGAGTTGGAACTGGCCTATGCCATCACGGTGCATAAGAGCCAGGGCAGCGAATTTCCGGCGGTGGTGATGCCTATGACCTGGTTCCCGCCGATGCTCATGACCCGGAACCTGCTGTACACCGCCGTGACCCGAGGCAAAAACCTGGTAGTGGTGGTGGGCTCCGAGGATCGGATGCACGCCATGGTGGACAACAACCGAATCGATGAGCGATATACCGGACTGGAATATCGCCTTCGCCAGATCGACTTCGGAAATACCATCGGCTAGCTGCATCGGAAAGCGGCGGCCGGAAAAAATATATTTTTACCCAGATGCATTCGGAAAGGATGTTTATGAATTTTCGAATGCTGAAAGAACAAGTATTGGATTTGGTCTACCCGGACGCTCTGTACTGCATCTGCTGCGGCAAGGTGATTGACAGCACCCGGCCCTATCGCTTGTGCAACGAATGCCGACGGGAGATTCGCTGGGCGACGGGGAGGACCTGCCGGAAATGCGGAAAAATCTTATCAGAGAACAATCCGGGAGACATCTGTTTCAGTTGCCGGGAACATGCTCATATCTTCGATATGGGGTTCACCTGCTGCGAGTACGGGCAGCTTCCCCGGTCCATTGTTTTTGCGCTGAAATATCATGGGCGGACGGATATCGGCCGCACCGTCGGTACGGTGATGCACGACCGGATGGAGGCCCTTCGCCGGGAAACCGGACTGATGTACGATTTGATTTTGCCCGTGCCCATGCATCCGGAGAAGGAACGGATTCGGGGATATAACCAGGCGAGCGTAATCGGAAAGCACTTCGCCCGGCTGGAGGATATGCCTTTTTGCCCGGATGTGCTGCTGCGCAGTCGGAACACAGCGCCGCTTCGGGGAATGACTCCGGAGGAACGGCGGCAGATTCTTTCCGGCGTAATGACTCTGCGGAATGCAGAGGCCATTCGGAATCGAGACGTGCTTCTCATCGATGATATCTATACCACCGGCGCGACGGTGGACGGGGCGGCGGAAGTGCTGCTGGCCGGCGGAGCACGGCAGGTGTACGTGCTGACCTTTGCGGCAGGCGCAGATGTGGTGAAAAGTGAATAGGTCCGAGCGAATTAGGATGAAGATAGCAGAAAAAGAACCGGCGTTTACCCGATTGTAGGGTTGTGCCGGTTCTTTTGGCTGTTCTCACACTCTCGTGAAGCGTCTAAAGGTTAAGAAATTTTTCCCTTCGCACTGCAAGCGATTGTTACGGTGCGTGAAAAAGATTCTTTTGGTATTCCATTGAAATAATGTGTACCTGTTGCTTTAGCAAAAGCTTTATTGCTTTTTTTCCAAGATGATTTATTAGATATTTTCCAACCACTATCTTTTGATTCTGCAGTCACTGATGCTTTGGTACATTTTGAAGTCCCACCGCCATATGTGAATGTTCCGGACACCTTGACATACCATATAACCTTTCCGGAAGAGTTTTTATAGTATGTTGTTTTGGAGCCTGCTGTAGTTTTTGAATTTAGATAATGTTGATATTGTGTCAGTAATAATTGAGTTATTATTTTGGATTAGTACAGTTTCGTAATAATCTACATCCCTAGATATTCCGTTTGCACTTTAAAATCGGAGGAATCTGCAAAGCGGTGAGTGAGTGCAGCAAAAAGAATACACAGTGTGGTAATGACCAAGATTCGTTTCATGAAGTTTAACTCCTTCCTTGAGCTTTTGTGTAGTTCTCTTATTCTTCGATAGTAGTTTCAGTTGTAATTCAGTAATAATGGTATTCTTATAATGAGATAGGCCTTATATGTGCAAGCACTAAAAAA
>ENA-OQDA01000623-OQDA01000623.1-human-gut-metagenome-genome-assembly--contig:-NODE-623-length-14134-cov-2.925394_pt1 | contig 14134 bp, 19 predicted proteins | sample MGYA00242771_ERZ504603 | MGnify/ENA primary metagenome ERZ504603 (study PRJEB26092, sample SAMD00036328) | human gut metagenome | host: Homo sapiens | study: EMG produced TPA metagenomics assembly of...
CGCCCGCGCCATGAGTGCAAGATAAAAGTCAATAGTCACCAATTGTAAGCGCACCCGAAACTTGTTCAGGGTGCGCTTTTTTGCGTCCTGCCGCATTCTGCATACATGGCGAATGAACGGAACCTGAAGCCCGCTCGAACCAAGAGCGAAGCAAGAGAAAGAGGCCGGAAAGGCGGCATCGCTTCGGGTGAATCCCGGCGTGAGAAGAAGACTTTTCGGGAGACGCTTGAAGCCTTGCTTGATCGTAAGCTCGACGGCTCACGTCTCACCGGGCGCGAGGCCGTTGCCGTTGCTCTTTTCGAGAAAGCTATGTCCGGTGATGTAAAGGCTTTTCAGGAGCTTAGAGACACCGTTGGCGAGAAGCCCGTGGATAAGCAGGAACTTTCTGGCTCTCTCGATGTCGTGAGCATACTTGAAGAAGCAAGAAGGCGTGCAAATGGCCGTTGATTTTGAAGTGATGCTTGCCGCAGACATCGGTGGATTCACCCGCGATCCGCTTCGGTTTGTACTCTACGCTTTTCCGTGGGGGCAGGGTGAGCTTGCCGATTTTGACGGGCCTGACAATTGGCAGCGCGACATACTCGGTCTCATCGGTGAAAAGCTCAAGTCTGGCGCTTCTACAGATGACGCTTTCAAAGAAGCTATCAAGATCGCCGTGGCTTCCGGGCATGGTATCGGGAAGTCGGCTTTGGTGGCATGGATCATCCTGTGGGCTATGAGCACGTGCCCGGATACAAAGGGCGTTGTGACGGCGAACACGGAGAACCAGTTGCGGACAAAACGTGGGCTGAACTCGCCAAGTGGCATCGCCTCTGCATCTGCGGGCATTGGTTCGACTGCACGGCTACAGCGCTCATCTCGAAAGAGCCGGGGCATGAAAAGACATGGCGCGTCGACTCCATCGCGTGGTCTGAGCGCAATACTGAGGCGTTCGCCGGGCTACACAACAAGGGCCGTCGCGTGCTCATCGTCTTTGACGAGGCGTCCGCTATCCCAGACGTGATCTGGGAAGTCTCAGAAGGCGCGCTGACTGACGAGGATACAGAAATCGTTTGGTGCGCGTTCGGCAACCCCACGCGCAACACGGGCCGCTTTCGTGAGTGCTTCGGCAAGTTCCGGCATCGGTGGGAGACACGCAAGATAGACAGCCGCACGGCGAAGATGACGAATAAAGAGCAGATCGCAGCGTGGGTATCAGACTTCGGTGAAGATTCAGACTTTGTAAAAGTCCGCGTCCGGGGTGAATTCCCATCGGCTGGGACGGCACAGTTCATTCCTGCGGAATTGGCGCAATGTGCTCGCGGGCGGCATTTGGATGAACAGACGTACAAGCATGCGGCTAAGGTCATGGCTTTGGATGTGGCCCGCTTCGGTGGCGACTCAAGCGTCTTGACGAAACGCCAAGGCTTGTACTGCGCACCTCAAAAAATTTGGCGTAGCGTCGACTTGATGGCTCTTGTGGGCGCTGTTGCGCAGGAAATCCGGGACTGGAAGCCTGACGCGGTTTTCGTGGACGGCGTAGGCGTTGGCGCTGGTGTGGTCGACAGGCTGCGCGAGCTCGGCTTTCGGTCACGGATGCTGCAGGCTGGCGCCGTGCGATTGATGCGAAGAAGTACGCAAACAGACGCGCTGAAATGTGGGCTGGAATGCGGGAATGGCTGGCAAATGGCGGTATCCCGGAAAACCAAGAGCTTTTTGATGATCTCACAGGGCTCGAATACGGTTTTACCTCGTCCGGCGCGCTTTTGCTCGAAAAGAAAGAAGACATGAAGAAACGCGGATTGTCTTCTCCAGATAGGGCCGATTCTCTGGCGCTTACTTTCTATGCACCTGTGGCATCTCCGAAGGTGCGGAGACAGGGGCGGGCACGGACTGACTATGATGTGTTGGGGTGCGCTGATGAGCTTGCTGACGGATTGGGCACCTACTTTGTCGGGGCTTGAGATCGAGAATGCGGCATCACGTAGGACGGAGCTGTTCGAGCGCATCAGGGATGCCGGACGGCTGGAAGCCATGCTGTACGAGAGCACTCCGGACAGAGATGCGCAGTTTCGGGAATGGAGAGGGCTGACCGACGATTCTTGGACGTTTGCTCTGACCATGCTGGGAACCGATGGGCAAAGAGAACTGGCGGCAATCGTTTTGCTGACTCTCTTTTCCGGGAAAAGCGCCGTGTTCCATTTTTGTCTGATGCCGGGATGGGATCGGCTGTGGACGGATTTGGGGAGAAACATCTTGGATTGGCTGTTTTGGACTGGAAAGTTCAGTAGTTTTGTTGGCGTAACTCCGAGTTGTTATCGGCATGTTCTGCGAGGATTGCCCCGGTTTGGGTTCGTCCCGCGCTGTATTGTGCCGGAAGGATGTTTTATCCGGCGGCGGAAAAGGTACTGCGATATGGTTTTGAGTGTGTGTACGCGAAAAATCTTTCATGGAGGCAGGGATATGAGCCTTTTGACAGTGGCAGTGCTTTCTTTGGGCATTGTCGGGGTTTTATGCGGCAGGGCCAATGCAAAGGGGGGCGGTGAAGGGAGGATCGGCGCCGGAAATTGTAGAAACGCCAAAGGCCCAGACAACTAAACCTGTGACGGAAGCCGCTACCGCCGCCCGCGATGCGCAAAGGGAAAAGGCGGCAAAGGCCGCTGGCTTGAACGCAACGATTCTTACGAGCCCCCTTGGAACTCCAACAGAGAACCAGAATAAAAAGACATTGTTAGGGCAATAAATGGCTGCTGACGTACATGCATTGAATCGGCGCTATCAGTCGCTTCGTGACGAGCGCTCACCGTGGGATTCAGCCTATGCGGATCTTGCGCTGCACTTCTCTCCCACAAAGTACCGTTCCGATGCGTCGAACGACAACCCCCGAAATTTACAGATCCTTAACTCAAAACTGGTTGATTCAACGGGCGTTCTTGACAAACTCTCATTTTACGTCCAAATAGACTTGTTTAGAGTTATAATATTTTATATTTCAATATGTTATATTAAAACAGTCATCCAGAGAAGTCCAGAAATAGCGCCTTGCATCCCGCTGTTTTCCGGGTATTATTCAGGGTATCCATACAAATTGGCATTCTGAAATATTCTCATATAGTCAATTGATAATACTACAAATATTTTTATTTGTGGGTATCTGATACCACTGGATTCATGGGGATTTACGGGTATCCCGAATACGGAGAAAATCATGCTGGATGACCACATTATTCAAGGCTTGAAAGCCGCCGACAAACCGAAAAAGTATGCGGACGGCGGTGGGCTGTTCCTGTTCATTCCGACCAGCGGCAAAAAACTCTGGCGGCTGGCGTACCGTTTTGAGCGAAAGGCCAAGCTCCTTTCCTTCGGTGAATATCCTCAGGTATCACTCCGCGCCGCACGGCAACGCCGGGATGAAGCCAAGGCCCTGCTCAAGGACGGCATCGACCCGGCGGAACACAGGAAGGCCGCACGGACATCCGCCTCCAACGCTACGTTCCAATCCGTGGCTATGGAATGGTACGAACGGGAAACCCTTCACTGTAAAAACCGCTATCGCTCCTTCATGATGCGGGGGATGACGGAATATTTCTTTCCCGTCTTCGGCGGCAAGGCCATGACAGACGTTACCGCCGAGGACATTATGAGCGCCATCGAACCGTTGCGGCAATCCGGGAAATTGCGCGGAGGACGCAGGCTGACGGATGTCTGCGGCCAGATATGCCGCTATGCCGTCGCCACCGGCAAGACCGCGCGGAACTCCTACCGGAGACCTGCAGCCTGCCTGCCGCTTGCTGCTGCATGACCAGACAGGACAGGCGACAGGCCGCGCGCTCGACGCCGGGAAACTCGGTCAGATTATGCTGAACCTTGAGCGGCATGACGGCTATTTCCCTGTGCGGTGCGCCCTGCGGCTGGTTCCCCTGCTGTTCGTCCGTTCCGGTGAATTGCGCTGTGCGGCATGGAATGAATTTGATTTCTCCCGCAGGCTCTGGGTTATCCCCGCGAAACGCATGGCGACGAAACATGAGCATGTTGTGCCTCTCGCGCCACAGGCAGTCAAAATACTCAGGGAACTGAAGGAATACTCCGGTCATGGAACCCTGCTGTTCCCCGGCGTCCGTTCTCCTGAACGCCCCATCGACATATCCACCATCACCGTTTCCCTGCGCAGACGCGGATATGACGGCGTAAAACTGTCCTTTGACGGAATCCGCTCTCTTGTCGCCAAATTACTGTTCGACCTTGGGTACGAACAGAACATCATCGACGTGCAGCTGGCACACTCCGGGCGCACACGTTTTGACCCGTGGCGGCATCTGTCGGAAAGAAAAACCATGATGCGGGAATGGGCCAGATATCTTTTTCTTCTGCGGGACAAGGCGTTGCAGGATACATCCAGTCAGGGAGGTACGTCATGCTGACCGACACGCAAATCAGGAATCTGAAGCCCGCTGAAAAAGCGAAAAAGTACGCGGACGGCGGCGGCCTGTACCTCTATGTCGCCAAAACCGGCTCAAAACTCTGGCGTATGGCGTACCGTTTCAACGATAAGGAAAAGCTGCTCAGCTTCGGGGAATATCCGATTGTCTCCCTGAAGGATGCCCGGACAAAGCGAAATGAGGCGAAAAAGCTGCTTGCCGACGGCATTGATCCGGGCAAACGCAAGAAGGAGATGAAAAACGCCGCCCTCCTCGCGGAAGCCAATACCTTCGAGCATGTTGTCCGTGAATGGCACGATACGCAGACAGTCCACAATTCCGAAAAAGACAGAGGGAGAAAACTGCACACGTTCAAACACTATCTTTTCCCCGCCTTGAAACGGAAGCCCATTTCCGAGATCACGGCACAAGACCTGCTGCTGATACTCAAGCCGCTTGAAAGAAAGGGAAAGGAGCTTATCGCCCACAGAATCATCCAGTATTGCGGCATGGTTTTCCGCTACGCGGTTGCCACAGGCAGAGTGACGCGCAACATTGCCGCCGATCTTCGCGGAGCCATACGTCCGCATCAGGGCAGGCACAGGGCCACCATCGTTTCCGCTGAAAAAATCGGCGTGCTTCTGAACAGGCTGGACAACTATCACGGACACTTTCAGGTCAGGTGCGCGCTGCGCCTTTTTCCCCTGCTCTTTGTCCGTTCCGCCGAACTTGTCCGCGCCGAATGGAGCGAGTTCAAACTGGAGACGCGGGAATGGCACATACCTGCCGAACGCATGAAAATGCGAAAGCCGCACATTGTTCCGCTGTCATCACAAGCCGTTGCCATTCTCAAGGAGCTTCACGCCGTCACCGGAGGCGGAACATACCTTTTTCCCTCACGAAACAGTGTGAGGAAGCCCATTCACTACTCCACTCCCTTACAGGCGTTACGCGCTATGGGGTACGGCAAGGAGGAAATGTGCATTCATGGCTTTCGATCTATGGCCTCAACCCTGCTCAATGAACAGGGCTTTGACCCTGACTGGATTGAGCGGCAACTGGCCCACAAGGGAAGCGATACCTCCCGTATCGCCTACAATCATGCCCAATATCTTCCCCAGCGACACCGCATGATGCAGGCATGGTCTGACTATCTCGACGGCTTGCGCGAAGAGACACTGAAGGACAGTGAAATGCAGTAGTGGCTTCTGGGGCCTGCAAAAGACAAATACGTCCAATATAACCCAGTGAAAACATTAATTTTATACGCTATTAGAGTTATGCAATTTCAACATGTTACACGAATACACCTTTAAACACAAAAATATGTCAAGCGGTATTTTGCATATTTTTTGAACACAAGCGGCATCTCACAGGACAATATTGGATTTATCCAGTTGTATGCGGGAACCTTAAAAGAAAAAGAGCGGGAAAACCCATGATATACTGTGCCGAACATAACCAGACAGGAGGAACTCCATGCAAAATATACCCAATAACGCTCTGCTTCGTTTGCCGCAGGTACTCGCGCTCATTCCCGTCAGCCGCAGCGCGTGGTGGGCGGGCTGCAAAAGCGGCCGCTATCCGAAACCCGTCAAACTCGGCCCGCGCACAACGGCGTGGAGGGCAGCGGATATTGCCGCTCTTCTGGAAAAGCTCACAGCCGAAACGGAGGAAAAATGAACCTCGTTTCTTCCCCGGCTCTTCGTCCGTCACACCCGCACGGGTGCCGGAAGCGGTCATTCGGTCAAGGCCATGCCCTGTCGGGCCGCTTCGCGGGCCTTGACCGGATGACCTTGCTTTCCGGCTATGGATGCTTGCGGGCGACGGACGAGGAAGCCTCCGGCGGGGGCTCTGTCAAAGGAAGTTCGCAGGCCAGAAGCACAAAGGCAACAATACAAGAAACTTGTTCTCGCTTATCACGTTTTTCCCGCATACCGACATGCGGGGATAACAATACTTGCAAGGCCGCCCCGGCTTGCGCTCCGCAGAGTTCTCCCCATACATACGCTGTAACCGCCCGCCCGGCGTTCAGATGGCCACGCCATCATGCGCGTCATGCTGACCATAATGTGAGTCAGATACTGATCGAGTGGTTTGTGCATGGCGTACAGTCGTTCGCCGCATACCGTCTCCTCATGTGCCGGATGTTTATCTGGAGCCGTCAGTATACCCACCAGCGACACGCCGGATACAACTCCGCTCCACAGCCGATACGCATCCACCGCATTCCCGATGCCCGCATCATGCGTCCTCGTTTTTGCGCGGATGCCTGTTCATTCGTCCGGCATTGTCTCCGAGGGCCAGCCTACGTTTCGTCTATACGCTGCGCGTATAGCCTCACGGCTGGCAAGGGGCCATGCCCCTTTGAACCCCGCAAAGGCAAAAGGCAGGAAAGGCAATGAAGCGCGTCAAGCCTGTCCGCACTGCCGTCGTCGTCGTGCGTGTATTGCCGGAGGAGCGCGATATTCTCCGTTTCAACGCGGGACTGCACGGCATGAGCATGTCGGAGTACATCCGCCAGACCTGCCTTGGCATCCGCCTGCGGAAAACGCCGGAAGAGAAACGGCGGCTGCGTGAACTGGCCCGCATCGGCGCGAATCTCAACCAGCTTGCGAGATGGGCCAACACATACAAACGGGCGGCGGAAGCCGTGGAGGTATTGACGGCGCTGGCGAGCATCGAACGGCGTATTGCCGGGTTCGCATCATGTGCTTCAACGGAAAATGAACCGGAGGCCGAGCCATGCTGATGAAGGTCTTTCCGCACGGCACGGGAGAAGGCGACAAGCCCAGCCGCTATCTTGTACGCCCGGATTATCAGGGGAGAGACACAGCCCCGCCTCAGGTGTTGCGCGGCGACCCTGCCATGACACGCGCGCTCATCGACAGCATAGAACGACGATGGAAATTCACATCCGGCGTTCTGTCGTGGCACCCGGAGGAAAAGATAAGCGAAGAGCTGGAAGAGGAAGTCATGAACGCCTTTGAGCGCGTGGCATTCGCCGGGCTGGACGCAGATCAGCGCAATATCCTCTGGGTGCGGCATACCCATGCCGGACATCACGAGCTGCATTTCCTCATTCCGCGCCTGGAACTTTCCAGCGGCAAGGATTTCAACGCCTGCCCTCCCGGCTGGCAAAAAGACTTTGATGTGTTCCGCGACCTGTTCAACTGGCGCGAAGGCTGGGCGCGTCCCGACGACCCGGCACGGGCGCGGGATGAGCTTCCGAAAAGGCCGACCTGTTCAAGGCGCGAATGGCGAGATGGGGCAAGGAAATCAGAGAAAGCGACCGCGACCGGGCCAAAGAGGTTATCCATGCTTTCCTAAAGGAAAAAGTGACGCAGGGACTTGTCCGGAACCGGGAAGATATTCTGAGCGCCCTGAAGGAACAGGGGCTGAGCATCAACCGCGAAGGCAGGGACTACATCAGCGTCATTGCCCCGAACAGCGGCATGAAGATGCGCTTCCGGGGAGGTTTTTACGCCAGAGGCTGGACACCCAAAGTCGCTCAGGAAGAAGAATCCGAAGAAAAGAAAAAGGAAACAGCACGGCGCATGGTCGCCCGCCTGCAACCGGCTTTTGAGCGCGTCATTGAAAAACGCGCCGCCTGCAACATCAAACGCTATCCGGCAAAATGGAAACAGCTCCCTGACGAGGAAGCCCTTCTTTTGCCCCAGCTTCAGGAGGAGCCCCTTCATGACCGAAACCGAACGGATGCTGATGCAAAGCCTGAAACGGATGGAGGAGAACTGCAACGCCCGACTGACGGCCTTCGGCACGAGGATCGACGTACTGGAGGACAGGCAGATGCTGATTCAGACGGAACTGCGCACCTTGAAGCGATTGTTCACCGATGTCAGCGAAGTGTACAGCAGCTTGCAGACCTTGCTGGCGACCTTGAAAAACGGCGCATAGAAGGCGAACGGCAGAACCGACCGCGTATGCGGATGCGATAGGGAGCGACGCGCATGGGAAAGTTCAAACGCATTCCGGTGAAAGACATCAATGCCATGCGGAAAATCCTTGACGACCTGCCGGACAAAAATCTCGGCAAGACACGGGAGGAAGCCGCCGAACTGCTCAACGCCAATATCCTGAAAGCGTTTGAAAAGGGATACACGGTGAAGGAGCTGGCGGACATCTTGGCCCAGGGCAACGTGGTCATTCCCGCGCCCGTCATCAGGGCAAAGGTGCTTCCCGCGAAGGCGGCTTCGCGAAAACGTGAGCCGAAGCCCCGGCCCGAACCGCGAAACGTACGCGGCTCCGTCCCCGTCACGTCCCACGCACAGGAAGAAATCCCGGACTTCTACACGCCGGACAAACCCGATTCGGAGCTTTGATCATGAACATTCAGAACAGCGTATTCTATGTCGGCGGCAGCAAGGGCGGCGTCGGCAAGAGCCTCTTTTCCTTCGCCCTTGTGGACTATCTTCTCAACAGAAACGCAAACGTCCTGCTTGTGGATACCGATACCGACAACCCGGACGTGTTCAAGGCGCATAAAGACCTTGCCCTGCCGAATCTGCTCTGCCGTCTGAACAGTCTGGACGACGCCGACGGCTGGGCGGATCTCTTGGACACTGTACAGAACTACCCTGACCATGCCGTGGTCATCAATGCCGCCGCCCGCACCAAGACCAGCACGGACAGCTACGGCGACATCATGAAGGCAGCCCTGCGAGAGATGCGGCGCGAGTTGGTTGTTTTCTGGATAATCAACCGGCACCGCGATTCCATAGAGCTTTTGCATTCCTTTCAGGAAGTATTCACGGATGTCCCCCTCCATGTCTGTCGGAATCTGTATTTCGGTGAAGCGCGGCGTTTTGATATGTATAACTCTTCCAAGGCACGGGAAGCGGTTGAGAAGAACGGCATGACGCTGGACTTTCCGGCTGTCGGCAACCGCGTGGCCGACTGGCTGTATTCCAGACGCATGTCCATCCGTGCAGCCCATCCTGAAATGCCCTTCGGCACACGGGCGGAACTGCAACGCTGGCGGGGAGTGTGCGCGAAAATGTTTGATTCCGTCATGGGGGAAGCGTCATGAGCATGGATAGTGTGATTGATCTCGGCAAGGCGTGCGGCAGGGAATTGTCCGAAGCGGAAGCGGCCCGTCTGCGCGAAATCGGCAACAGCTTGAATCTCCGGGAGGATGACGCGCTCTGGCCGCTGCTGGCCGCGATGGAATATCAACGCGTCTACTATGAAGCCCTGCCGGACAAAATCGCCGGAGCTTCCAGAGCCATCATGGACGGCATGGCCGCTGCCGCCGAAAAGGAAACTGCCACAGCCCAAGCCCGACTCACCGACAGCGTGGTGGAGGAAGCACGGAACCTTGCCTCAAAGATTCAATACGGCAAGTTGGTGCCGATGTGGCTGCTGGCCCTGATTTGCCTGCTGGCCCTGATTTGCCTGCTGGCCTACGGGAGCCTGATGCTCTGGGCGGGCTTCCGTATCGACACCGGCAGGAATATTCCTCTGGTGGCAATTCTGCACATGCCCTCAGGCTGGCTCATCAGCGGGCTGTGTCTCGCGGCAGGGTTATTTTGCGGCGTTTTGAGCGCAAAGAGCTTCGTCGAAGAAAAAAAGGGGATATGGAACAAGGAATCTCGGCACTATTACTTATTTTTACAGGATGCAGCATGTTTGTTTATTTAATAACATATTGAAATAGTATATCTATACCTATATATTCTAAGGCTCCTTTATTTTTACTGCTAGTCATGTTCATAATTCCATATAACACTACGAACATGTTGTTTTTCACCAACCAATTTTTCTTAATGCCTGAACAGTATTCTCTCTGAGCCTTAACTTACATTCTTCATTTGGTTGATGAATAAATCCATAAGGAAGAAAGCCAATCAAAATTCTGTTGATTTTTTGAAATCCCAAATTCTAGAGCTAAAGATTTTACAAATAGACCATATTGTAAATTAACAGCATTAAAATTTTTATATCCAAGAAGTTCAGATAATTGTCTTGCTGTCGCGGTATGTTCTGTGCATTGAAAATGTGTTTTTAAAATCTTCACTTTCGTACTGTGCATTACCTGAGCATTACGAAAAAGTTCCACAAAATCATCTACAGAAATGTCGCAAAAATTGTTTTCCATCGTAATATCCTATACTACTATTGATTATCTACCCATAATTCACATTGTTTCATCACAGTTTGGATAGCATCCTCCATACCCTCAGGAGGATATTTGTAACGTCTGAGAAGACGCTTCACAAGTATCCTCATACCGGCGCGTGCGCTTTGTTTCTTCTGCCAGTCGATAGTACGATTTTTCCTCAATAGTTCAGTCAATTCTTTGGTAAGTGACTTCAACTCTTCATGCTGATAAAAATCTTTGATAGCCTGAGGCTTTGTCAAGGCATCATAAAAGGCCAGTTCTTCTGTCGTAAGGCCAAGAGATTCACCTTCTTCATTTCCAGCGGTAATATCACCAGCAAGCTTCAAGAGTTCCTGAATTACTTCTTCATTGGTAAGCATACCGTTGAGATACTGATTCATAGCGCGCTGAATGATTTCAGAAAATTTTTCCGATCTGACAATATTTGTTCTTCGGTATACCGAAACCTGCTCAGCGATAAGCTTTTTCAGTATTTCTATAGCCAGATTCTTTTCTTTCATACCGGCTATTTCTTCAAGAAACTTTGGATCAAAAAGTGAAAATCCTTTTTGTATATCCGAAAAAAGATTGATGACTCCATCGCTTTTGATACTCTGTTTCAGCAACTCATTAATACGGGTATTTATTTTATCAAGGGATAACTTCTGCTCTGTTCCTCCACTGGCAAGACGCACTAGCACAGTGCGCACGGCTTCAAAGAAAGCGGCTTCAAGGCGGGTAAGCTCATTTACCAAACTCGCGCATAAAGAGAGAGCTTGCCGCAGCAGCAAGGCCTCTTTGATGAATTTTTCCTTGGTATCTTTGTCATCAACCCCGGCTTGATGCTCAGCAGTGCTTTTTGCAAGCAGGAAGTTGGCCGCGCCGCTGATGCTTTTCGCCCGATCCAGATCATTGCCGTGCAGGAATGCCCCATAGTCAAAACCATGCAGAAAGTCACGGCAAATGGACAGCTTTTCCTGAAATTTGGGCAGAGCCGCTTTGCTGATGTCCGTATCGCCGTAGTTTTTCTGGTCTCGTCCGGTATAGTCGTGCATAGCCTGTTTGAGTGCCGATGCGATACCCACATAATCCACCACCAACCCGCCTTCCTTGTCGCCGAACACACGGTTTACACGGGCAATAGCCTGCATCAGGTTATGTCCGGACATGGGCTTGTAGACGTACATGGTGGCAAGAGATGGCACGTCAAACCCCGTGAGCCACATATCAACGACAATGGCAATTTTCAGGGACGAGGCATTATCTTTGAAGAGACGCGCCATATGCTCTTTGTGGGCCTGATTTCCAATGACTTTTCTCCATTCTTCCGGGTCATTGTTCCCCTGCGTCATGACGATTGCCACCTTATCCGTCCAGTCAGGACGCCGTTCCAGTATCTTGTGGTAAATCTTCATGGCAATGGAGCGTGTATAGGCCACTATCATGGCTTTGCCTGTCAGCAAAAACGCTCGGTTTCCTTCATAATGTTCAAGAATATCATCAACTAATGAGTTCAGTGTTTGATCCGCTCCGAGAATGGCCTCCATCTTGCCAAGTTCTTTCTTGCTTTTTTCGATGGCGTAAGGCTCGGCGTTTTGCGCCATCAAATCATACTCGGCGTCAATGAGTTTGAGAATCTCAGCATCAAGATTCAAATGGACAACACGACTTTCATAGTATACCGGGCGGGTTGCTCCATCCTCGACCGCCTGAGTCATATCGTATATATCAATGTAATTGCCGAACACTTCTCGTGTGCTGCGATCTCTGGAGGATATTGGCGTACCGGTAAAGCCAATAAACGTGGCATGTGGCAGATTATCACGAATGATTTTGGCTGAGCCTGTTATTGTTCTTGTTTCCACCTCGCCATCTTCCCGTGTGCGGGTTTGTATTCTGGGCACCAATCCATAATGTCCGCGATGTGCCTCATCCGCCATAACGACGATATTTTTTCGCAGAGATAAAGCCTCGGAACTTTCCTCAAACTTTTGCATGGTGGTAAAAATGATACCGTTGGCCTGTCGATTGGCCAAAAGCTCATGCAAATGCTTTCGGCTTTCTGCCTGCTGCGGAATTTGCCGCAAAAAATCGCGGCAGCGGGAAAATTGTCCATACAGCTGGTCGTCAAGGTCGTTTCTGTCTGTCAGCACAACGATGGTCGGGCTTTCCATCACCTCTTGCAAGGCATGAGCATAGAAAACCATCGAGAGGGATTTCCCGCTTCCCTGAGTATGCCAAAAGACACCGCCTTTCCCATTGCCAACACTAGCAGTCAGTGTTGAGGACACAGCCTTTTTCACAGCAAAATATTGGTGATAGGCCGCAAGGATTTTGAAAGTATTTTGCCCATCGACATTGAAGCAGATAAAATTTTTCAGAATATCGAGAAAACGTTCCTTCTCGAACATCCCCTCAAAATAAGGTATCAAAATCCGCATACTGCGTATTTTCAATAGCTTCCATCCTTTGTTTTCCACTCCATGAAGCGATCCTCACCGGAGGTAATAGTGCCTGCCTTTGAGGTCGTCATATCGCTCATGACACAGATGGCATTATACGCAAACAAGGTAGGGATCTCATGGAAATAATTACGCAGTTGCCGGTACGCTGCGGAAGCATCCGTCTCTTCACGAGAAGGAGACTTCAGTTCTATAACAACCAGAGGAAGCCCATTGATGAAGAGAATAATATCTGGCCGCTTTTTCTGAATGTTCAATAAATGTCCACTGATTGGCCACGATAAATTATTCTTTGATGGATCATTGTAATCCAGTAGACGGACAATAGAAGAACGTTCCGTACCGTTTCAAAAATTTTACAGGATGCGTTTGCAGATAATCCATGAAAACCATGTTCTTTTGAAGCAGCGAACCACTTTCCAGATTTTCCAGTTTGGAAAGGGCTTCGGTAACAGCCTGACGAGGCATGTGCGCATTGATGCACAACAGGGCATCCCGCAATGCGGTTTCATGGAAAGGTTTTATGGTAATCCCGATTCAAAATCAGGACCATAGATATAGTTATAGCCAAGCGAGGATCTGAAAATCTCCAGTACGGCATTTTCATAATTACTTTCTGAATATTTTTCCGACATGGCTTTTCTCCGCATTATCGCTCTTTGCAGGTATGGCAGGAAACCGTCAGAATGGCAATATCCGCCGTCAAATGATAATTTAGCTGAATTACTTCAAGCTCTTTATCAGCAGCAGTTTTGCTGTTCAAACTGCACCGATAATCAGGGGAGATTGGCCGATCTCTGCGATTACTCTAAAGCTAAAGTTGCTGTAACAGAACTTTCGCTTAGCACTTATTACTCAACAGAAAACATGCTACCCGGAAAGGCTGGCGCAGTAGATGCTGCCAACTTGCCGACAACAACACAGGTTATAAAATGCCAAATTGGTGATGTGTTAATTTCTAACATTCGGCCATACTTTAAGAAAATTGTTTACTGCCATTCTAACTGTGGCTGCTCTATGGATGTTCTCTGCTTTACTCCAAAATTGTCACAGTTGTCAGCTTATTTGTATAGTGTTCTGTATGCGGATTCGTTTTTTCGATTTCATGGTAGCGGGTTCAAAAGGAACTAAAATGCCGCGCGGTGATAAACAGC
>ENA-OQDA01000624-OQDA01000624.1-human-gut-metagenome-genome-assembly--contig:-NODE-624-length-14133-cov-14.554691_pt1 | contig 14133 bp, 13 predicted proteins | sample MGYA00242771_ERZ504603 | MGnify/ENA primary metagenome ERZ504603 (study PRJEB26092, sample SAMD00036328) | human gut metagenome | host: Homo sapiens | study: EMG produced TPA metagenomics assembly of...
ATCTCCTTTTAACCTTCCAGCACCGGGCAGGCGTCAGCTCGTATACGTCATCTTTCGATTTAGCACAAACCTGTGTTTTTGGTAAACAGTTGCCTGGGCCTATTCTCTGCGGCTCACTCTCGTGAGCACCCCTTATTCCGAAGTTACGGGGTCAACTTGCCGAGTTCCTTAACAACCCTTCTCCCGTTGGCCTTAGAATCTTCTTCCTACCTACCTGTGTCGGTTTGCGGTACGGGCACCTTAGATATACACACAGCTTTTCTCGCCTCTCTTCCAGCCGGACTTCGGTACTATATTTCCCTCGATCACTACCAGAACCAACACCTGGCTCCGACCTTCAAAAAGTGTCCCTGTGCTTAAATCTTTCGGTGGGGACGGAATCTCTACCGTCTGTGCATCGGCTACGCCTTTCGGCCTGACCTTAGCTCCCGCCTAACTTGGAGCGGACGAACCTTCCTCCAAAAACCTGAGGTTTCCGGCCATGTGGATTCTCACCACATTCGCGCTACTCATTCCGGCATTCTCACTTCTGTAAACTCCACAGCCGCTTACGCTACTGTTTCTCCGCTTACACAACGCTCCCCTACCCCGCACTTACGTGCAGCCTAAGCTTCGGTTTGTATCTTAGCCCCGTTAAATTTTCCGCGCAGAGACGCTCGACCAGTGAGCTATTACGCACTCTTTAAATGAGTGGCTGCTTCTGAGCCAACATCCTGGTTGTCTGCGTATTTCCACATCGTTTTCCACTTAGATACAATTTGGGACCTTAGCTGTAGATCTGGGCTGTTTCCCTTTTGACAATGAGATTTATCTCACACTGTCTGACTCCCATACATCAATACTCCGGCATTCTTAGTTTGATAGGCTTCGCTACCCTCTCGGGCGCTAGGCCATTCAGTGCTTTACCTCCGGGTATCTAATATGAGGCTAGCCCTAAAGCTATTTCGGGGAGAACCAGCTATCTCCGAGTTCGATTGGAATTTCTCCGCTACCCACAATTCATCCGCCGCCTTTTCAACGGAGGTCGGTTCGGCCCTCCATGAAATTTTACTTTCACTTCAGCCTGATCATGGGTAGGTCACCCGGTTTCGGGCCCATTGCATGTTACTGAACGCCCTGTTCAGACTCGCTCTCGCTACGCCTCCAGTCCTTAAGACCTTAAGCTCGCAACATACAATCGCTCGCCGGACCGTTCTACAAAAAGTACCATATCACACGTTGATGTGCTCTATGTGCTTGTAGGCACAAGGTTTCAGGTTCTATTTCACTCCCCTCCCGGGGTCCTTTTCACCTTTCCTTCACAGTACTATACGCTATCGGTCACTGGGTAGTATTTAGGGTTGGAGGGTGGTCCCCCCATCTTCCGACCAGGTTTCACGTGTCTGGCCGTACTCTGGAACTCGCGCAGCTCTCGCCGTTTTCATCTACGTGACTCTCACACTCTTTGGTTGGCCTTCCCATGCCATTCGATTAACAGCTAAAGTCCTAAAAGCGGTCCATACCCCGGAAGGATTTCTCCTTCCGGTTTGCCCTCTTCCGCGTTCGCTCGCCACTACTAACGGAATCTCGTTTGATGTCTCTTCCTCGCCCTACTTAGATGTTTCAGTTCAGGCGGTTCCCCTCCTGTACCTATGGATTCAGTACAGGATACCAGAGTATGAACTCTGGTGAGTTTCCTCATTCAGAAATCTCCGGATCAAAGGATGTTTGCTCCTCCCCGAAGCTTATCGCAGCTTACCACGTCTTTCATCGGCTCCCAGTGCCAAGGCATTCTCCTTGCGCCCTTTGTAGCTTGACCGTTGTTTATCTCTCGATAAACATATCTTATTTCAGATTCTCCATTTGCCAACGAGATTTTACCATTTACTGTCGAACTTGCGTTCTTCAGTTCCGCTTGGTGAAATTATAGATTTTAATTTAAAATCAGGAATTTTACATAGCTAATAAAATCTCATTTCGCAGTTCTATATTCAGTTTTCAAGGTACATCGCATAAAGGATTTGTGGGCTGCCCTCACAGGCAACCTGTGGTGGGCTGAAATGGACTCGAACCATCGACCTCTCGGTTATCAGCCGAGTGCTCTAACCAGCTGAGCTATCAGCCCAAATGGTGGAGATAAAGGGATTCGAACCCTTGACCCCCTGCTTGCAAAGCAGGTGCTCTCCCAACTGAGCTATACCCCCGCGTTTTCACGTTTCGGGTTTCGCTGTCCCTTATGCTTTGAAGGTTTGCATTTCTGCAAGGCCTTCAAAATTGAACAATACTGAAACTTGCTTTCCTGTCCATTCAACCAAAGACCAGCTTTGACTGAATGTCTGACTCCCTAGAAAGGAGGTGATCCAGCCGCACCTTCCGATACGGCTACCTTGTTACGACTTCACCCCAATCACCAGTTTTACCTTCGGCGGCGTCCTCCTTGCGGTTAGACTACCGACTTCGGGTCCCCCCGGCTCTCATGGTGTGACGGGCGGTGTGTACAAGGCCCGGGAACGTATTCACCGCGGCATGCTGATCCGCGATTACTAGCAATTCCGACTTCATGCAGGCGAGTTGCAGCCTGCAATCTGAACTGAGACGTTGTTTTTGAGTTTTGCTCCACCTCGCGGTCTTGCTTCTCTTTGTTAAACGCCATTGTAGTACGTGTGTAGCCCAGGTCATAAAGGGCATGATGATTTGACGTCATCCCCACCTTCCTCCGTTTTGTCAACGGCAGTCTCGCCAGAGTCCTCTTTCGTAGTAACTGGCAATAAGGGTTGCGCTCGTTGCGGGACTTAACCCAACATCTCACGACACGAGCTGACGACAACCATGCACCACCTGTCTCGATGTCCCGAAGAACTTCACGCATCTCTGCGCTATGCATCGGATGTCAAGACCTGGTAAGGTTCTTCGCGTTGCTTCGAATTAAACCACATACTCCACTGCTTGTGCGGGCCCCCGTCAATTCCTTTGAGTTTCAACCTTGCGGTCGTACTCCCCAGGTGGATTACTTATTGTGTTAACTGCGGCACTGAAGGGGTCAATCCTCCAACACCTAGTAATCATCGTTTACGGCATGGACTACCAGGGTATCTAATCCTGTTTGCTACCCATGCTTTCGAGCCTCAGCGTCAGTTGGTGCCCAGTAGGTCGCCTTCGCCACTGGTGTTCCTCCCGATATCTACGCATTCCACCGCTACACCGGGAATTCCACCTACCTCTGCACTACTCAAGGCCAGCAGTTTTGAAAGCAATTTATGGGTTGAGCCCATAGTTTTCACTTCCAACTTGCCGGTCCGCCTGCGCTCCCTTTACACCCAGTAATTCCGGACAACGCTTGCACCCTACGTTTTACCGCGGCTGCTGGCACGTAGTTAGCCGGTGCTTTCTTGTTAGGTACCGTCATTATCGTCCCTAACGACAGGAGTTTACAATCCGAAAACCTTCTTCCTCCACGCGGCGTCGCTGCATCAGGGTTTCCCCCATTGTGCAATATCCCCCACTGCTGCCTCCCGTAGGAGTCTGGGCCGTGTCTCAGTCCCAATGTGGCCGTTCAACCTCTCAGTCCGGCTACCAATCGTCGCCTTGGTGGGCCGTTACCTCACCAACTAGCTAATTGGACGCGAGTCCATCCTGAAGCGAATAAATCCTTTTCCCTCAGCCCGATGCCGGGCCGTGGGCTTATGCGGTATTAGCAGTCGTTTCCAACTGTTGTCCCCCACTCCAGGGCAGGTTACTCACGCGTTACTCACCCGTTCGCCACTAAGTTATTTTCTTCACTCCCAACTCTCTGCCCTCTGTGTTAGCCTTACTTTATGAGCCTAAATCGGTTTTGCTTTTTATGCTGGGCAAAACCGATTGCCGCTCCGGCTAACCGGCAAAAAGCTCGGAGTGAAGAAAATAACTCCGTTCGACTTGCATGTGTTAGGCGCGCCGCCAGCGTTCGTCCTGAGCCAGGATCAAACTCTTTATAAATGGTATTTAATCGCCATTTAAAAGCGTTAAATCTCTGTAATCACTCAGACACAATCGCTTGCGTCCTGTATGAATTACTTGTAAATTTGGAATTGATTAACGTGGGTTTCCAAACCCACGATCAAGGTTCCACAAGTTTCAGTTTTGTTCAATTTTCAAGGTCCTGCTGCGCTGTCGCGTTTCCATGACAGCTTGTATATTATATATCAGATTCTCTCGTTTGTCAAGAGGTTTTCTGAAAGTTTTTTGAAGAAGTTTTCTTCAAAAAACGGCGTACAAGCTGTAGGTAAAGGCTCCAGCGGCTGCCGCCGCGGGCTGGGCTCGCGAGACAGCTTGATTATTATAGCAAGTAGTATGACCTTTGTCAACAGATTTTTGCAAGTTTTTTTGATTTTTTCGACAAAGTTTGAGGGTGAAGTTTGGGCAAGGTGTATATTGGGGTGATGGCGGTTGGCGGGCACAAATTATGGGGGTGGTGGGTGGCAAGTGGGTTGCGGGATCAGGTGGTTTTGGGGAATGGGTGAGCGGTGGAAGATTGACGGCAGGCGGCGGGAAGGTTGCGGGCCGGGCATGCCCGGCCCCTACGGGGGGCGGAGGGGGAAACGGGTGCTTGTTGAGAGGTTCGCTGGAGGGGTGAATTTTCCCACTACAACAAAAGAGGAGAGGCGGGCCTCTCCTCTACTTATTTATATAGCTATATAGCTTACTTTTTATGGTACATCCTGTCGTCTTCCTCATAGGTCGGTTCGCAGGTCAGGTACATGCCGAGTTTCTTTAAAGTGTCAGCATCCACGCTGGAGAGGATGACGGTGGAATGGATGTCGCAGCCCTTCAGGTTGGGGATCTGCTCCATAGCATTGGCGGCGTATTCATTTTCGGAGACCGAGCTGGACAGGGCGATCAGAATCTCGTCGGTGTGCAGGCGCGGGTTCCTGCTGCCGAGGTAGTTCGTCTTGAGCGTCTGGATCGGTTCGATGGCACGGGCGGAAACCAGATCGGTCTCCTGATCGATGCCGGCCAGCTTTTTCAGAGCGTTCAGCAGGGCCGAGGATGCCGCACCCAGCAGCGGGCCGGTCTTGCCTGTGACAATCGTGCCGTCGGCCAGTTCAATCGCAGCGGCAGGCTGACCGTCAGTGGCTTCGGACATGGCATGGGCACGCTTTTCGACCTCACGCTCACCCAGGGCAATGCCCGCCTGGTTCATGAGCAGCTCGAGCTTGAAACGTTCCGGCTTGACAACACCGCTGGCCTTCTGGTCGCAGAGGCACTTGAAGTACCGGCGCACGATCTCATTCAGCGACGCTTCACGGCAGACATCGTCATCAATGATACAGTTGCCTGCCATGTTGACGCCCATATCTGTCGGAGAGCGATAAGGGCTCTTGCCTGCGATCAGCTCAAACATTGCATTGACGACAGGGAAAATCTCCACATCGCGGTTGTAGTTGACCGTCGTCTTACCGTAGGCTTCCAGATGGAACGGGTCGATCATGTTGACGTCGTTCAGATCGGCGGTGGCGGCCTCGTAGGCCAGGTTGACGGGATGCTTGAGGGGCAGATTCCAGATGGGGAAGGTCTCGAACTTGGCGTAGCCCGCCTTGACACCGCGCTTGTACTCATGGTAGAGCTGGGACAGGCAGACCGCCATCTTGCCGCTGCCGGGGCCGGGGGCCGTGATGACCACCAGCGGGCGCTCGGTCTCGATGTAATCGTTTTTGCCGTAGCCGTCATCGCTGACGATGTGGGCCACGTCGTTGGGGTAGCCGGGAATCTTGTAGTGGCGGAAGGTGCGGATGCCCAGGCCGTTGAGCTTCTGCTCAAACGCCGTGACCTCGGGCGCATCGGTGTACTTCGTCACGCAGACGCTGCCCACAAACAGGCCGACGCCCTGGAAGGCATCGATCAGGCGCAGCACGTCCACATCGTAGGTGATGCCGTAGTCACCGCGCATCTTGTTGGCGACGATGTCCTCGGCGCTGATGACGATGACGACCTCGGCCTGCTCCTTGAGCTGCAAAAGCATCTGCAGCTTGGAATCAGGCTGAAAGCCCGGCAGTACGCGGGACGCATGGTAGTCGTCAAACAGCTTGCCGCCAAATTCCAGATAGAGCTTATTGTCAAACTGGGCGATACGCTCCCGGATATGGGCGGACTGCATCGCAAGATATTTGTCGTTATCAAATCCGATCTTCATCTACATTCCCCTTTTCCTGTGCTTAAACCAATATGAAATCAGTATACCATTTTTCGCGGCGGCTTGCAATGGGGTGGGCGCGCTTTCCTGGCCGGAAGAGGCCCTGCGCGCCAACATTATCGCGCAGGTCAGTCTGGCACTGAACCGCATCTGGACCGAGTGGTACCCCAGCCGCGGGTACAGCTTCAACATCACGGGGTCGCCGGGGTACGACCAGGCCTATGTCAACGGGCGCACGGTGTTTGCGGTCATGGAGCGGCTGACTGCCGAACTGTTCAACACCTTTGTCCAGCGCAGCGGCGACGCCGAGCCGTACTTTACCGAATACTGCGACGGCAAGACCGTGACCTGCCCCGGCATGAAGCAGTGGGGCACGGTGGACCGCGCGCGGGAGGGCATGAACGCGCTGCAAATCCTGCGGTACTACTACGGAAACCGCGTGCAGCTGGTCACGACCGACAACATTGCCGCCATCCCGTCCAGTTATCCGGGCAGCCCGCTGCGGCGCGGCAGCACCGGGACGAATGTGCGCATCCTGCAAAAGCAGCTGTCCCGCATTGCCAAGGATTACCCGTCCTTCGGCAAGCCCGCCGTGACCGGCACCTTCGACGAGGCCACCGAGAACAGCGTGAAGAAATTCCAGAAACAGTTCAGCCTGACGGCGGACGGCGTGGTCGGCAGGGCAACATGGAACAAGGTGAGCTTTATTTATGTCAGCGTCAAGGACCTGGCCGAGCTGACGAGCGAGGGCGAGACTGCCGAGGGCACCCAGAGCGCGGGCGGCTGGCCTGGGACTGTTCTGCGGCGCGGCAGCACGGGCAGCAGCGTGGAGCAGGTGCAGTTCTGGCTCTCGGATTTAGCGCAGTTTGATTCGTCGCTGGTGCGCGTGACGGTGGACGGCAGCTACGGCGCAGCAACTGAGCGGGCCGTGCGGGCGTTCCAGCAGAAGCAAAGCCTGACGGCGGACGGCGTGGTCGGGCAGCGCACCTGGAACACGCTGTACGCCGCGTGGGTCGACGCGCAGAGCGACCTGGGCGGTACAGCGTGGCCTGGCACGGCGCTGCGGCGCGGCGCTGCCGGCATGGAGGTGCGGCTTGTGCAGTTCTGGCTGCGGCTGGCGGCGGACAACTACAGCGCACTGCGCACCGTGACCGTGGACGGCAGCTACGGCGCGGCGACGGTCAGCGCGGTGGAGGCGTTTCAAACGCTGTTTGGGCTGACGCCGGACGGCGTCGTCGGGCGCAGCACGTGGAACAAGCTGAAGGAGGTCGGGCTGGCCGTGGCGAACAAAATTGTGGCCGCCAACGTCGCGCCCGGCAGTTCACGACCACCACGCGGGCGGGCAGCAGCGGCACCGCCGTGCGGGCCGTGCAATACTACCTGCGGCGGCTGGCGGCCTACTACAGCGATGTGCCGCGCGTGGCCGTGGACGGAAAATTCGGCGCGGCGACGACGCGGGCCGTTAAGGCGTGGCAGTCACGTGCCGGACTGACGGTGGACGGCGTCGTCGGGCGGCTGACGTTCCAAAGTTTGTACGACGCCGCGCAGGCACTCGAAGCCAGCGGCCCCGTTGTGCGCACGGTCAGCCTGCCCGCGCCCGCTATCACGCTGCGCCCCGGCGACACCGGCGCGGTGGTGCTGCGGCTGAATCGGCTGCTGCACTTTTTGAGTCAGTGGATACCGGAAATCAACTTTACGGCCAGCGACACGCCCGACAATACCTTTGACCCCGAGTTGGAAACTGCCGTGCGCAGTGCGCAGCGGTACTTCGGGCTGACCGAGACCGGCGCGGTGACGGCGGCGGACTGGAAGGTGTTCCGCGATGCCGCCGAGCAGTTGTTAGCCGCGAACCCCGCCGGCCCCAGCCCCGAGCCGGGCGGCGTCTGGCCCGCCAGTGCGCTGGCACCGGGCAGCGCCGGGCCCGCAGTCCTGCAGGTGCAGAAGTGGCTGAACATTATTGCCGCTGCGGACCAGACCGCCGATTTTGTGCCCGAGACCGGCCTGTTCGACACCGAGACCCAGGCCGCGCTGGAAAGCTACCAGCTGACCGCCGGGCTGGAAACGCTGGGCGTCGTGGACGCCGACACATGGGAGAGCCTGCGTCTGGCCGCACAGGGGCTCTGCCGCGAATGTCAGGAGGGATAAGCTATGCCAAAGGTCTACGTGTACGACTCCTATGACAACAAGTTTTTCCGCTATACTTTGCGTGAGAACGACCCGATGCCCTACAGCACCGATACAACGCTGCGGGTGCGGGAGTTCCGCGGGTCCAGCAAGAGCAACGTGCTCTGGACGACCACCGCTGCCATGGAGGCGTGGAACCTGACCCGCCGCACCTACGGCAGCGGTATCCCGGTGGGGTACGCCTTCAAGCGCATCTGGGAGGGCGGCCACGGCACAACGAGCCAGCACTATGCGGGCGTGGCGTTCGACGTGGGGCAGAGCAGCACTGCCGCAAATCGCCGCAAAATTTACAACGCCGCTGTGCGGACCGGGGCGTGGGGTTACGTGGAGCCGCTGTCGATGACACCCACCTGGGTACACTTTGACCGGCGGTACGGCAAGCCCGCGTGCCGCAGCACGACGGCAGGCTACCCCACCGTGCGGCGCGGCAGCCGCAGCACCTACGTGCTGATTTTGCAGGACGCGCTGAACGCGCTGGGTTATACGACGAACACGCTGGACGGCATCTTCGGCCATGCGACGGAGAACGCACTCAAGGCGTGCCAGCGGCGGTTTGGCCTGACTGCCGACGGCGTATGCGGCTGCGCCAGCTGGAAAAAGATCGCCGAGGCGACGGTGGGGATCGGCAAAACGGCGACGGTTATTGATTCTTGATTTATCTGCTGGTATAATAAACTTGCCTCCCTCCGGGAGGGAGGCCAAGGAGCTGCACTATATTATATAAGGAAGTGTTCCCACATGGATATGCTGGAGTTTTTGCGCACCCGCCGCACCTACCGCCGCTTTGCACAGAAAGCTGTTCCGCAGGATGTGGTGGATGATATCGTCGAGGCCGTCCGCCTGTCCTCCTGCGGAGCCAACCGTCAGGCTGTGCGTCTGGTGGTGGTGAACAAGCCCGAGGCGGTGGCAAAGGTGCAGCCGCTGGTCAAGTGGGCTGCCTATCTGCCGCCGGAGCAGGGCACGCCCAAAGCCGACGAGCTGCCCACCCTGTATGTGGCCGTGGTGCAGGACACTTCCATCCCCGGCGACCTTGCCACCGATACCGGCATCGCCCTTGCCAACATGACCCTTGCCGCATGGGACAAAGGCGTGGGCAGCTGCATCATGGGCGCGATCAACAAGCCTGCCCTCACCGAACTGCTGGGCATTGAAGAACCGCAGAAGCTGGCATTCATGGTGGCGTTCGGCTACCCGGCCCACAAGGCTCACATTGTGCCGCTGACGGCTGAGACCGGCGTAAAATATTATCTGGACGAGAACCGGGATTACTGCGTGCCAAAGCGGAGCAAAGAAGAGATCGCAAAATATCTATAATTTGTATATATACATTTCTTTGACACATTTTCTGTATAATTGTTTTCAATTCGGTTTCAATTGATGAGATTTTTTGCACAAGTATTGACTTTTCAATTTGTACAATCTATACTAAATTCGTTCGCCAGATGTTCGATGAATCGCATCGTTCTGGCGTACCGCAAAAACATACAGTACATTTGAGGAGTGTTTGAATATGAAAAAGATCTCTCGTCGCAGCTTTCTGGCAGCTGCTGGTCTGTCCGTTGCCGCTCTGGCTCTGACCGCCTGCGGTGGTTCTTCCGCAAGCACCGCTTCCTCCGTGGCAAGCTCTGCTGCTTCTTCTGAAGCTGCTTCCACCAGCGCTGCCGCTGGCGAGCTGACCACCGTTGAGGCTGGCAAGCTGACCATGGCCACCAACGCCACCTTCCCTCCCTACGAGATGACCACCGACGCCGGTGACATCGAGGGCATCGACGTGGAGACCGCTCAGGCCATTGCCGACAAGCTGGGTCTGGAGCTGCAGATCGACGACATGGACTTTGACGCTGCGCTGCTGAGCGTGCAGCAGGGCAAGGCCGACATCGTTATGGCCGGTGTGACCGTGACCGACGAGCGCAAGGCTGTGATGGACTTCTCCGACAGCTACGCTACCGGCATCCAGTCCATCATCGTGCCCGAGGGCTCCGACATTGCTTCTCCGGACGACCTGGCCGGCAAGAAGATCGGCACCCAGCGCGGCACCACCGGCTACATCTACTGCTCCGATGACTTCGGCGATGACGCCGTGGTGGCTTACGACGACGGTCTGACCGCTGTGCAGGCTCTGAACAACGGTCAGGTGGATGCCGTTGTCATCGACAACGCTCCCGCCCAGGAGTTCATTGCTGCCAACCCCGGCCTGAAGATCCTGGATACCAGCTACGCCGAGGAAGATTACGCCATTGGTATGGCAAAGGGTTCTTCTCTGGAAGATGCCGTCAACGCCGCTCTGAAAGAGCTGAAGGCTGACGGCACCCTGCAGTCCATCGTGGACAAGTACATCACCGCTGAATAATCAGCTGGCTGATAACGGAACCACGGGGAGGCAGCCCCCAACTGGGGCACCTCCCCCTTTTTTGGAAATAAGTGGTTACAAAAGATTAACAAAATCAGAACAGGAAAGTGAGGATGCGAATGGCTGCTCAATACGAACTGCTCAAAGAGCTGCTCAACAGCGGCACTACGCTCAACTTCGAGCAGGAATTCTTCTTCAAGTTTTATCAGGCCTTCATCCTGAAAGACCGCTGGACGCAGTACATCAAGGGCGTGAGCACCACCCTGCTGGTCACTGCCATTGCGCTGGCACTGGGCATCGTGCTGGGCAGCGTGGTGGCACTGGTGCGTGTGGCACACGACCAGCAGCGCCCCGGCCACAAGAACCCGGTGTTGGGCTTCTTCAACATCATCTGCGAAATTTACACCACCATCATCCGCGGCACGCCTATGATGGTGCAGCTGCTCATCATGAGCATGGTCATTTTTGCCAACAGCCGCAACTTTACCATGGTGGGTGCGCTGGCACTGGGCATCAACTCCGGTGCCTATGTTTCGGAGATCATCCGCGGCGGCCTGATGGCCGTTGACCCCGGCCAGATGGAGGCCGGACGCAGCCTTGGCCTGAACTACATGACCACCATGGTGGTCATCATCATCCCGCAGGCCATCCGTGCGGTGCTGCCCGCACTGGGCAACGAGTTCATCGTCCTGCTGAAGGATACCTCCCTGATCACGGTCATCGGCGGCAAGGAGCTGCTGTACGCCGCACAGGGCATCATGAACCGCACCTACGAGGCCATGTTCCCGCTGCTGGGCGTTGCGCTGATCTACCTTGTGCTGGTCATGCTGTTCACCCGTCTGCTGGCAAAGTTTGAGAGGAGGCTGGCTCAAAGTGACCGATAAAATTCTGGAAGTCCGCGGCCTGACAAAGACCTACGGCGGCGAAAAAAAGCCGGGCGCAAAGCAGCCCACCCCCACGCTGGACGTGCTGAAGGGCATCGATATTGATATTTACCGCGGCGATGTGGTCTGCCTGATCGGCCCCTCTGGCTGCGGCAAATCTACCTTTCTGCGCTGCCTGAACCGGTTGGAGATCCCCTCCTCCGGCAGCATCAAATTTGAGGGCACCGAGGTGGACGAAGCCCACATCGACGGTGTACGCCAGAAGATGGGCATGGTGTTCCAGCATTTCAACCTGTTCCCGCACCTGACTGTGAAGAAAAATCTGGAGCTGGCCCCCACCCTGCTGAAGCTGAAGGATAAGGAAGCCATCTCCGCCAAGGCAGACGAACTGTTGGCCCGCGTGGGTCTGGCCGACAAGGCCGATGCCTACCCCAAGAGCCTTTCCGGCGGCCAGCAGCAGCGCATTGCCATTGCCCGTGCCCTTGCCATGGACCCGGACGTGATCCTGTTCGACGAGCCCACCAGCGCCCTTGACCCCGAAATGGTGGGCGAGGTTCTGGAACTGATGAAGGAGCTGGCCCACACCGGCATCACCATGCTGGTGGTCACCCACGAAATGGGCTTTGCCCGCGAGGTGTCCAACCGCGTCATCTTCATCGACGACGGCAAGATCCAGGAGGACGAGCCGCCGCAGGAACTGTTCACGAATCCGAAGCATCCCAGACTGAAAGCATTCCTTTCCAAGATGCTGTAAGGCTTTTTCCACAGAGTAAAAGGGGCTGTTGCATGTGCAACAGCCCCTTTTACTCTGTATTATTCTTTGATGCGGAACACAAACAGCTTGCTGAAAATGTAGGTGGGGTTGGTTTGTAACCCATGTAATTTGCTCGTTTACAAAAAAAGAGTGTTACCAAAACTGTTACCAGAGTCAGGCCTGTGCCGTTTTTGAATGCCGCGGTGGTAGCGGCAGCAAGATCTTCCCTCTGACCGTCAAGCTCGTGCCGATACACTCCGGCAGTGTCCATGTTCTTGCTATGACCCACGAGCATCTTCAGCTGGCTGTCAGTCAGGACGCTGGATTCAACACTGACAAAGGTGTGCCGCAGCTCGTAAAGTGAAACTTTCGGCTCAAGCCCGTTTGCTTCCTGATAGGATTCCCAGCGGCGATAGAGCGCGTGTTCTGACGGGATCTGAAACAGCGGGGTATTGTAGTTCAGAAGCATACCTTGAGCCTTCAGAAGCTGCACCTGTGCCTCGTATGCCTCGCGAGCTTCCTTGCCCATGTCAAAAGAGCGGATTGCGTTTTCGGTTTTTTCCGGTCGTCTGTTCCCGGTGTACGTTGATGCTGCGCCGAAGGTTGACCGTGTTCCCTTTGATGTCTCCATACCATAAGCCAATCAGCTCTCCGGGACGAAGGCCGGTCGCAACTGCAAAGCGGTAGGCGTAGATATATTCATCAAATACCAGCTTTCCATAGTAGGTGCGGGTGTCTACGCTAAACAGCACCTTCAGAGCGGTGGGCTGAAGAATTGTGCGTTTCCCCATCCTGGCATTCTTCGGGATAGACAGGTCGGGGTAGAGTGTCGTGTACTTGTTCCTTCGGCACCACTTGACAAAGGCGGTTTCCGCAGCCCGGATCGTCATAAGCGTCTTTCGGCTCAACGGCTGGTTTGAGATGGGCTTGCGCTGGTTTCTTTTTCTGTGAGCGCTTCCGGAACGAAACGTCAATGGCCTTTTGAAGATCGCCCTCTGTTAACTCGTCAATGCGGATATTCCCACAGGTCGGCAGGATATAGCAGTCCCCGTAACGCTGGCATTGTGTCACATAGGATGTCCCGCAAGTCAGCTTCAGTTCTTCTACCCACTGGGCATAGAGGGCAGCTACCTTCTTTTTTCCGTCTCTGATGCTATCGTCAAGCCAGGCATCGGCCTTTGCGTTGGCTTCCCGCTGGCCGGTGCGGCCAGGCGTGCTGCTGTAAAACCGTTTGCGGGTGCCGTTCTTCTGAACTGCGATGCACCAGCGCTTTTCCTTTTCGACCCAAAACGCTGTGTTCGTTCTCTTTTTCATCGTTCTGCTCCTTTCGGTTGAAATTGCAAAAGCATCAAATTTTTTGATATTTGTTGACAGCAACAACCGTTTGATGTAACATATGGTTGTGAGCAGTTGTTTTGTGAGCTTTGGCGAGGTCAACAAAACAAAAAATGGAACCATGGAGGTAACACGCAGATGCAGGATAAAACGGCTGTTCTCGGAAACACCCCGGGTGTTGAGGAGGACGAGCGATACATTGAAAAGGCGTACAGAACTCTCTCAGAGGATAACCGCAAAAAGCTGGAAGTATACGCTGCCGCGCTGCGAAGAACCCAGCTCGCACATGAAGGGACTGATTGAAACGGTTCCTTTATACATTGGCCCTTCGGCTTTGCCGATGGGCTTTTGCTTTAATAGCGAACAAAGAACGGGATCTGCATTCAGCAAACCCCGCTCTTACAAGTGAATGATATTCTACGCCACATGGCACCCCGTCATTCCCGGAGGATAAACATAGAACGAGGATTAACTTTTG
>ENA-OQDA01000625-OQDA01000625.1-human-gut-metagenome-genome-assembly--contig:-NODE-625-length-14110-cov-3.090395_pt1 | contig 14110 bp, 19 predicted proteins | sample MGYA00242771_ERZ504603 | MGnify/ENA primary metagenome ERZ504603 (study PRJEB26092, sample SAMD00036328) | human gut metagenome | host: Homo sapiens | study: EMG produced TPA metagenomics assembly of...
CCCAGGCCGGGGCAGCGGGGAGGCGTGGCGCGCGGCCAGGGCCTCCAGGCGGGCCCGGCGGCACCAGAAGCCGAAGGCGGCGGAGGCCTCCTGCCGCCGGGTGTCCGGGCCGCGGAGCACCTCGGCGGACAGCTCCGCCAGGAAGTCCACCGCCCTGGGGTCAAAGGGGAGCCAGGGGGGCGGCGTCCACCTGCTCCGCCCCGGCCAGAAGCGTGACGTTATCCCTCATAGGTATCGCTGCACCCCCTCACCTCGGCCCGGGGCACCCGCCCCGTCACCTTGAAATATTTGCCCTTGCGCCCGCAGGGGCAGTCGTCCTCCCCCAGCAGCACGCCCAGATCCTCGGTCAGCAGGGAGTGGCCGGGATAGGAGCGGGGCAGCGGGGAGAGCACCTGGAGCACCCCCTCCTCTCCAGGCTCACAGGGGCGGTAGTCCCGCCCCCGCCGCACCACGATATCCGACCACAGGCTGGCGTGGAGGTGGCCCTGGGGGCACTCCATGTAAATGCAGCCGGTCTGCTCGGCCATGCCGTAGTAGTTGCTTACCCGCTCCACACCGGTGGCCGCCGCCACCCGGGCCATGAACTCCCCGGGGGACACCGCCTCGCCGGCCAGCTTCTTCCAGCCGCCGCCGTGAACCAGGATGCCGTTGGGGATGTCCAGCCTCTCCCCCGCTCCTCCAGGGCGCGGACGACGTGCTTCCAGATGATGAAGGTGAAGCCGAAGAGGAAGATGGTCTCCCCCTGGTGCTCCTCCAGGAAGGCCCGCACCCCGTCCAGATCCAGCTCCATGTGCTCGTCCAGGGCATAGCAGGGCCTGGTGCCGAAGATAGAAAAGCCCAGAATGCCCGCCCCCCGGGCGGAGAACATGGCGCGGTTGCGCAGAACCTGCCTGCTGTCCAGCACCAGGAAGGGCAGCCGCCGCTCCCCCAGGAAGTCGGACATGATCTGGCAGAGGGCCTGCTGCTGACAGGCGGAGGTGGCCCCGTCCAGGAAAATCCTGGACACCCGCTGCCCGGTGGTGCCGGAGGAGGTAATGGTCTTGAATACCTCTCCCTCCGGGATGCTCCGCAGCTCCAGTTCCTTGAACAGGGACACCGGCAGCATGGGGGTGCTCTCCACCGTACAGTCCATGTGGGCGGGGCAGCCCAGGGCGTCCAGCAGGCGGCCGTACTCCGGGCAGTGCTCCCGGTGAAACTGGGTCAGCCCGGTGAGCAGTCCGGCGTAAAGCGCCCGCTTCTCCGTCCGGGCCGTGGAATAGGGCTTGTATTGCAGCAGCGTGTTCAGCTCCACACCGGCTTCACTCCTTTCCTGTGAGAATATAGGGCTCCCCGTGGCCGGGGCAGATGCGCAGGCCGGGGGGCAGCCCCCGGAGAATGGGCTCCGTGACGGCGCGGTAGTCCGTCTCGCTCCCGCCGGGCAGGCGGAGGATGACCTCCTCCCCCGGAATCAGGTAGTCCCCGGAGAAAAAGGTGTCCCCGTCCAGGAAAATTCCCGCGCTCCCCGGCGTGTGTCCGGGCAGGGCCACGGCGCGGAGCCGGTGTCCCCGCCATACGTACTCCCAGGCGTGCTCATAGGTCTCATCCGCCGGCCGGCAGACGAAGGGCGGATAGGACACCCCCGGCTTGCCCCGGAAGGCGAGATAGACCTCCATCCTCCGGGTCATGTTGAGCCGGGTGTCCCCCAGGCCGGCGCTGCACGCGGCGGTGGCCGCCACCCGCACCCCGGGCCAGCGGTTTCGCAGCGCCTCCAGCCCGGCCATGTGGTCGCAGTGCTCGTGGGTCAGGAGGATCCGCTCCGGCGTCCACCCCAGCGCCTCCAGCCGCTCCAGCGGCCCCCTGGGGTCGTTGGGGTCGATGACCACCGCGCGCCCCGCCTCCCCCAGCAGATAGCAGTTGCTCTCCGCCAGCGGCTCCGTCCACCGCTCCAGAAGCAGCACGGCTCAGAGCTCCACGCCGTACTTGGCCAGAATCTCCTTGCCCTTCTCATAGGAGGAGAAATCCAGCACGTCGGCGGTGCCGATGCTGATTTTGAAGGTCTCCTCCATGTCCCCCATCAGATCCATGTGGCCAAGGGAGTCCCACAGGGGGATGCCCCGGTACTTGAGGCCGGGCAGCTCCTCCGGCTTGACCCGGAAGGCGGTGAGGAACAGGCGGTCATACTTCTCCAGATTTGTCATAGCTCGTTTCCTTTCTATCCCGCGGCGTAAGTACCAAATGGGGCGGGCCTTCGGCCCGCCCCATGCCGCTTAATACTTGCAGTGGAAGCGCTTCTCGTACTCCGCCTTGAGCTCGTCGCGGAAGTCGGGGTGGGCAATTTCGATGAGGTTGCGGGCGCGCTGGCGGAGAGTCTGGCCCTTCAGCGCGGCCACGCCGTACTCGGTGACGATGTAGTCCACGTCGTTGCGGCTGGTGGTGACGGCGGCGCCCTCATCCAGCAGCGGCACGATCTTGGAGATTTTGCCCTTGACGGTGGAGGGCATGGCCATGATGGACACGCCGCCCTTGCTGGCGGAAGCGCCGCGGACGAAGTCCACCTGGCCGCCCACGCCGGAGATCTGCTTGGGGCCGATGCTCTCGGAGGCCACCTGGCCCATCAGATCCACCTGTACGCAGGAGTTGATGGACACCATGTTCTCGTTCTGGGCAATGACAAAGGGGTTGTTAACATAGTCCACAGGGCGCAGCTCCACGTCGGGGTTGTGATCCACGAAGTCGTAAAGGCGGCGGGTGCCCATGAGGAACGCCACCTCAAACTTGCCGGGGTGGAGGGTCTTTTTGGCGTTGGTGATGACGCCGGCCTCGGCCAGCTCCACCACGCCGTCGGAGAACATCTCGGAGTGGATGCCCAGGTCCTTCTTGTGCTTGAGGAAGAGGAGCACGGCGTCGGGGATGGCGCCGATGCCCAACTGGAGGGTGGCCCCGTCGGGCACCAGGGAGGCGCAGTGCTCTCCGATGGCCTTCTCAATGTCGCCGATCTTGGGGGGCTTGAGCTCAATGATGGGGGCCTCATGCTCCACGATGCAGTCCAGATCCTTGACGGACACCAGGCTGTAGGGGCCGGTCCAGGGCATCTGGGGGTTCACCTGGGCGATGACCAGCTTGGCCTGCTTGACGGCCTCCAGGGTGTAGTCCACCGACACGCCCAGGGAGCACATGCCGTTCTCATCGGGAGGCGTCACCATGACCATGGCCACGTCCACCGGCATGGTGGAGCTGAACTGGCGGGGCACCTCAAAGAAGAAGCTGGGGGTGAAGTCGCCCCGGCCCTCGGCGATGGCATCCCGGCTGGTTCCGCCCACAAAGAAGGCGTTGTGGCGGAAGTTATCGGCATACTCGGGCTTGCAGTACTCGGCCTTGCCCATGGCCACCATGTGGACGATCTCCACATCCTTGTAGGCCTTGGCGTTGGCCACCATCACGTCCAGCAGATAGGACGGCTCGCCGCAGGCGTGGGCCACCACCACCCGGTTGCCCGACTGGATGTGGTTGACCGCGTCCTCCGCGCTCATCAGGTGCTGCTTGTAATATTCCTTCCAATTCATACGATACACACCCTCTATTCTTTGGATTTTAAGATTGGGCTCAGCGGGCCAGATAGTCCCGGCCGATGCGGTCGGCCTCCAGGATGGCGTCGTAGACCTCCTGGGCGGTGATATCGGCGCGCAGGTTCTTGGTGGACTGGGTGGGCACCACGGCGGCCTCCGCCACTTTTTTCAGGGTCTCGGGCACGATCTCCTTCACCCCGAGCTGGGCCAGGGTCAGGGGCAGGCCGGTGTCCCGCAGGAACGCGAGCACCTGCTCCAGCTCCTCCTGGGGGGCCTTCTCCAGTACCAGCTGAACCAGGGTGCCGAAGGCCACCTTCTCGCCGTGGTACATGCCGTGGGCCTGGGGCTCCTGGGCAAAGCCGTCGTTGACGGCGTGGGCGGCGGCCAGTCCCGCCTGTTACTCAAAGCCTAGGCCGCTGAGGTAGATTGTGGCCTCCACCACGTCCTCCAGCGCGGGGGTGACCTCGTGCCGCTCCACCGCGGCCAGGGCGTCCCGCCCCTTCTCCATCAGCAGGTCGTAGCAGAGGCGGGCCATCATCAGCCCGGTGTTGGACACGTTGCCCCGGGCCATGGTGCGGGCGCCGCTGTTCTTGCAGGCCCGGGCCTCAAACCAGGTGGACAGCGCGTCGCCCAGGCCGGCGGCAAAGAGCCGCCTGGGGGCGTTGGCGATGATGCCGGTATCGACCAGAACCAGATCCGGGTTGCGGCGCATGAGCACGGCCTTGATAACCACCCCGGCGTCGTTGTAGAGCACGGCCACGCCGGAGCAGGGCGCGTCGTTGGAGGCCACGGTGGGGATGATGACGCAGGGCAGGCCCAGATTTTCCGCCACGGCCTTGGCGGTGTCCAGGGCCTTGCCGCCGCCCATGCCCACCACCACGTCGCAGCCCTGGGCCCTGCACTCGTCCATCTTGGCAAAGACCTCGTCCTTGGTGGCCTCGCCGTGGAAGGTGGTGAACACCACCTCCTTCTCCTGCTCGGCCAGGCTGGCCTCCACCTGGGCGCCGAAGCGCCCGCGGCTGTTGTCGGTGCAGATCACCAAAAACTTATTTCCCAGCTTCTTGGCGCTGCGGCCCAGGTTGGCCAGCTCTCCCGCGCCCTGTGCATAGCGGGCCGGGGCCTTGATTGCGTATGTCATTGCACTGTCTCCTTTTTATTGGGCTACCGGAAGGCCAGCCGCAGCTCCAGATCCGCCGCCAGCACGCCCTCCACAAACACCTGCCCCCGGCAGGCGGCGATGGCCCGCTCCGTCTTCTCCTCCAGAAGGGACACGTGGATTTCCAGCGTATCCCCCGGCAGGATTTTCCGCCGGAAGGTGGCCTCCCGCACCCCCATGAACAGGGGGAGCTTCCCGGCGTAACGCTCCGTGGTCATCATCAGGATGTCCGCCGCCTGGGCGGCGGCCTCGATGGTGTAGACGCCGGGGAGCACCGGCGTTCCGGGGAAGTGGCCCGCGAAGCAGGGCAGCTCCGGCCGGGCGCGGAAGGAGGCCACCGCCTCCTCCCCGGGCACCAGGCGGCTCACCGTGTCGATGAACAGCATGGGCTCCCGGTGGGGCAGGATGTCCAGCACCTCCTCGTGGGTCAGGCTCCGCGTCTGCTGCCCCTTCAGGGCCTCGGCCAGCTTCTCCTTCGCCGGCAGCAGCTCCTCCCACCCGCTGAGGAAGATCAGCCGCCCGGCGGGCACCGCCAGATCGCTGACGTTGGCACAGCGGGAGGGGCAGCCGCACACCACCAGCACCGCCGGGTACTTCACCCCGGCCTGGGCGGTGACGAACTCCGCCTCCGGGAAAAAGCCGCCGATGCGCTTGACCAGGGCCACCCGGTCATACCGGGGATTACAGCCGCCGCAGTAGCGGACGCCGATCTGCCGTCTATCCGCCATGGCGCATCTTCAGGATGGAGCGTGCCTCGTCCAGCAGCTCCGGGCTGATATCCTGCACCAGCACCGCCCGCTTGATGTGCGGGAGGTGCTCGGTCAGCGCGGTCTGGATCAGCTCCTCGGTGGTCAGATCGGCCGCCGGACAGCCGGCGCACTTGCCCTTGAGCTTGAAGCGGACGACGCCGTCCTCCACCTCAATAATCTCCATCTCACCGCCGTGGGTGCGCAGGAGCGGGCGCACGTGCTCGTCCAGCACGGCCTCGATGTCCTCATACATGGCGGATGCCTCCTTTTGCAAAGCCGGAGGGCGGCGGATTGCCGCCGCCCTCCGGTCGAATACAGATGCGATTGGAATGTGGTTTTTGCTTACTCCTTGATGTGGGCGATGGCCTTGGCCAGCTCTTTCTTGTGGGGCCAGGTTGCCCTGACGGAGGATCATGATGCGCTGGGCCTGGGGAGAGCCCGCGCCGTGCATGGACTCGGTGCGGTAGCCGACGGCGGCGGTGCCAGGGCACGAGGTTGCTCGATGAGGCGCAGAATGCGCAGGCGGTTCTCGGTGGAGACGGTGGACACGCCCTTGAGGTACTTGTCGATGACGGGCCCCCAGCTTCTCGTCGCGGAAGTCGGCCTCGCCGGGGGCGGTGACCATCAGGCCGCCGGCGATGTCCTCGGCCAGACGGACGATCTCATAGGGGAAGCGGGTCACGTTCTGCTTGCAGACGTTAGCCAGCAGCAGGTCGATCATGTAGTTGCCGCTCTCGGTGGGGGCGCCCTCGGCGGAGCAGGCGATGCCGCAGCAGTACAGGGTCTCGTTCAGGTGGGTCATCTCGATGAGCTTATCCTTGATGTGGCTGGCCTTGTTGGCGCCGTTGTAGTCGGCGGCCACGGCGGCGCGCCGATGAGCACGTCGCCCACGCCCACCTTGCAGCCGCCGTAGCTCTGGCGGTGATAGCCGGCGAACCGCTCCACCAGCATGCCGGCGTACTCCGTCTCGCCGTTCATGAAGATGCGGTCGTTGGGCACGAACACGTGGTCGAACACGGTCAGGGCCTCCACGCCGCCGAACTCGCTGTTGCCCACGTCCATCTCGCTGCCCTCCAGCTTGCGGGTGTCGCAGCTCTGGCGGCCGATGATCATGAACAGGCCCTTGGTGTCCAGGGGAACGGCGAAGGAGATGGCGTAGTCCTTGTCGTCGGGGCCCATGGACTGGGTGGGCATCACGATGACCTCGTGGCTGTTGATGATGCCGGTCTGGTGGGCCTTGGCGCCGCAGACCACCACGCCGTCGGGCCGGCGCTCCACCACATGCAGGAACATGTCGGGGTCGTCCTGGGCGTGGGGGGCCTTGGAGCGGTCGCCCTTGACGTCGGTCATGGCGCCGTCCACGGTCAGGTCGTTCTCCTGGCAGTAGAGCATGAACTTCTTGAAGTTCTCATGATAGCTGGTGCCGTACTTCTTGTCGATCTCATAGGTGGTGGAGTACTCGGCGTTGAAGGCGTCCATGCCCACGCAGCGCTGGAAGCAGGCGGCGGTCTTCTGGCCCAGCAGGCGCTGCATCTTCACCTTGTTGCGCAGATCTTCGGTGGAGCGGTGGATATGGGTGAAGCGGTTGATGCGCTCGCCGGTCTCGGGGGAGATGGCGGTCATCAGCTCCTGATACTCGGGCATCTGGGCCAGGTCATAGGTCATACGCACGCTGTTCAGGGAGGGCCGCAGGATCGGATTGTCGACCGGATTCTCCACCTTCTTGCCGAACATGTAGATTTCCATGGGGATCTTACGGATGCTTTCGATGTACTGTTCGCCGGTCATGAGTGCCATAATAGAGGACTTCCTTTCTCAATCAGATTCAATCAATCTATGTTTTTGAATACTCAGAACTCAATGGAACTACTGGTTCGCCTTGTCGTCGGCGGCACCGACGGCCACCTGCTCGGAGGCCTTCTTTTTGCCCTCAAAAAGCATAAAGAACAGAATCAGACCCACTGCGAGTCCCCAGGCGGCACCCTGGATGGCCAGCACCGCGCCCATGACGCCGCAGATACCCCGCTCGATGTCGGTGCGGCACATGTTCATGGCCAGCTGGGTGCAGATGAAGCCCTGCACGATCAGGGTCAGGGACAGGGCTACAGGCAGCACGGGCTGTAGCAGGGAGGAGATGGGGATCAGGGCCACGCAGATAAAGGTACACCAGCGGAAGGTACCGGCACCGGAGTAGATGGACTCCATGGCCTTGGGGCCCTCCTTGTACCGCTGGGACACAGCGGCAGTAACGGCCGCCCACAGGGGACCGCAGGTCTGGGTGTAGGGGCAGCACAGCGCCATGGCCACGTTCCGGATACCGCTGATGACGTTGGAGCGGTTGGCGTTGAAGTCAATCTTCTCATCCTGGCGGACCTCATCGGCGGAGCGGAGCAGCTCCTCCGAGGTGACGAAGTCGCCAAAGGCAATGATATACACCACGATAGCGGTGGGGATGGCGGCAATCCAGGTCGCCGCGCTGGGCCAGCCGATGGCAAAGGGAGACAACTGGTTCCAGATGTTGCCGAACTCTGGGATCTTGATGAGGGGCCACAACTGAACAGCAGGCACCGCGATCTCCTTCACAATGGGGCCCAGAACGACACCGATGATGATAGCCGGCAGCATACCGAACTTGCCGATTAAATCAATGGCCTTGTATTTCCGGCGCAGGTTGGCCCATATGGGACTGAACAGGCAGAAGTAGGCCACCAGCACACCCACGGTAATAGAGATGGGATACGTCCAGAAACGACCGGTTTCTCCCATCTCGCCGATGATGGCCGCTAAGCCGCCGCCCATCAGTACGCCGGCCTTTACGGAGTTTGGCACCAAGTGTACCATCTTGCCGCCGATGCCGGTGATGCCGAACACCAGGAAGATAAGGCCCAGAATCAACTGCATAGCAATCAGCGCCTGGGTACGCTCAGGGCCCATCTCATATCCGTCGGTCAGGAAGGCGGTAATGATGGGAATGGCAGGGGTGATCCACCCGGGCACCACGGGGTCGCCCAGCAACACATGCAGGTTGTAGAAGAAGCCGTTAATGATGACCATGGACAGGGCTACACCGTACGAAACGCCCAGGACCTCTTGCAGCACGGGGATAGCGCCCAGGCAGGTCGCACACATGAACACGGCCTGCACCATCTCGGGAACCGACCATTTGTAGTGGACAAAGGGGAGGCGGATCTTGAAAATACCGGCCTTCCAGTAGGGCTGTTCTTCACCGTATTTACGGTAACGGCTGACAAATTGTTCGTTTGCCATTTACGTTCCCTCTTTCTCATCCCAAACAGGAGTTTTGTCAGTCTCGCTGCGACAGTTGGCCAACTGTTCGTGACACTCCTTCTCTTATGCATTTCACATGCCAACTTCAAAAAAAAGGCCCAATCAACTGCCGCGCAGTTGATTGGGCTTTTCCCCCGAGAAATCCCTCTCCCTGTTTGCTGCATTTCTGCATCAAGAGATCATCGGTTAATTTAAACTTATCTAACTGAAACCAATTGACCTGCCGCAATTCTGTAGGCTGGTGCATTTTTACAGCGCCCGTTTCATTTTTGCAGCAACTCTTCAAACTTGCGGCGTTTACGAACAAAGGTGGCGCTGTCCATCCCCAGGCTGGCCGCCGCGGCCCGCACCGTCCCGTACTTCTCATAGGCGCGGCAGATGTACTCGTACTCGAACCGCGCCACCTCCAGCTTCAGGTTCACACGGCCAGTCTCGTCCCCGCCGTGGCTCTCCCCCTCAAATCGGCAGGCAATGGGCAGCTCGGAGGGCTGGATCTCGTCCCCGGCGCTGAGAATCACTGCCTGCTCCACCACGTTTTTCAGCTCCCGCACATTGCCGGGCCAAGCATAACTGTGAAGGATTTCCATGGCTGCGTCGGCAAACCGCTTCTGATAGCGGTACTTCTTGTTCATGTCCTTGAGAAAGCTCTCCACCAGCGGGCGAATGTCCCGCTTGCGCTCCCGCAGAGGCGGGATCTCGATGGGCACCACATTGAGCCGGTAGTACAGATCCTCCCGGAAGGTCTTTTCATGTACCATGTCCAGCAGGTTCCGGTTGGTGGCGGCGATGATGCGCACATCCACCGAGATGGAGCGTACGCCTCCAACTCTTCTTACCTGCATCTCCTGCAGGACGCGGAGGAGATGTACCTGCATCTCAAGGGGCAGGTCGCCCACCTCGTCCAGAAAGACGGTACCCTTGTCGGCGCTCTCAAACACGCCCATCTTTCCCTCTTTGCTGGCCCCGGTGAAGGCCCCCTTCTCATAGCCGAACAGCTCGCTCTCGATCAGGCTGGCCGGGATGGCGCCGCAGTTGATGCCGATGAAGCTCTGCCGGGCGCGGCGGAGTTTGCGTATATGTACCGCGCGAACTAGCTCCTTGCCCATCCGCCGGCGTCTCCCCCAGCAGCAGGATCGTCGTGTCCAGGGCGGCACCTTCTGGGCCCGGGCCAGCACCTCCAGCGTGCGGGGATCGGCCGCCACCATGTGGGAGACAAACCTCTGGTTGCGCTGCAAGAACTCCATTTCGGAGCGGCGGCGCTCCTCGCTCTCCTGATACTTCCGCTGCAGGCCGTAGATCTCCGTCATATCCCGGACCACCGTGATGATCATGGTGATCTCCCCGCTGCTGTCAAAGTGGGGTGTGCTGGTGATGAGCGCCTGTTTGCCGGTGCGGAAGGTCTGCTCCAGCGTCACCGGCTTTCGAGTCTTGAGCACCCCCAGGGAGCCGGAGCGGTCAATCATGCCGGTAGCGACAATCTCCTGCATGCTTTTGCCCAGCACGTCCTCCCGCCGCAGGCCGGAGACCTCCTCATAGGCGCGGTTGATCAGGATCGTGTTGGCCTGTCCGTCCGTAATGTAAAGTCCGTCATAGATGCTGTTCAGGATCGTAAAGAGCTGTCGGTTGAGCTCCCGCTCGCTTCCCCGCAGCAGCGTGGCGTTTTCAGCAATGAAAATACGCTCGGACTCCTGCATCCGTCTCCTCCCCTTCTTGCGTTCCGTCAGCTCTTGGGTACTTCCCCCTCCAGTATTACAATGGGCATGCCGCACTTCCCGGTAATAAACGTATCGAAGCGGTCCAGCTCCGCCGCATCCCGAAACGCCGAGACGGGGATGATATACGCCCCCTGCCCGAAATAGAGGAACCGCCAGTCCTTCAGAGCGGCCAAATGGCTGACCTCCCGGTAGCGGACCGACGTGGCTTCCTTCCCCACTGTGGTACGGATATGGTCGTCCTGGAACAAAAACTCCACACGGGCGGGATATTCGCCCCGTTTTTCCGCATCACGGATCGCTTTCCGGCACGTCTTGGCTTGAGCGCGCCGCGCGCCCAGGGGGATCACCGCGAACTGCAGAACAATAAACGCAATACCCAAAATGCGTATGGGCAGGACCGTATGATTCCAGTTAAATACCAGCAGAACGGCGATCACCAAAGCCACGCTGATCAGGGCGGGATAGGCCATCACCTCCATCCTGTGCTTCTGGAACAGCTTCCAGGTGGCCTTTGCCATGGCCTGATACGCCTGCCTGTCATATGTGCTCTCAATCCGGAAGTCGCTCTCGGGATTCATGCTCCATCCTCCTTCCAATCTGTGTTGCGTGCATGCCCAGTTTACCACTCCAAACTTAGAATTGCAAGAAAATACCTCTGCCGGCGGATGGCTGTCATTATCAGGGACATCGGGAGAGCCGGCCACCGGACTGTGAACGTGGTACAAGCTTTGCGCCTAGCCTAACGTTTGCTACGCTATTTCAAACTATTACGAGCTTATTGTTAGTGCCTGCATCGTCCCTAATGCCCGAAAACTGCACATGAAAATCCTGCCTCTGGAGCACATCCGGGACGACTTGGAGGCTGCTAGGGTGTGGGTACTCCTGCACATGTTCTATTTGGATTTGGACAACGCTCTGCGAAAAGGTGAACTGGCGGCCCTGCGGTTGGACATGTGGACATCCAAGGCCGGACAATTCCGGTGCGCAGGCAATACGTCCGTAACCCTGACTGCTCCCTGGAGCTGACCCGCTCCAAAACGGAGAACTCCGTCGGGCAGGTGTCCATCCCACAGGCTGCCGTGGAACTGCTCATCCAGGAGCACGAAAAGCACCCGGACAGAATGGTAAACCTCTATAAGTAAATTTTAAAAATACGGGCCTAGAGCACCTCATGTTCCACGACCTCAGGCCCACCTTTGCTACAACAGCCCTGCAAAATGACGTGGATGTCAAAAAGGTTTTTCCATTCTGGGACACTACGACGCCGGGTTTACCCTGCGCACCCGCACCTATACCACGCGGTAAAAACAGGGTGAAGTGGCCCATACCGCTATCTTTAGCCTGCATCTTGCGCTCGGCCGCCCGTAAACGGGCATATTATCTTCTATTTGAAACTTTCTTGTCACTTTCACTGCTTTTTGCTAAAGCATACGGGGGAAGCCCACCAGTATAGTTGGTGGTTCTTTCTCCCCCAAAAATAAAGCCGCCCTTTTCAAGCGAAAAGAGCGGTTTTTGTGTCATTCAACTTCAATCTGGATATTTTTGCTTGGCAATTTTTCAACCTTTGATTCTGCCAAGTATCTCCCTCAATCGGCTATTTGTATATGATAACAGGAACCTGTTTTACCTTTTTGCCTGCCTGTATTCTTTCCAATGCAAACACCATATTTGGAGTCCGTTCAAAAAAGCCGATATCTCTTTTCCAACTGAGTCCGCATTTGCAGTGGAACAGACCGATAAACTGTTGCTTCATCTTCCGGCCACAATTGGGGCAGACCCGTTTACTGCTCATCAGTGTTCCTCCATCTGGGTGGTGGAAGCGTCCGCACAGGAAATGCCATACTGCCGGAGCAAATCTCGCGCACGCGCCTCCCCGTCTTGGCTAATTCGTATAGGAGCTTTTCCACAGTCATTAAGTACCAGCCCCGCCGCATCCAACCGGCTCAGCGCGCTGCGGTCGTGGCCCTTCCAGGTCAGGCGGAGCTTCTCGGCCGTTCGGATCGGTTTATGCCGAATCTCTTCGGTAGGGCATTCCTGCCAAGAAGTCAGATACAAAAGCATTAAAGTCAGCTCGTCAATGATCTTGTCCATATCCTGCATCTGGCTGACCCTCCAGCATTTCAATCCTGTGGTCTCCCACCAGGGATTTCATCATTTGTATTGCACTGGCGTTGAGCCGCAGCAAGCGCTCACTTTGGGGAACGCCCTGCCGGATCAGCTCTGCATTAATGCTCTCCAGGTTTGCCAGAACAATCAACTGGTGAAGGCTTGCCTCATCGCGGATGTTGCCTGGGCTGTCAGGGTGTGCCTGCCTCCATTCTTTTGCGGTGATGCCGAACAGGGCTACATTCAGGACATCAGCCTCGCTGGCATAAGGTAAAGCTCTGACGTTGTGGGGTGATGTCCGGAGGGATCAGCATATCCTTGATCGCATCGGTATGGATCCGATAATTGATTTTGGCCAGTGTCCGGTTGAGATTCCAGCCAAGGGCAAGCCGGCTGTTTTCATCCGCCTTTAGCCGCTGGTAGTCCTTGATGATGTATAGCTTGAACTCAGCAGAAATCCAGGAGGCAAACTCGAAAGCAATATCCCTGTGCGCAAATGTACCGCCATATCTCCCAGCTTTAGAAAAGATCCCGATTGCGCTGGTCGCGTCAACCCACTTTTTCGGAGACATGGTAAACGTGTTAGACCCAGCCTGGATCCTAAACCCGTCGAATTCGACGGGTTTAAATTCCGGATTGTTGAGCTGCTCCCATAACCCCAGAAATTCAATTGTGTCCCGGTTCCGCATCCAATTCTTGATCACATCATCCGGGGCGTCGCTCTTATAGCGTGCAATATCTGTCAGAGAGATGTAGTCGTTCTCATCGCCGCTGGAAACGACGGCAATATCTGTCCCTTTGGCATGAATATGATCTTTCATAGGCTTCTTTGACGCCATGCGCTCACACTCCTTGTGCAATGATCTGATCCAGCAGCCCCTGACACCCCGCCAGCACATCCCGCCAGGTGCGTCGAAGTCATCGGTACACCGACGGACTCGCACCTCCTGCGTCGGCGGCCGGCATATTCCATCAGAAGGTGCATCTTGTCGTTGAAGTCGCCGCCGCAGATGCGGTACATGTTGCGGAGGTTGGCCTTGTCCATCCCGATGAGCAGGTCGTATTCCTCGTAGTCGTGGTTGTGGAGCTGCCGGGCGGCGTGGCCCTCGCAGGGGATGCCGTGCTCCGCCAGCTTCCGCCGGGCCGGAGGGTAGACCGGGTTGCCGATCTCCTCCCGGCTGGTGGCCGCCGAGGCGATCTGGAACTTCTCCTCCAGGCCTGACTTTTTCACCAAGTCCTTCATCACATACTCGGCCATCGGACTCCGACAAATATTGCCATGACACACAAAAAGGATCTTCTTCATGCTCCAGACACCCCGCTGATACTATGCTACTCTCAGTATAGCAGGTATTGCCCAGCTCGTCGAGTCCTTCCTGCAGCCATGCCCCGGCCTGGATCTGCTCCATCAGCTCCGCCTTAGTCCAGCGGTGTTCCAGCGCGGCCCGGAGATACCAGGCGCGTTCCTGGCTGCCTTCACAGCCCTCCAGAATGGCCACGTTCTGCGTCCAGCCCAGCTTTAGGGCCAGTGCCTGCAGTCCCCGGCTATCT
>ENA-OQDA01000626-OQDA01000626.1-human-gut-metagenome-genome-assembly--contig:-NODE-626-length-14099-cov-14.687518_pt1 | contig 14099 bp, 14 predicted proteins | sample MGYA00242771_ERZ504603 | MGnify/ENA primary metagenome ERZ504603 (study PRJEB26092, sample SAMD00036328) | human gut metagenome | host: Homo sapiens | study: EMG produced TPA metagenomics assembly of...
GTCATACGCACGTTTGAAACGCCTAATTCCGACATTTTAGACAAGCACCTGCCCAATAACGAGAAACGCGTCTTGGGCGTCCTTGTTGTTTGAGAATGCTTTTACACTCAATTCATTAAGATATGCTTCCATGTTTTCAGTCAATTAGCCGGGTCAGTACATCATCCCAACTGTCAAAGAAATTTTTAGGACGCTTGTTCAATTTCCCCTCATCCGTGATTTGAATTTCATCAATATAGGTAACCTCCATATCATCGTCTGCTCCAAAGTCTCTTTGGACAAGATTACATTCAAATCCTCCTGTGAAATGACTTTTTCTTTCCTTGCCAGCCTTAAACTGTTCAATATATGGTCACTGTGTGATTCTATTATGATCTGCACTCCCTTGCCGGCAGCCAGTGCCATCAGTTTGCCCAGTTCCACTTGTGCGGCCGGATGCAGGTGTGCTTCCGGATTCTCAAAAACAAGCAGGTCGTCTGCCTTTGCCCTGAGCAGGGCTACAATGACAGGCAAGCAATAGGTGAAGCCAAAACCGACTTGTAAAGCCGAGTACTTCTTGCCTTTGGTTCCCGCCATGCCATATTCAAGCCTGATTTTATCTTTGTCTATTTCAGTCGTATTTGCTTTCAACGAAGGAACTTGCATGATTTGGGCCATCCATGCATTCACATTTTCCGTCAGTTGTATCTGCTCTTCTTTCAGGTTGGGATGTCGCATTTCTTTTATGCCGATCTCCTCATTAACCGACAAGGCGTTGTTCAGGTAAGCCGGCGTAAGTTCCCCCTGTATGCCTAATGAGGTATTGTATGCCCTGGCCTCCGATTTGTTATATTGAGCTTTGGGTCCCCACCGCTCCGCTTCCAGAAATATGAATCTGTCATCAAATAAAGAAAGCCCGTGAATATCGCTGCCGGTATATGTATAGCCGACTTCCTCGCTTCCGGCTTCACTGGTGTCCAGTACCCATTGATATTCGTTCCCGTTGTCTTCTTTGATGGATATGCATACACTTTTTTCTTCAGCGAATGTGTAACATATATCTCCGGCAGATTCCAGGTTGACAAAGTCATGCTTCAAACGTAATTTTTTCTTCGGGTTGGATAAATACCCCAATTCATAGTTCTGTTTGAGGAACAGCAATGACTGTATAAGGGTAGATTTCCCCATGCCATTGACACCTGTTATCAAAGTCAGAGGTTTTATGTTGAAAGATTCCTCTTCAAAAACCTTAAAGTTCTTAAGTCTTATTTCCTTTATCATACTAAACTAAGTAAATTTCCTGATAAATCTATCCATTGTATCAAACCGTTTGCGGACGGCTTCTGTTGAAGTCTTCCGCAGTTCCTTTCCGCATAAAAATCCTTTTTCCTCAAAAAGCCGTTTGTATTTCTCTTCAAACCGGTCCGACTGCCGAAGCAAACTCTGATATTCATTATCATTCAACCGGGATATTGAATAAGAAAAGGCGTCAAATAAATTCTTGTTTATCCGTTTCCGTGTGGCTTTGATATTGATGAATGTAATGTCCCCCAGTACATCGTAGCAGCGTTGCATAACAGTTTTAAACCGGGCTGTCTCCCTCTCAAAATCATTTTCAGGCAATGCGGAAAGAGCATCCATCCCTTTATCCAGGAAATCGTCCATGGTTTCTGTGGTATCAAAGAATGGCCGAAGAAGTCTGAAGGCGAAATATCTGCATACAAGTTCCCGGTCGGACATCCCTTTTTTTGCTCATCATTTTATGGGTGGCTTGCAGAAATTCGTGAGATTCCGCCAATTCGGCAATGCACTTTGACACGGAACCTTGAAAGAAAGCATTTCTTAGCTCCTCCCTGTTGCGTTGTTTCCCTATCTTGTTTATTCTCTTGAAAATATTGAACTTTACAGCATCTGGAGTGCCGGGGTTGATAACATAAGCTACTATGTTTGTTGATTCAATCCGGCTTCGTAAGTAAAAGGGGATGGAGGAAAAAGACATTCCCTCGCATTCTTTGCTGAAATATTCCAATCCCTCTAACACGAATTCATTTTGGAGGAACTTATGGAGTGAACTGATCCGCTGTACCCGTCGATTACTGTCCATGGGGTTTTGCTTCCATCCAGGTATATTAACTGGATGGGTAAATTTGCCATAACGGATTCTATAAACGAACTTCTTTCTTTGTCATTCCAGGCATTTGACATTCTTTGCAGTTCCTCCGTTCCAGGTATACATAGTTTACCCGTTTCAATCATTTTTTCCAGTTGACTGACGGATATGTATTGCAACCTGATATCTACGTCATCAGGGCTGAACAATTGCGGGAAAACATACTCCATTTTCATTATAATCCTAATTATCAATTAGCCTATATATACCTGTCCGGGCAAAAATACAACAAAAAATCATGATTGCCACCTTGTCTTGGTAATATTCTGATTTTATTTGCAAAGGTAAGAACATTAGTCTTCTTAATTTTCAAAGAAAAGTGAGCAATCACGCAGATAAATCTTGTATCATACAAAATGTAGTATGAATTAGGCAAATATGTTATTGCTATGACATCTGATGACATATAGCGCCATCTGATGAAACCTTTGAACCATAGCCTGTTAACGCTGTTTATCTTCGCCGTCGAATTCAAATTTATGTCTTACCCAAACGATTCGACAATGAAGAGAAGAATCCTTTTTTCTATGGTGTGTGCGGTGATTGCCGCCCACGCTTTCGCGCAGGGCCAGGGCCTTGCCGGTATCAACGAGGCGACCAGCCTCATGACCTCGTATTTCGACCCCGCCACCAAGTTGTGCTACGCCATCGGCGCCGTGCTGGGACTGGTGGGCGGCATCAAGACCTACGGCAAGTTCTCCAGCGGAGACCCCGACACCTCGAAGACCGCCGCCAGCTGGTTCTTCGCGTGTATCTTCCTGATCGTGGCTGCCACCATCCTGCGTTCCTTCTTCCTCTAAAGGCATGGAGTATCCGGTAAACAAAGGCGCGGGCAATTCCGTCGAGTTCAAGGGGCTCAAGTCGCAATACCTGTTTGTCTTCGCGGGCGGGCTGACGGCGGTGCTCCTTGCGGTGGTCATCCTCTATCTGGCAGGTGCGGGCCAGTGGGTATGCATTCTCTCGGGAGTCATATCCGGCAGCCTGCTGGTATGGGTGACGTTCCGGCTGAACGCCCGTTACGGTGAACACGGGCTGATGAAGCTGCTGGCAGGGAAACGGCACCCGCGCTACCTGATTCACCGCAAAAGAGTTTTCAGATTATTCACGAAAAGAAAGAGGAAACAACCATGAGAAATGTATTGAAAGCGGAAACGCTGGAACGCAAGTTCCCCCTGCTGTCGGTGGAGAACGGCTGCATCGTGAGCAAGGATGCCGACCTGACCGTGGCTTTCGAGGTGGAGCTGCCCGAACTGTACACGGTGACGGCGGACGAGTACGAGGCCATGCACGCCTCCTGGATAAAGGCCATAAAGGTACTGCCCGAACACAGCGTCGTGTGCAAGCAGGACTGGTTCGTCAAGGAGACCTACCATCCGAAAACCGGCGGGGAGGAACAGAGCTTCCTTGCGCGCAGCTACGAGCGGCACTTTAACGAAAGGCCCTTCCTGAACCACAGATGCTACCTGTACCTGACGAAGACCACCCGTGAGCGCAACCGTCGGCAGAGTGACTTCAGCACCCTCTGCCGCGGCTTCCTGCTGCCCAGGGAGATAACCGACAAGGAGACGGCGGAGCGTTTCCTTGAGGCGGTGGAACAGTTCGAGCGCATCATGAACGATTCTGGGTACGTAAGGCTGCGCCGCCTGGAGACGGACGAGGTGACCGGTACGAAAGAACGTTCCGGGCTGGTGGAGAAGTATTTCTCCCTCTCGCTGGAGGACGGGACCGCCGTGCTCCAGGACATCTGCCTCAAACCCGGACGGATGCGTATCGGCGACAAGCGGCTCTGCCTGCATACCCTCTCGGACACGGAGGACCTGCCGGGCAAGCTCTCCACCGACATGCGCTACGAGCGTATGTCCACCGACAAGAGCAACTGCCGGCTGTCCTTTGCCGCCCCCGTGGGGCTGCTGCTGTCGTGCAACCATATCTATTCGCAATATGTGTTCATCGACAGCGCGCAGGAGATCCTGCAAATGATGGAGAAGAACTCGCGCAACATGCTCTCGCTGTCGAAATACAGCCGGAGCAACGCGGTGAACCAGGAGTGGACGGAAATGTACCTGGATGAGGCGCACGCCAAAGGGCTGCTGCCCGTCAGGTGCCACTGCAACGTCATCGCCTGGGCCGAGGATGCGGACGAGTTCCGCCGTATCAGGAACGATACGGGCAGCCAGCTCGCCATGATGGAATGCACGCCGAGGTACAACACCGTCGATACCCCGGTGCTCTACTGGGCGGGCATCCCCGGCAATGCGGGCGACTTTCCCGCCGAAGAGTCGTTCTACACCTTTCTGGAGCAGGCGGTCTGCCTCTTTGCCGGGGAGACCAATTACCGGAACTCGCCCAGCCCGTTCGGTATCCGCATGGCGGACCGGCAGAACGGCATCCCGGTGCATGTGGACATTTCCGACCTTCCGATGAAGCGCGGCATCATCACCAACCGCAACAAATTTATCCTGGGACCAAGCGGCAGCGGCAAGTCCTTTTTTACCAACCATCTGGTGCGCAACTATTACGAGCAGGGCACGCATATCCTGCTGGTGGACACGGGAAACAGCTACCAGGGGCTGTGCCGCATGATTCATGACCGCACCCGGGGAGAGGATGGGATATACATCACGTACGAGGAGGACAACCCGATATCCTTCAACCCGTTCTACACCGACTCCGGACAGTTCGACGTGGAGAAGCGCGAGAGCATCAAGACCCTGATACTGACCTTGTGGAAACGGGAGGACGAGGCGCCCACACGTGCGGAGGAGGTGGCGCTGTCGGGCGCGGTGAACGCCTATATCCGGAAAATATCGGGGGACCGGAGCGTCAGGCCGGACTTCAACGGGTTCTACGAGTTCGTGTCGGTTGACTACCGCCGGATGATTGAGGGGAAGAGGGTGCGTGAGAAGGATTTCGACATTGACGGCTTCCTGAACGTGCTGGAGCCTTTCTACCGGGGAGGCGACTACGACTTCCTGCTGAACTCCGACAAGGAGCTGGACCTGACAAGCAAGCGGTTCATCGTGTTCGAGCTGGACAACATCGGCAGTAACAAGGTGCTGCTTCCGGTGGTGACGCTGATTATTATGGAAACCTTCATCGCCAAGATGCGCAGGCTGAAAGGTGTCCGCAAGATGATACTGATAGAAGAATGCTGGAAAGCGCTGATGTCCGCCAACATGAGCGAGTATATCAAGTACCTTTTCAAGACCGTCCGGAAATATTTCGGCGAGGCGGTGGTGGTGACGCAGGAGGTGGACGACATCATCTCGTCCCCGATCGTGAAGGAGGCCATCATCAACAACTCCGACTGCAAGATACTGCTGGACCAGCGGAAATACATGAACAAGTTCGAGCATATCCAGCGGCTGCTCGGCCTGACCGACAAGGAGAAGGGGCAGATTCTCTCCATCAACCAGGCGAACCATCCCGGACGTTCCTACCGGGAGGTGTGGATCGGGCTGGGCGGCACCCATTCGGCGGTGTATGCCACGGAAGTGAGCGAGGAAGAGTATTTCACGTTCTCGACGGAAGAGTCCGAAAAGCTGGAAGTGCAGCGGCTGGCGGAAGAATCCGGAGGAGACCTGGAGGCTGCCGTCAGACGGATGGCGGAGAAGAGACGGGAAGAACAGAGACAAACATCAACCTTCAAACAAGAACGATTATGAGAAACAGACCCTTTGTGAAACTGGCGGTGTGTCTGATAAGCATGGCCGCCCTGATATTGCAGAGCTGCTCGGAGAACGGTACCGACCGTGACAAGCTTTGCGGCTCGTGGACCAGTGTGGAAGGCAAGCCGGACGTGCTGGTATATAAGGAAGGAGAAGCCTACAAGGTGACGGTATTCGCCCGCAGCGGCAAGGCACGCGTGCTGAAACCGAAGACCTACCTGCTGGTGGAGGAGAACGGCAACCTGTTCATCAACACGGGCTATCGCATCGATGTGTCCTACAACGAGGCAACGGACGTACTGACTTTCTCCCCCAACGGGGACTATGTACGCAAGGAGGAACGCCCATGAGAGCGAAGTCACTTCTGATAGGAACCGTGCTCGCCTTGTGCGGTACCGCTGCGGACGCCCAGTGGGTGGTGACCGACCCCGGCAACCTTGCCCAAAGCATCATCAACATGTCGGACAACATCGCCCACACCTCCAAGACCGCCATGAATACGGCCGAGAGTTTCGCCGAGACGGTGAAAATCTACGAGCAGGCGAAGAGGTATTACGACCAGCTCAAAGCGGTGAACAACCTGATACAGGACGCCCGCAAGGTGCGCGACATCATCCTGATGGTGGGCGACGTGTCGGACATCTACGTGACCAACTTCGGGAAGATGATGAACGACGGGAATTTCTCGCCCCGCGAGCTGGACGCCATCGCCTTCGGTTACGCCCGGCTGCTGGAGGAGAGCAACGGCGTGTTGCAGGACCTCAGGCAGGTCATCAACGTGAGTACGCTCTCCATGACCGACAAGGACCGTATGGACGTGGTGGACCGCTGCTACTACGAGATGCGCCGCTACCGCAACCTGGTGAGCTACTATACGAACAAGAACATTGCCGTGAGCTATCTCAGGGCCAGGAAGAAGAACGACCTGGACCGCGTGATGCGGCTCTACGGGGATGAAACCTCCAAATACTGGTAGCCTATGGTACTTTTGTCGATAGATTTCGCCAACCTGCATACCATACTGGAGACCCTGTATGGAGAAATGATGCCCCTTTGCGAGGAGATGATGGACGTGGGCAAGGGGCTTGCCGGACTGGGAGCGCTTTTCTATGTCGCCGTCCGCGTGTGGCAGTCGATGGCGCGCGCCGAGCCGGTAGACGTGTATCCGCTGCTCCGTCCCTTCGCCATCGGCATTTGCATCCTGCTCTTTCCCACACTGGTGCTCGGCACGCTGAACAGTGTGCTCAGCCCCATCGTGCAGGGCACGCACAAGATGCTTGAGGGGCAGACGCTGGACATGGAACAGTACCGTGCCCAGAAGGAGGAGCTGGAACGGGAGGCCATGCTGCGCAATCCCGAGACCGCCCATCTGGTGAGCGACGAGGAGTTCGACCGGCAGCTGGACGAACTGGGCTGGTCGCCCACGGACGCCGCTTCGCGGCTGGGCATGTACGTGGAAGTGGGGATGTACAAGCTGGAAAAGAGTATCCGTGATGCTTTCCGCAGCCTGCTGGAACTGATATTTGCGGCGGCATCGCTGCTGATAGATACCGTACGGACCTTTCTCCTGGTCGTGCTCTCCATACTGGGCCCTGTGGCGTTCGCCTTCAGCGTGTGGGACGGCTTCCAGTCCACGCTCGGGCAGTGGTTCACAAGGTATATCTCCGTCTATCTGTGGCTTCCGGTGAGCGACCTGTTCAGCACCCTGCTCGCCAAGCTCCAGGTGCTGATGCTCCGGAACGACATTCTGGAGTTGCAGGGTAATCCCGACTACTCGATAGACAACTCCAACAGCATGTACATAATTTTTATGCTGATAGGGATTATCGGGTACTTCACCGTCCCGACGGTGGCGGGCTGGATTGTACAGGCGGGCGGTGCCGGAAATTTCAGCCGCAACCTGAACCGTACCGCCACGAAAGCGGGCAGTTTTGCTGCCGGGGTGGGCGGTTCCGTACTGGGGAATATCGGAGGACGGCTGAGAGGAAAATAACAGAGACCGGTTTGCGGGATGCGTATGCGGCATACGGCTACTAACGTATGCAGCCTGATACGACTAACGTATGTAGCAACCTGCTACTAACGTATGTAACGAGCCGTCACTAACGTATGTCACCAGGAGCACCATACGTATCCCGCCGGAAGAAAGAAAAAATCAATCAATCCAAAGAAACGATTCATACATGGAATTCAAGTCATTGACCAACATTGAAAGCAGCTTCCGCCGCATCCGGCTGATGCTGGCGGTCTTCACCGGCTGCTGTGCGCTCGTCACCGGCTATGCGCTGTGGAGCTCGTACCGCTTCGCCGAGAGGCAGCGTGAGAAAATCTACGTGCTGGACGGCGGCAAGTCGCTGATGATGGCCCTCTCGCAGGACCTTTCACAGAACCGTCCCGCCGAGGCGAGGGAGCACGTGAGGCGCTTTCACGAGCTGTTCTTCTCGCTCTCGCCCCAAAAGGACGCCATCGGGCACAACATTAACCGCGCCCTGCAACTGGCGGACAAGAGCGCCTACCACTATTATGTGGACTTTGCCGAGAAGGGCTATTACAATCGGCTGATTTCGGGCAACATCAACCAGGTGGTGCATGTGGACAGCGTGGTGTGCGATTTCGCCGTTTATCCTTACAAGGCAACGACGTATGCCCGCCAGATGATCATCAGGGAGAGCAACGTGACCGAGCGCAGCCTTGTCACCTCCTGCTCGCTCCAGAACACAGGGCGCTCGGACGACAATCCGAACGGGTTCATCATTGAGCAGTTCACCATCCTGGAGAACAAGGACATAAGGAGCGCGGAACGATGAAAAGAGGATATGCCAGCCTAAGACGGGCGGACGGCCGGATACGGCTGTTCTGCCGCCGCCTGACAAGAAGACAACGGAGCTTGGTGACAATCACCGCCTTCCTTCTGTTCCTGGCTGCCTGCCTATACACGATAGTCTCCGCGCTCTCCGGTCCGGGAAAGAGTGACGGAACGATGAGCATAGAACATATCCGGCGGCTTGACTTGTGGCCGGAAAACAATACCAATCCATCCAAACAACTGCTACGATGAAAACGGATATACAGAAGATAAAGAAACTGCTGGGACTGTCTGGTGACAAGCCGCTGACACCCGAAGAGAAACGTCGGCGTGCGAAGTTTGTCATCTACCCGCTTTTTTCCCTGATGTTCGCGGGTGCCATTCTGCTGATATACAGCCCAACGGAGAAAGAAAGGGAGGAAGCCGGAAAAGGCCTGGGCTTCAATACGGAGATTCCATCGCCCGAAGAGACCCGCATGGAGGGCAACAAAGTTAGCGCCTACGAACGGGATGCCTTGGCGAAAAAGGAGAGAAAGCGCAAGGACACCTTTCAGGAAATGTCGGAACTGTTCAACAGGAAGCGGAACGACACCCTGCGTGTTGCGCAGGGCGGGGTAAACGTGGAGCTTCCCCCGGAACCGGAAGCCATGACACCCCGCAGTCCGGTGCGTTCGTCCACGGAGGCCTACCGCAACATGAACCGCTCGCTCCATGCCATCCATGAGCCGCGCGACCATCCGCAGGACAAGGAGCTGCTGCGGCGCATCGAGAGCCTAGAGAAGAGGCAGTCCGGGGAGCACCCTGACGGCGGCGGGCAGTCACTGGAAGAGAAGATGGCACTGATGGAGAAGTCATACGAGCTGGCGGCCCGTTACAACGGGAAGCAGACGACCGCCGCTCCGGCAGCCGACCGGAAAGAACGGACCGCCGCCCGACCAGTGAAGCAGGTGCGGCAACAGGTGGTGTCCTCCCTGTCCCGGCCAGCGAATGACGAAGAGGGGATTGCCGGAGAACGGAATACGGGATTCCATACCCCCATCGGCAAGACGCTCTCCCCGGACAGGAACACCATCGCCGCCTGCGTGCACGGAACGCAGACCGTATCGGACGGGCAGGCCTTGCGCCTCCGGCTGCTGGAACCCATGGCGGTGGACGACCGCCTCATACCCAAAGGCACCCTGCTGACCGGAAGCACACGTATCCGGGGGGAACGGCTGGACGTGCTCGTCGAGACGGTGGAATACAAAGGGGCGGTCATTCCGGTGGAGCTGGAAGTGTATGACGCCGACGGCGGGCAGGGAATACTTGTCCCGAACTCGCTGGAATACGATGCCGTGCGTGAGATAGCCGCCAACATGGGAACCTCGATGGGGAGCAGCATCAACATCTCGACGGACGCCGGCGCGCAGATAGCCTCGGACGTGGGGAAAGGCGTGATACAGGGCGTGTCACAGTATGTCACCAAGAGGATGCGGACGGTGAAAATCACGCTGAAGGCCGGGCACAGGCTGCTGCTCCATACCCCGGAGTAGAAAAAGAGAAAACACAATTATTCAACAACCAACCAACAACAATCGGACATGAAGAAGATTCTGATGATGTTTGCCCTTCTGACGGGCTTTTTAGCTGCCCATGCGCAGCAGAGTAGCGGAGATTATTTTGAAGGGCTGAGCCGCAAGATAGGCTTCAGCCAAATGATACCTCCGCATGGCCTGGAAATCACCTACGACAAGACGGTGCATGTGATTTTCCCCTCATCCGTCAAGTACGTGGACCTCGGTTCCCCCAACCTGATAGCCGGCAAGGCTGACGGCGCGGAGAACGTGATCCGGGTGAAGGCCACGAGGAAGCATTTCCGTAACGAGACGAACATGAGCGTGATTACCGAGGACGGGAATTTTTACACGTTCAATGTCAAGTATGCCGACGAGCCGCTGCTGCTGAATGTGGAGATGTGCGACTTCATCCATGACGGGGAGGCGGTGAACCGTCCCAACAACGCGATGGAGATCTATTTGCAGGAACTGGGCAACGAGTCGCCCAGGCTGGTGCGTCTGGTCATGAAGTCCGTGCACGGACAGGACAAGCGGAGAGTGAAGCACATCGGCTGTAAACGGTTCGGCGTGCAGTACCTGCTCAAAGGGCTCTATGCGCACGGTGACCTGCTCTATTTCCATACCGAGGTAAGAAATTCCACCCACGTGCCTTTCGATGTGGACTTCGTGACCTTCAAGATCGTGGACAAGAAGATAGTGAAACGTACCGCCATGCAGGAACAGGTCATCTGTCCGTTGCGTGCTTTCAATTACCTGACCCGTGTGGACGGGAAAAAGAGCGGGAGAACGGTGTTTGCCCTACCCAAGTTCACCCTCCCCGATGACAAGAAACTGGTGGTGGAGATGTATGAGAAACAAGGGGGACGCCACCAAACCTTTGAGATAGAGAATGAAGACCTGGTGCGTGCCGAGACCATCAATGAACTGAAAGTGCGATGAAAAGGTATGTGTATATCACCCTTGCGCTGCTTGCCCTTATGGCGGGGCAGGCCCATGCGCAACGCTGTCTGCCGGGAATGAAGGGTGTCCGTTTCATGGCGGAAATGGCGGACGGCTTTTACTGCGGAGCGAACCGGCACGATGCCGGTTACGCCTTCTCGCTGGCCGTTTCCACCTATACGAAAAAAGGAAACCAGTGGGTGTTCGGCGGGGAGACGCTCCGGCGCAACATCCCATACAGGAACACGCATATCCCGACGGCGCAATACACGGGCGAGGGCGGCTATTACCATACGTTCTTTTCCTCGCCGGGCAAGGTGCTGTTCCTGAACCTCGGTGTCTCGGCCCTGCTGGGGTATGAGACGGTAAACGGCGGCAAGAAACTGCTGGATGACGGTGCCGCCCTGCACAGGTGTGAATCCTTCATTTACGGCGGTGCGGCGACACTGGAGGCGGAAGGCTACCTGTCGGACAGGGTTGTCCTGCTGCTTCGGCTGCGTGAGCGGTTTGTGTGGGGCGGCGCCTCGGGCCGTTGCCACTGCCAGTATGGAATCGGAGTCAAATACATTTTCTAACCCTAAAACAGATATATACCCATGAAAAGAAAAATCCTTGATTGCATGATGGCGGCCTGCTGCCTGGCTACCTCCCTTTTTTGTCTTGTCTCTTGTGACGGCGGGCTGGATGTCCGGCAGGAATACCCGTTCACGGTGGAAGCCATGCCGGTGGCGGACGGGATAGCAAACGGTGAGACGGTGGAAATCCGTCTGGAAATCAGACCGGAAGGCAACTTTGCCGGAACGGTCTATACGCTGAGGTACTTCCAGCCGGACGGCAAGGGCAGCCTGAAGATGGAGGACGGAACGGTGCTGAAGCCCAATGACCGCTACCTGCTGAATGAACGGAGATTCCGGTTGTATTACACTTCGCAAAGCGCGGATGGCTCGCAGACCATCGACCTCTATTTTGAGGACAACTGGGGGAATATGCGGCAGCTGACCTACGGTTTCAATGTGAATGATGCGGAAAACAACGTCCCGGGCAATGAGTAGGGCATGGCTCAAGCTGACGGCCGGAGTGTTTATGGCGTTTGTAGTTTCCTCCGCTTTTGCCCAAGGAAAGGGGGAAGTGCCGGATTCGCTGTTTGACAAGGCCGTGGAGTTCATCAAACGGGCGGAAGGCTGGCATCGGGGACAGATGCCTTACATCGGTTACGGGCACCGCTTGCTTCCGGGGGAGACATTGACCGAGAACCTGAGCAAGGCACAGGCCGATTCGCTGCTGAGGAGTGACCTTAGAAAGTGTTGTGATGCGTTCCGGGAGTTTGAGAATGATGCATTGCTTTTGGGCGTTTTGAGCTATAATGTGGGCATTTTCAGATTGAAGGGCCATGGCAGGATGCCGAAAAGCCGGTTGATACGGAAGCTGGAAAAAGGGGAGCGTGACATCTATGAGGAGTATGTTTCCTTTAGGTGCTATAAGGGGAAAGTGATTCCAAGCATAGAGAGAAGAAGAAAAGCCGAGTTTGCGCTTTTCTATATACCTTGATTATAAAAAAGCCGTGAACGACGATGGGGAAATCGATGTACACGGCTTTTTAACTGCTATTTTTACTCACTTTCAAATCAGTATATACAACAGGTTATTCCAATTTGTGCTTTAGATTGAAATGATAATGTCTTGTGGTATTCCCGTATAATATGCTATTTTTCCACTGGTATATATCTTCCTTCATTTTATTATTATATCAATGGTTTCTCTGGTAAGAGAAGATGGTATAGGGGTGAACAGAATATCTGACAGTTTATTTATGGCTTTAATAACTCTTTGCCTGTCTGATTCCATTTTTAAATTTATACCACTGAAAGTAGAAAGTTCATCATGCAAAATGAGATAGTATATTCCGCCTATTATCAGTGCGGATATAGTTACAATGTCAATATCCGTATCTGAGAACAGTTTTGAATATTTTTGGCATAGAGGCAATGTATGTAATTCTCGTAACCGGGCGGTACGCTGACTGGTTTCATTATTATTAGCCAGTTCCCATTTCAGAAGCTCTTGCATTGCTTTGTTCTCCGATAAAGAATGGAACAATCCTGTCAGAATGTTCGTGTACAATTCTTTATCATTGCTTGATTGTTTCTGGGACTTTATGATATCATTGAACCAGTAATCGTACTTTTTGACATACTCATCAATAAACTTGTTCAAATCCTCATATCTATGGTAGAATTGGACAGGTTCGATTTCTGCCAGATGTATGATACCGGTAACTGTCAATTTTGAAAATCCATCATTTTCAATCAATTGATTTGCCGCATCAAGTATACTTTCTTCTATGTCCTTTGCACTTCTTCGCTTTCTCCTTTCTTTCATTGTTCCCTTTTTTATTTTTATATCTTTATTTATATCATTAAGAGCGTTGATTAAAGCATCCAACTGTTCATGTTCATGCGTGGCAAGAACACTGACCCTTAATCTGGCCTCTTTGGTTCTTACTGCCGGATATACAATTCCAATTGTAAAGATACCTTTTTCCTGTAACATTTTAGCTATTTCATAAACTTTTTTATTATCTCTTATCATAATGGGGAAAATAGGTGACACGGATTTGCCTATGTCAAACCCTTCGGTTGTCAGCCGGCTCCTGAGGTAATCGGTATTTTCCCAAAGTCTGGCTCTTATTGCCGGTTCTTTCTTTATTATTTCCAAAGCTTTCAAAATGGATGCGGTTACTTGTGGTGTAGGGGCTGCCGAGAAGACATTGCTGTCCGCATAAAATTTCAGGTATTGTATTATCTTTTTTGAGGCGGCGGCAAATCCTCCCACACAACCAAATGATTTGCTGAATGTTCCGGTGATGATATCCACTTGCCCCAAACAATTGAAATGTTCTGCTGTTCCTCTACCGTTGGCTCCCATTACACCTATTCCGTGTGCATCATCCAGCATCAACATAGCTTCATGGGTTTTGCAAA
>ENA-OQDA01000627-OQDA01000627.1-human-gut-metagenome-genome-assembly--contig:-NODE-627-length-14099-cov-2.218508_pt1 | contig 14099 bp, 19 predicted proteins | sample MGYA00242771_ERZ504603 | MGnify/ENA primary metagenome ERZ504603 (study PRJEB26092, sample SAMD00036328) | human gut metagenome | host: Homo sapiens | study: EMG produced TPA metagenomics assembly of...
AACCGGGTGAATTTGTCAGTATCAATCTGCTACCGGATGTGGATCTCGAAACCTTCCTGAATGAGCAGCGTAACGCACATCCGAATCAGAGCCTGAAAAACACACTGGCGGTTCATCTACCGAAGCGGTTGGTTGAACGCTTACAGCAACTCGGGGCAAATCCCGGATGTTTCGCTAAAACAGCTACACGTGCGTGACCAACAGGCACTGATTAGCACATTGACCGACTGGCGCGTACAACCCAACGGCACTGAAGGCTATCGCACTGCCGAAGTGACGCTCGGCGGTGTGGACACCAACGAACTCTCTTCACGGACGATGGAAGCGCGCAAAGTGCCTGGGCTGTACTTCATCGTTAAACAACAGCCCATGAAGTGCGCGCAGTAGCAGAAATGTCACTCCCATCGCAATAAGAGTCATGCCTACCGTACGCATCATCGAGAAATGCTTAATCCGGCGGAAAAAAGCTTCAATCCGGTGATCAAGCTGCCAGTGCTCACCCAGCTTAAACAGGCGTTCAACAATCAACACCAATAATGTTGTAAACAGCGTCATGTCATCTCCTTGTGCGACGAGGGGGTGACCAGGGCGCGGAACCTTGCCCAGTCAAAGGACGGCCCGGGATCGGTCTTACGCTCGGGCGCAATATTGCAATGTCCTGTCATGTTGTTAGCAATGGCCGGATAACGCGTAATCAGAGTATTCGTCACGGCAGCCAGTTGCTGATACTGCGCATCGGTATAGGCCAGCGTATCCGTCCCTTCCAACTCAATACCAATTGAAAAATCATTACAGCGTTCTCGCCCTTGATAGCTCGACACACCCGCATGCCAGGCGCGTTTATCAAAAGGCACATATTGCACGATTTCACCGTCACGGCGAATCAAACAATGGGCCGAAACACGCAGATGGGCGATCCCGGCAAAATAAGGATGGGCGTTGGGATCAATCGTGCCCGTAAACAGCGCGTCTATCCACGGGCCGCCAAACTCGCCGGGCGGCAGGCTGATATTATGCACCACCAGCAGAGAAGGGTTTTCGTCATCCGGGCGGCAATCGTAATGCGGAGAGGGAACGCGTCGCGCCTCTGCCAGCCAGCCCTCGTCTAACAACATGCAGAATCTCCTTATTGGTGGTGCTCATATCTGGTTCAGGGTAGCATGTTTCCACCTTATGATTCGTTAGCTATTTGGAGTTTTATCATGCCGCCTCGCCGCTATAACCCTGACTACCGACGTGACGCGCTGTTGGAACGCATAAATCTGGATATCCCTGCCGCTGTAGCTCAGGCGCTGCGTGAAGATTTAGGCGGAGAAGTTGATGCCAATAACGATATTACCGCACAGCTTTTACCCGAAGACATGCGCTCCCATGCCACCGTAATCACCCGCGAAGATGGCGTCTTCTGTGGCAAACGCTGGGTGGAAGAGGTCTTTATTCAGCTGGCTGGCGATGATGTCAACATCACCTGGCATGTCGAAGATGGCGACAGCATAAAGGCCAATCAGCCGCTGTTTGAACTGGACGGCCCTTCCCGCGTTTTACTGACCGGTGAACGTACTGCGCTGAATTTTGTGCAGACGCTTTCAGGTGTAGCGAGCGAAGTGCGTAAATACGTCGACCTGTTAGTGGGAACCAAGACCCAACTGCTGGATACGCGTAAAACACTGCCGGGACTGCGTACCGCGCTAAAATACGCCGTATTGTGCGGCGGCGGCGCGAATCATCGTTTGGGGCTCTCCGACGCCTTCCTGATAAAAGAAAACCACATTATTGCTTCCGGCTCGGTACGTCAGGCCGTCGAAAAAGCCTTCTGGTTGCACCCGGATGTGCCGGTTGAAGTCGAAGTAGAAAGCCTGGATGAGCTGGACGACGCGCTGAAAGCCGGGGCCGACATCATCATGCTCGATAACTTCGAAACTGACCAAATGCGCGAAGCGGTAAAACGCACCAACGGCCAGGCGCGTCTGGAAGTGTCGGGCAACGTCACCCATGAAACGCTGCGCGAATTTGCCGAAACCGGTGTCGACTTTATCTCCGTTGGCGCACTGACCAAACATGTTCGCGCACTCGATCTCTCCATGCGATTTCGCTAATTGCTGATTGTATTGCCCGATGACGCTTCGCTTATCGGGCCTACTACACAAGTTTATTCTGTAAGCCGGATACGGCATTTACACCTCCATCCGGCAGTTTCTTCGAGTCTCTTCGCAAATACATTGTCTGACTCTGTAATTTCGTAAAAATCCTCTGAACCCACTTTCCCGTTTTGTTTTTTGTCTCTCGTCGTCCTCCCGTCGGTTTGCCAAAGTAGCGCCAGCAAACTCAAGGAGCGAACGATGAACAAGCAACGAGGCTTTACACTTATCGAACTCATGGTGGTAATTGGCATTATTGCCATCCTTAGCGCCATCGGCATTCCGGCATATCAAAACTATCTGCGCAAAGCCGCGCTGACAGACATGCTGCAAACCTTTGTCCCCTATCGCACGGCAGTTGAGCTCTGTGCACTGGAGCATGGCGGAACAGATACCTGCGATGCCGGAACGAATGGTATTCCCTCTCCAACAACTACCCGTTACGTCTCAGCCATGAGCGTTGAAAAGGGAGTTGTCAGTCTTAGTGGGCAGGAAAGCCTGAACGGGCTAAGTATCACCATGACGCCAGGTTGGGACAATGCCAACGGCATTACCGGTTGGAACCGAAACTGCGTCATCCAGAACGACAGCGCATTGCAGCAGGCCTGTGAAGACGTTTTCCGCTTTGATACCCACTAAGGAATAGAGATGAACACCACCCAACTTACGGCGCTATGCCAACGTTATCAGGCAATATTACTGGATGCAGACAATGAAGTGGTGCATATCGCCGTCGTAGACGCCCCATCACACGAGCTGCTGGATGCGCTGCATTTTGCCACCACCCGGCGCATCGACATTGTCTGCTGGACACGTCAGCAAATGGAAGGCCACACACATACACCTCAGACAATGCTCCCGGCAGTGGTCACGAAAAGCAGCGCCAGCGCAGCAGACTTGCTGAATCAGACGTTTCATTCCGCTCTGACGCAACGGGCTTCTGATATTCATTTTGAACCCGAGGAAAATCACTATCGAATCAGATTACGCGTAGATGGCGTGCTTCACGCTTTACCGGAAGTCACGACCGAGATGGGCATTGCCATCACCGCAAGGTTAAAAGTATTAGGCAGCCTGGATATCGCCGAGCATCGGCTTCCACAAGACGGACAATTTACCGTTGAGATTTCAGGAGAGCCGGTCTCGTTTCGCATCGCCACCCTGCCCTGTCGCTACGGCGAAAAGGTCGTGTTGCGGCTACTTCATCAGGTCGATCAGTCACTGGAGATCGCCGCGCTGGGAATGCAAGACGCGCAGCTGGCCGCATTTTCGCAAGCCTTGCAGCAGCCTCAGGGGCTGATTCTGGTTACCGGGCCTACCGGAAGCGGCAAAACGGTCACGCTGTACAGTGCGCTGCAAACCCGAAACACCCCGGATGTGAATCTTTGTAGCGTGGAAGATCCGGTAGAGATCCCGATCGCAGGTCTCAACCAGACGCAAATTCACCCACGTGCCGGCCTGACTTTTCAGGGAGTCTTACGTGCTCTGCTGCGCCAGGATCCCGACATTATCATGGTGGGTGAAATCCGCGATGGCGAAACGGCCGAAATAGCCCTTAAAGCCGCGCAAACCGGCCATCTGGTTCTTTCTACGCTGCATACCAATTCCACCAGTGAAACGCTGGTGCGCCTGCAACAAATGGGTGTCGCACGCTGGATGATCGCCTCCGCGCTGACGCTCGTTATTGCACAGCGGTTGGTCAGAAAGTTGTGCCCCCATTGCCGACAACGTCAGAGTACGCCTATCACGCTCCCGAAAGCTGTCTGGCCTACACCACTACCGAATTGGCAGGCCCCTGGCTGTAAACATTGTTATCACGGATTTTATGGTCGTGCTGCATTGTTTGAAGTGCTCCCTGTTACTCCGGCATTACGTCAGAGTATTGCCAGTGGCACATCCGTAGACGAAGTGGAGTCTGATGCTCAGCAATCAGGAATGAGAACGCTATTCGAGAATTGGCTGTCAGGCCGTTACGAGCAAGGGTTAACGACATTTGAAGAGCTGATTCGTGTACTGGGCATGCCTCATGTCCACTAAACAGCTTTGGCGCTGGCAAGGTATTAACAACGAAGGTAAATCGCTGGAAGGCACACTATGGGCCGATACCCGACCGTCATTGATGCTGGCTCTTGAGAAACAACAGATTACGCCGCTGCGCATTAAACGTATGCGTGTCAAAACCTCGCACTGGAGCCGTACAAGAAGTGCCGAAACCATACACCAGTTGGCGACATTACTAAAGGCAGGGTTAACGCTCTCAACAGGGCTAGCTCTGCTTGCTGAACAGCATCCCAGCAGTCAATGGCAGGCGCTACTGCGTACGCTGGCTTACGATATGGAACAGGGCATTACCCTCTCCACCTCGTTATCACAATGGCAACACGTTTTTCCGCCCCTTTACCAGGCAATGATCCGCACCGGAGAGCTTACGGGTAAGCTGGACGACTGCTGTTTTGAGCTCGCCCACCAGCAAAAGAAACAACAGCAACTTGCTGATAAAGTTAGAAAAGCCCTGCGCTATCCGATCATCATCATAACAATGGCAGTGATGGTCGTATTTGCGATGCTGCAGTTTGTACTCCCTGAGTTTGCCGCTATCTACCAAACGTTCAACACCCCGCTACCGGCGCTCACTCAGTGGATTATTACCATCGCACACTGTAGCAGCCAATGGGGATGGCTGACGGTAGCACTTGGCCTGGTAGCAGTTGCCACACATCATTTGATAAAGCAGAAACCGTACTGGCTCATTCTGCGCCAGAAATTGCTGCTCAGCCTCCCGGTCATAGGGCCGATGGTGAGAGGGCAAAAACTCACGCAGATATTCACTGTTCTGGCGTTAACGCAAAATGCGGGCATTCCCTTTTTGCAGGGTCTTGAGAGCGTTACCGAAACGCTGGCTAACCCTTTCTGGTCGCAACGTTTAGCACTGGTTCAGCAGGATATCAGCGCTGGAAAACCCGATCTGGTTAGCGCTTAAAAATAGTGATGAATTCAGCCCATTGTGTATACAGCTGGTCAGAACTGGTGAAGCTTCCGGCTCGCTGGATGCAATGCTGCGCAATCTTGCTCATCACCATGGCGATAAAACCCTGGCTCAGGCTGAGAATTTGGCTGCATTACTTGAGCCTGCGTTGCTGATCATTACGGGGCTTATCATCGGTACCCTAGTCGTCGCGATGTATTTACCGATTTTCCATTTGGGAGATGCGATGAGCGGAGTGGGATAAATTCAAATGCCGGATGGCGGCGTAACGCCATCCGGCATTTCACAGAACTAGCTGTTCTTACAGGCTATTGAAAACACGGTTTTCTTGTTCCTGTACACGAATAAACGTTGTACGTTTGGTCAGCTCTTTCAGACGGGATGCGCCTACATAGGTGCAAGCAGAACGCAGGCCGCCGAGGATATCGCGAGCGGTATTATCAACCGGGCCGCGCAGTGGCAGCTTGACGGTCTTACCTTCTGCAGCGCGGTACTGTGCAACACCACCTACGTGACGCGTCATTGCAGATTCAGAGCTCATACCGTAGAACAGCATGAATTTCTCACCGTTCTCTTCAACAATTTTGCCGCCACTTTCTTCATGACCAGCCAGCATGCCGCCGAGCATCACGAAGTCTGCGCCGCCACCGAACGCTTTTGCCACGTCACCCGGCATTGTGCAACCGCCGTCGCTGACAATCATGCCACCCAGACCGTGGGCTGCATCGGCGCATTCAATAACTGCAGAAAGCTGTGGATAGCCAACGCCGGTTTTTACACGTGTGGTACATACTGAACCTGGGCCAATGCCGACTTTGACAATATCAGCACCGGAGAGCACCAGCTCTTCACACATTTCACCGGTGACCACATTGCCCGCACAGATCGTTTTTGTCGGCCATGCTTCACGCGCTTTCGACACGAACTGAACAAAATGCTCTGAGTAGCCATTGGCCACATCAATGCAGATAAAGTTCAGCGCGGGGTTGAGCGCCAGAATCTGTTTAGTTTTTTCGAAATCTGCATCAGACGTACCGGTTGAAACCATTACGTGTTTGAGCACATCGGCAGAGCTCTCTGCGATGAAGGCGGCCCAGTCTTCAACAGAATAGTGTTTGTGCACAGCGGTCAGGATGTCGAAGGATGCCAGTGCCGTTGCCATGGCAAACGTCCCGACAGTGTCCATGTTCGCGGCAATAATAGGTACGCCGGACCAGGTCTGACCTGAATGCTTAAAGGTAAATTGACGTTCCAGCTCAACATCGGAACGGCTTTTGAGAGTAGAACGCTTAGGGCGGATAAGAACGTCTTTGAAACCTAACTTCAGATCTTCTTCGATACGCATGTGCGGATTCCTGGGGTTAATGGCGAAAAATCGAAACTCACAACTCCAGTGACGCTATCATACGCACTAATCAATGCCGCGCAAGACTGCGAAATTCTCTTTTTTTACGCTACAATCCCATAAATTTACCTGGCGAATAGTAGGTTAATCCTGCAGCAGCCTCGCCTTCGCACGCATAACTTTTAACTGTTTGATAATCAAACTTAAACTCCAGGATCGGCATCTATGAGGTATACGGTAGCCTTAACCGGCGGCATTGGCAGTGGTAAAAGCACCGTTGCAAATGCGTTCGCTGACCTCGGAATAAACGTCATTGATGCAGATATTATTGCGCGCCAGGTGGTTGAACCCGGCACACCTGCTCTTAAGGCGATCGAAGAACATTTTGGTTCCGACGTTATAGCCGCAGACGGATCGTTGCAGCGACGCATTTTACGCGAACGCATTTTTTCCAATCCTGAGGAGAAAAGCTGGCTGAATGCCCTGCTCCATCCGCTTATTCAGCAGGAAACGCAGCGTCAGTTTCAGCAAGCAACCTCTCCTTATCTGCTATGGGTTGTCCCTTTGCTGGTGGAAAATTCGCTGTATAAAAAAAGCCGACCGCGTACTCGTGGTGGATGTCACCCCCGAAACCCAGCTCAGACGCACCATGCAGCGTGATGACGTCACGCGTGAGCATGTTGAACAAATTCTTGCTGCCCAGGCAACGCGTGAAGCGCGGCTGGCCGTGGCAGACGATGTTATTGATAATAATGGCGCACCGGAAGCCATCGCCTCGGATGTCGCCCGCCTGCACGCGCTCTATTTGCAATGCGCGTCGCAGTTTGTCTCACAGGAAAAACCGTAATGCACACCCAGGTCCTTTTGAACACCCTCTCAATGAGAAGATGCGCACATGGCTGCGCATTGAGTTTTTAATCCAACAGCTCTCCGTTAATTTGCCCATTGCTGACCATGCCGGCGCTCTGCATTTTTTCCGCAATATCGGAGATTTACTGGATGTATTTGAACGCGGCGAAGTCCGCACCGAACTCCTCAAGGAACTGGAACGACAGCAGCGTAAACTCCAGGCCTGGGTCGAAGTTCCCGGCGTTGATCAAAGCAGAATCGACTCTTTGCGTCAGCAGTTAAAAAGTGCAGGTAGCATTCTGATTTCTGCCCCGCGTATTGGACAGACGCTGCGCGAAGATCGTCTGATTGGTCTCGTCCGTCAGCGTTTAAGTATTCCTGGCGGGTGCTGCAGTTTCGATCTGCCGACCCTGCATATCTGGTTACACCTGGTACAGTCGCATCGTAACGCGCAGGTTGAAACCTGGCTTGCCAGCCTGAATCCGCTCAATCAGGCGCTGTCGCTGGTACTGGATTTAATTCGCAACTCAGCGCCGTTTCGTAAGCAAACCAGCCTGAATGGTTTTTATCAGGACAACGGCGAAGATGCAGATCTGCTGCGCTTACAGCTGCCGCTTGATTCGCTGCTTTATCCGCAAATTTCTGGTCATAAGAGCCGTTTTGCCATCCGCTTTATGCCGCTGGATAGCGAGAATGGTCAGGTGCCTGAGCGCCTCGATTTTGAACTGGCGTGCTGTTAAGGAGTCAACATGTCTGAACAAACCATCGTCAACTGCCCAACCTGCGGCAAGCCTGTAGTATGGGCTGAGGTCAGTCCGTTTCGCCCATTCTGCAGCAAGCGCTGCCAGTTAATCGATCTGGGAGAGTGGGCCGCAGAAGAGAAACGCATCCCAAGCTCTGGCGATCTGTCAGAAAGCGACGACTGGAGTGAAGAGCAGAAGTAATTCTGCTAAAACGGTAGGTCGGATTAGGCAACGCCGCATCCGGCATTTTATGTTGTTTTGCCTGATGGCGCTGCGCTTATCAGGCCTACGAACTAAAACGTAGGGCGGGCAAGCGTAGCGCCCCCGCCATAATTTGCCGGATGCGGCGTTGCCTTATCCGGCCTACAGCACCATTAGCCAGCTATCAGCTTTTCAATGACCGGTTCATTCGCGGGCGGGAAATCCTGCGCATTCAGAGCATCTTGCGCAATCCACTGCGCCGGTTGCCCCTCTTTTCCCCACGGCTCGCCTTCCCAGCTTTCAACCAGCCAGAACCACAGAGTGATATGCCTGTCCGGAAACTGATACTCCAGCTTTTCGAACAATGAGCTTTGAGTCGGCGTGATCCCCACTTCTTCCTGTAGCTCGCGAATCAGCGCCTGCTCCGGTGTTTCGCCCGCTTCAATTTTCCCGCCGGGGAACTCCAGCTTATTGGCCATGTGGGCATCAGCCGCACGCTGGGTGATAAAAATTTCATGTTGATGATTACGAATAATCCCGACGGCGATTTGCAGTATTTTCATCTTTATCGTCCATAAAAAAGGCGCAGAATTCTGCGCCTTTTCAGTAAGTTATTTTCTTAGCTCAGACGGCCGTGGCACTGTTTGTATTTTTTGCCAGAGCCGCAAGGACACGGATCGTTACGACCCACTTTACGATCGCCAGTTTGTGCTGCCAGCTCTTCTGCCGCGGCAGAATCGTCGCCTTTATGGCTCAATTGCTGCATCTGCGCTAAGCGCTCAGCTTCTTCACGACGCTGCTGCTCCATAGCTTCGACTTCTTCAGGCATACGCACCTGAACTTTGCTCAGGGTGCTGATCACTTCGTATTTCAGTGATTCCAGCATTGACGCAAACATAGAGAAAGATTCACGCATTGTATTCCTGCTTCGGATCTTTTTGCGCATAACCACGCAGGTGGATACCCTGGCGCAGATAGTCCATCGCAGCAAGGTGCTCTTTCCACAGGGAGTCGAGAGTTTTGCAGCATCACGCCTTTTTCGAAGTGACGCATCATCTCCGCGCCCACAACTTCCTCTTTACGCTGATAAACTTCGATGGCGTTTGCCAGGATACGTTCACGCAGCGTTTCTTCGTGCAGCTCAGGCTCTTTATCCAGCCACTCTGAAATCGGCATCTCAAGATCGAAGTCGTTTTTCAGACGTTCCTGCAGACCCGGGATATCCACATTTCCTCCAGAGACTGCGGCGGAATATAGGCATCAATAGTTGCTTTGAAGACATCTTCGCGGATGCTGTTGATGGTTTCGCTAACATCAGTTACGTCCAGCAGTTCGTTACGCTGGGTGTAGATAGCACGACGCTGGTCGTTGGCGACGTCATCATATTCCAGCAACTGCTTACGAATATCGAAGTTGCGGCTTTCCACTTTACGCTGCGCGTTAGCAATTGCTTTGGTCACCCATGGGTGTTCAATGGCTTCGCCAGGCTTCATACCCAGTTTACGCATCATGCCTGACACGCGGTCAGAGGCAAAAATACGCATCAGCGCATCTTCCATCGACAGATAGAAACGGGAAGAGCCCGCATCACCCTGACGGCCCGAACGACCACGCAGCTGGTTATCGATACGGCGAGATTCGTGACGCTCGGTACCGATAATATGCAAGCCACCGGCTGCTAATACCGCGTCATGGCGAACCTGCCACTCGGCTTTAATCTGCGCGATTTGTTCCGGAGTTGGGTTTTCCAGCTCGGCAACTTCCGCCTGCCAGCTACCGCCCAGCACGATATCGGTACCACGACCTGCCATGTTCGTCGCGATAGTCACGGCTGACGGATAACCCGCCTGGGCGACGATTGCAGCTTCGTTGGCGTGGAACTTGGCGTTCAGAACGTTGTGTTTGATACCCGCTTTGCTCAGCTCGTTAGACACTACTTCCGATTTTTCAATGGAGATAGTACCTACCAGTACCGGCTGGCCATTTGCAGTACGCTCTTTAATATCTTCAATGATCGCCTGAATTTTTTCCGCTTCGGTCATGTACACCAGATCCGGTAAATCCTTACGGATCATCGGACGGTTGGTCGGCACAACCACGGTATCCAGTTTGTAGATGGAGCTAAATTCAAACGCTTCAGTGTCGGCTGTACCGGTCATACCGGCCAGTTTTTCGTACAAACGGAAGTAGTTCTGGAAGGTAATAGATGCCAGCGTCTGGTTCTCGTTCTGGATCTCTACGCCTTCTTTAGCTTCAACAGCCTGGTGCAGACCATCGGACCAGCGACGCCCTGCATGGTACGACCGGTGTGTTCATCGACGATGATAACTTCGCCGTCTTTCACGATGTAATCTACGTCGCGGGTAAACAGCACGTGCGCACGCAGTGCGGCAGTCACGTGGTGCATCAGCATAATGTTACCAGGAGAGTACAGTGACTCGCCCTCGTCCATAATGCCTTCGTTAACCAGCAGCTCTTCAATCAGTACCAGACCACGCTCGGTCAGGTTAACCTGGCGCGCTTTCTCATCAACAGAGAAGTGGCCTTCGCCCTGGAACGTGTCGGAATCTTCCTTCTCCTGACGGATCAGGTGCGGGATGATTTTATTAACTTTTTTGTTACATTTCCGTAGCTGTCTTCAGCCGGGCCGGAAATGATCAGCGGCGTACGCGCTTCATCGATCAGGATGGAGTCGACTTCATCGACCAGCGCATAGTGCAGCTTACGTTGAACACGCTCTTCCGGACTAAACGCCATGTTGTCACGCAGGTAGTCAAAGCCGTATTCGTTATTGGTACCGTAAGTAATATCGGCGTTATAGGCTTCACGCTTGGCTGGCGCAGGCAGGCCAGACATGTTGATACCAACGGTCATGCCGAGGAATTCAAACAGCGGGCGGTTATTTTCGGCGTCACGCTGGGCCAGATAGTCGTTGACGGTCACTACGTGAACGCCTTTGCCGGTTAGCGCGTTGAGGTACGCCGGCAGGGTCGCGGTCAGGGTTTTACCTTCACCGGTACGCATCTCGGCGATGCAGCGATCGTTAAGCACCATACCGCCCAGCAGCTGAACGTCGAAGTGACGCATACCGAACACGCGCTTACTCGCTTCACGCACTACTGCGAACGCTTCCGGGATCAGGCTCTCAACGCTGGCACCTTTTTCCAGACGGGCGCGGAATTCAGCGGTCTTCGCTTTCAGTTCATCATCGGAGAGTTTTTCCATCTCCGGTTCCATCGCATTGATGACATTGACCACTTTACGCATACGACGCAGCGTACGCTCGTTACGGCTACCGAATACTTTCGTTAATAATTTGATTAGCATAATAAAATCTCAAACGCCCCGCGGTGCGGAGTCAAAAATTATAAGTTGGAAGGTTCTTTTTTAGCTGAGGCGTTGAGGACCAGCGCGGATACCCTGCAGCTGGCTAATCCAGACCGGAACGCTAAACGCGGCCTGAGAGGTAAAGTGTGCGTATGTCACGCGACTTACTGTCGCGGGCGGAGTGCCTTCTTGCGTCAGCATCGCGCTGAGCGTATTCAGTAACGCAAGATGGTGCGCCTGGATTGGCAATGGCTCTTCGGCAACGGGCAACGCCTGAGGTGCCATGGCAAAAGAAAGATGGCGGATAACCGTACGAATGGCATGTTGATGCCAGTAATCGACGGTAAAATTTGGGCGCCGATTGGTCGCTTCCAGCAAAGCAAGCTGGCTAAAGTTAACTTTAGCACCTTGATCGTGATTGCTGGCGGTCGCCTTCGCGGGAGTATTAGGTTCAGCAGCATTACCGAGCGCGGGCAGGGCCCAAAAACTAGCCGCGAACCATCCCCCAAACAGGAGATGCGGCCAGAAGTACCGTCTGCCTAACTGTCGCCAGCGCGTCAGTATTTCCACTCACGTTATTGCCACCTGATATACCCTGCGTTTGGGGTTACAAATGCAAAACCAATTTTTTGCGCACAAATCTTACCATTAATGCGTTCGCACCACAGCAGTAATGACAGCAAGTCGCGGGTAAATATGCTTAAGAAAGCAGCGATCGAACGGTATTTTAATCTACCTGTGGGGAAAAAGTCGCTTCAGATAAGGTGGTTTGCACTCGGAAGATGAAAAAAACGACTGGCTCACCTGGCCGGAGAGAGTGCCAGATTTACCAGTCGAATTTATGCGACAGCGTATGTCGTTATGCCAGTACGGTCGATGGTGCTTTGAACGCCAACGGCAGTTCTGCATCGTCCTGGAAGGTCACATATTCCCAGGCTTCCTGTTTTGCCAGGACCGCCTGGAGCAGTTTGTTATTCAATGCATGACCGGATTTATACGCGGTAAATGCACCAATAATGTTGTGACCACACATGAACAAGTCACCGATCGCGTCGAGCATTTTGTGACGAACGAATTCATCTTCAAAACGCAGGCCGTCTTCGTTCAATACGCGATAATCGTCAACAACGATGGCACAATCGAAGCTGCCGCCCAGGCACAGGCCGCGGGACTGCAGATATTCGATATCACGCATGAAGCCGAAAGTACGCGCACGGCTGATCTGACGCATGAACGCATCCGCAGAGAAGTTCATCGCGTAGCGCTGCGTGCTGGAGTCGATCGCCGGATGTTAAAGTCGATGGTGAAATCCAACGTAAAACCATTATACGGCTTAAACTCAGCCCACTTATCGCCATCTTCGACACGAACGGTCTCTTTGATGCGAACAAATTTTTTGGCGCTGCTCAGTTCTTCAATACCTGCATCAAGCAGCAGATAAACGAACGGAGCGGCACTGCCATCCATGATCGGGATTTCCGGTGCGTTAACTTCAATAACGATGTTATCGATACCTAAACCCGCCAGAGCAGCATTAAGGTGCTCTACGGTTGAAATCCGTACATCATGCTCATTGACCAGACACGTACAGAGCATGGTATCACGCACAGATTTGGCATCAGCCGGAAAATCTACCGGTGGATTCAAGTCGGTGCGACGATAGATGACCCCGGTGTTGGCCGGCGCAGGGCGTAATGTCAGGGTGACTTTTTGCCGGTATGCAAACCGACGCCAGTCGCCTGAACGATACGTTTAAGAGTCCTTTGTTTGATCATCGTATAATCTCGCCAAATTACCTATCCAACCGAAGTGTACTATACATTCGGTGGGCCAGTTTAGCACAAAGAGCCACAATTCCCAAATTCCAGCTAATTCTTAATCAGCTTGCTTACGCAGGAATGCTGGGATATCCAGATAATCCGGCTCTTTGGTGGTTTGCGGCGTATTGTCGTTAACCACTTTCGCTACCGGTTTCTGCTCTTGCGTCAACGGCGCCATGCCGTGCTGCTGGTAGCGATCCATTACCGGCTGCTGTACCTGCTTGTTGGTCACCAGAGTGATTTCAGGACGTTTGTCCATACCAATTCCAGTCGCAACAACGGTGACGCGCAGTTCGTCGTTCATATCCGGGTCCAGAGAGGTACCGATAACCACGGTCGCATTATCCGATGCAAAGGCACGAATCGTGTTACCGACGGTTTCGAACTCATCCAGACGCAGGTCGAAGCCCGCAGTAATGTTGACCAGCACGCCGCGCGCGCAGACAGATCGATGTCTTCCAGTCAGCGGAGAAGAGATAGCCATTTCAGCCGCTTCTTCTGCACGGTCTTCACCGCTTGCCACGCCTGACCCCATCATCGCGTAGCCCATTCGGACATCACGGTGCGCACGTCTGCAAAGTCGACGTTCATCAGGCCCGGCACGAGTAATCAGTTCAGCGATACCCTGGACTGCGCCTTTCAGCACGTCGTTCGCTGCGCCAAACGCATCCAGCAGGAGATTCCGCGCCC
>ENA-OQDA01000628-OQDA01000628.1-human-gut-metagenome-genome-assembly--contig:-NODE-628-length-14098-cov-3.048529_pt1 | contig 14098 bp, 12 predicted proteins | sample MGYA00242771_ERZ504603 | MGnify/ENA primary metagenome ERZ504603 (study PRJEB26092, sample SAMD00036328) | human gut metagenome | host: Homo sapiens | study: EMG produced TPA metagenomics assembly of...
TGTGACGGAATGTACAATTGGATAATAATTTGATGCCAATTTTGATATTCCTCAATATTTATTCTGGTTGGAAACGAGTGATTCGCGGAAGTAATTATTGGGGATCTTAATGTTTAATTAAGGTTTCATCTGTTAATGAAGTGATAAATATATTGTGGTGCAAAGCGGGGCATAGATTAAATATGCCGGATGGCGACGCTCATGCGTCTTATCCGGCCTGCAAATTAATTGCGATAACCTGGCCGGACAGGGCGTTTACACCACCATCCGGCACAGGGTTTAAACTTAGCGTTTTTTACCCATCGCCGCCGCCAACGCATCCATCATCGCACTGTTGCCTGTAGGCTGTGCGTCACGGCCACGCGGTTTCGCCGCTTTTGGTGCCGGGCGATTGCCCTGAGCGCGATCGTTATTCCCGCCGCCGCGACGCGCATTGGTTTCACCCGGCTGCTCGTCCAGACGCATGGTCAGCGCGATACGCTTACGTTGCAGGTCCACTTCCAGCACTTTCACCTTCACAATGTCGCCTGCTTTCACCACGGTGTGTGGATCTTCGACGAACTTATTCGACAGCGAAGAGATATGCACCAGACCATCCTGATGAACGCCGATATCAACAAACGCGCCGAAGTTGGTAACGTTGGTGACAGCACCTTCCAGAATCATTCCCGGCAGTAGGTCGTTCATGGTTTCGACGCCATCAGCAAACTGTGCGGTTTTAAATTCAGGACGCGGATCGCGGCCCGGCTTTTCCAGCTCTTTGATGATGTCGGTGACGGTCGGCACCCCGAAGCGTTCGTCGGTAAAATCAGCGGGTTTCAGATTGCGCAATTCGCTGCTGTTACCCATCAGATCACGCAACGATTGCTCGGTGGCGGCCAGAATGCGTTCCACAACCGGATAAGCTTCCGGGTGGACGGTAGAGGCATCCAGCGGGTTATCGCCGTGGTTGATACGCAGGAAGCCCGCGCACTGTTCAAAGGCTTTAGGTCCAAGACGGCTGACTTTTAACAGTTGCTGACGGTTCTGGAATTGACCGTTCTCATCACGCCAGGCAACGATATTCTGCGCCATCATGCGCGTCAGACCAGCAACACGGGTCAGCAGCGGTACGGAGGCGGTATTCAGATCGACGCCGACGGCGTTCACGCAGTCTTCCACCACCGCATCCAGCTTACGCGCCAACTGAGTCTGGCTTACGTCGTGCTGATACTGGCCCACGCCGATAGATTTCGGATCGATTTTCACCAGCTCAGCCAGCGGATCCTGCAGACGACGGGCGATAGACACCGCGCCACGCAGAGATACGTCGAGGTCCGGGAACTCCAGCGCCGCCAGTTCGGATGCGGAGTAAACCGACGCGCCGGCTTCACTGACGATCACTTTCTGCGCGGTCACTTGCGGGAACTGCTTTTGCACGTCGAGGAAGAAACGCTCGGTTTCGCGCGACGCCGTACCGTTACCAATCGCCACCAGTTCAACGTTGTGTTTTTCACACAGCGCCGCAACGGCAACGGCGGCTTTGGCGGCCTGACCGGTATGCGGATAAATGGTGTCGGTCGCGACCAGCTTACCGGTACCGTCAACAACTGCCACTTTTACACCGGTACGCAGACCTGGATCGAGGCCCATGGTAGCGCGCAGCCCGGCCGGAGCGGCCATCAGCAGGTCATGCAGGTTACGGGCAAAGACGTTGATAGCTTCATCTTCCGCACGTTCGCGCACGGTACCCATCAGCTCCGTTTCAAGGTGCATCAGCACTTTGATGCGCCAGGTCCAGCTAACCACGCCTTTACGCCAGCTGTCTGCTGGGGCGTTGTTCAGGCGCAGCCCCAGATGATCGCGGATAATCTGCTCGCCGTGGCTCTCTTTTGGTGGCTCATCGAATTGCGGATCGGCATTCAGTGAAAGCTGTAACACGCCTTCGTTACGACCACGGAACATGGCCAGCGCACGGTGGGATGGTACGGTAGAAATCGGTTCGTGGTGATCGAAGTAGTCGCGGAATTTAGCGCCTTCCTCTTCTTTACCGCTGACGACGGTGGAGACCAGGTGGGCGTTTTTCCACAGATAGTCACGGACCTTCGCCAGCAGCGCGGCGTCTTCGGCAAACCGCTCCATCAGAATATAGCGCGCGCCGTCCAGGGCCGCTTTGCTGTCGGCTACGCCCTTATCGGCATCAATATATTTTGCGGCCTCCGCTTCCGGATCGTGGGCCGGTTCGTTCCACAGCAGGTCAGCCAGCGGTTCGAGCCCGGCTTCGATAGCGATCTGCCCGCGTGTACGGCGCTTCGGCTTGTAGGGCAGGTAGAGATCTTCCAGTTCGGTTTGCTGAGCGTGGTGTTGATGGCTTTTTCCAGCGCGTCGGTCAGTTTGCCCTGTTCAGCGATGGATTTGAGGATCGCCTGACGACGGTCTTCGAGTTCGCGCAGATAGCCGAGGCGAGTTTCCAGATTACGCAGCTGCGTGTCATCCAGACCGCCGGTGACTTCTTTACGATAACGTGCAATAAACGGCACGGTGTTCCCTTCATCAAGCAGGCGAACGGCAGCTTCTACCTGTTCGGCTCTGGCCTGAAGTTCACCCGCAATAATGCGGCAGAGCGAATCATTCATCATGGCTTTTAATTCATCTTTAGGGTCAAAAAACAGGGACTAGTTATACGGACTGACGGCTAAAAATACCAGCCGCGCCGGGCGTCTCTCGGAAAGTTCTTGTCTATTTAACGTATTCGATCTCGTTGACATACCAGCTGGCTTCGCCCGCCGGCGTGTTGACGATGGCCAGATCGCCAACCTCTTTTTTTAACAGTGCGCGCGCCATCGGCGAGTCGATGGAGATATAGTCTTTGCGGCCAAAAATTTCATCGTAACCGACGATGCGAAAGCGCTTGATATCGCCTTCATCGTTTTCAATCTCTACCCAGGCGCCGAAGAAGACTTTACCTTCCTGTTGCGGCGAGTAATCGACGATTTTCAACTGTTCCAGACATTTGGTCAGATAGCGGACCCGGCGATCGATCTCCCGCAGGCGCTTTTTGTTGTACTGGTAGTCCGCGTTCTCGCTGCGGTCGCCGAGGCTGGCGGCCCAGGTCACCTTTTTGGTCACTTCCGGACGCTCCTGGCGCCACAGGTAGTCCATCTCCTGCTTCAGTTTTTCATATCCCTCGCGGGTGATCAGCGGCGTTTTCATCGTGAGTTCAACCTTCTGACTGTCTGTCGTTGCGCACAATTTGTAGCGCGTAATAATACCGACAGGATAAATACTGTGTCTTATGATTAAATGTATACTTAACCTGCTGTTAAATATGCTTTGTAACAATTTAGCCTGGAATATATACCAGATTTAGCTGGTGAGCGCGCCGGGCTTTTTTGAGAATACGCACTGACTATTGCAGTGAACCTTTGGGAGTACAAACAATGCAAGAGAATTATAAGATTCTGGTTGTGGATGACGACATGCGCCTGCGTGCGCTGCTCGAGCGTTATCTGACCGAGCAGGGCTTCCAGGTTCGTAGCGTGGCGAACGCCGAACAGATGGATCGTCTGTTAACCCGTGAATCCTTCCACCTGATGGTGCTGGATCTGATGCTGCCGGGCGAAGATGGTCTATCTATCTGCCGTCGTCTGCGCAGCCAGAGTAACCCGATGCCGATCATTATGGTCACAGCGAAGGGTGAAGAAGTTCGACCGTATCGTAGGGCTGGAAATCGGTGCCGACGATTACATCCCGAAACCGTTTAACCCGCGTGAGCTGCTGGCTCGTATTCGCGCAGTCCTGCGTCGTCAGGCGAATGAACTGCCGGGCGCACCTTCTCAGGAAGAAGCGGTTATCGCTTTTGGTAAGTTCAAGCTGAACCTCGGTACGCGTGAAATGTTCCGCGAAGATGAGCCGATGCCGCTCACTAGCGGGGAATTTGCAGTACTGAAAGCGCTGGTAAGCCACCCGCGCGAGCCGCTGTCGCGAGACAAGCTGATGAACCTCGCCCGTGGTCGTGAATATTCTGCGATGGAACGTTCTATCGACGTCCAGATCTCCCGTCTGCGCCGCATGGTGGAAGAAGATCCGGCTCATCCACGCTACATTCAGACCGTATGGGGTCTGGGCTACGTCTTTGTTCCGGACGGTTCTAAAGCATGAGGCGAATGCGCTTCTCGCCACGAAGTTCGTTTGCCCGCACGTTATTGCTCATCGTCACCTTGCTGTTTGCCAGCCTGGTGACGACATACCTGGTAGTGCTGAACTTCGCGATTCTGCCGAGCCTCCAGCAGTTTAATAAGGTCCTGGCGTACGAAGTTCGTATGCTGATGACCGATAAACTGCAGCTGGAGGACGGTACGCAACTGGTGGTGCCGCCCGCATTCCGCCGGGAAATTTATCGTGAGCTGGGTATTTCCCTCTATTCCAACGAGGCCGCTGAAGAAGCCGGACTGCGTTGGGCGCAACACTATGAATTCTTAAGCCATCAGATGGCGCAGCAACTGGGTGGCCCAACGGAAGTCCGCGTTGAGGTAAACAAAAGCTCGCCGGTCGTGTGGTTGAAAACCTGGCTGTCGCCCAATATCTGGGTACGCGTGCCGCTTACGGAAATTCATCAGGGCGACTTCTCACCGCTGTTCCGCTATACGCTGGCGATTATGCTGTTGGCTATCGGTGGGGCCTGGTTGTTTATCCGTATCCAGAACCGGCCATTGGTGGATCTTGAACATGCGGCGCTGCAGGTGGGGAAAGGTATCATTCCGCCGCCGTTGCGTGAGTATGGCGCTTCAGAGGTGCGCTCCGTAACCCGAGCCTTTAACCATATGGCCGCGGGTGTGAAGCAGCTGGCCGATGACCGTACGCTGTTAATGGCGGGCGTGAGCCACGATTTACGTACCCCGCTGACGCGTATTCGTCTGGCGACGGAAATGATGGGCGAAGAGGACGGTTATCTTGCGGAGTCCATCAATAAGGACATCGAAGAGTGTAACGCCATCATCGAGCAGTTCATCGATTACCTGCGTACCGGTCAGGAGATGCCAATGGAGATGGCAGATCTGAACTCGGTGTTGGGTGAAGTGGTTGCGGCAGAAAGCGGCTACGAACGTGAAATCGAAACTGCACTGCTGCCGGGCAGCATTCAGGTGAAGATGCACCCGCTGTCGATCAAGCGTGCGGTTGCCAATATGGTGGTTAACGCCGCCCGCTACGGCAACGGCTGGATTAAGGTCAGTAGCGGAATGGAGCAGCATCGCGCCTGGTTCCAGGTAGAAGATGATGGTCCGGGCATCAAGCCGGAGCAGCGTAAACACCTGTTCCAGCCGTTTGTCCGCGGAGACAGCGCGCGCAGTACCAGCGGTAGCGGCTGGGCTGGCGATTGTGCAGCGTATTATTGATAACCATAACGGTATGCTGGAGATTGGTACCAGTGAACGCGGTGGGTTGTCGATTCGTGCATGGCTTCCGGTTCCCTTCACTCGCGCGCCGGGCAACATGAAAGACGCATAACAAAGGGAGGCAAAATGCCTCCCTTTTTGTTGCTGTAGGCCGGATAAGGCGAAACCGCCATCCGGCACTTTTCGTTACAGCTTCGGTCCGGCGCTAACCAGCGCTTCACCTGCAGGGGTGTCGGTATATTTCTCGAAGTTCTCGATAAACAGTTTCGCCAGTGCGTTGGCTTTTTCCTGCCACTGCTCCGGAGATGCGTAGGTATTACGCGGATCGAGAATGCGAGTGTCCACACCCGGCAGCTCGGTCGGGATAGCCAGGTCAAACATCGGCAGACGGAACGTTTCCGCGTCATCCAGCGAACCGTTCAGGATGGCGTCGATAATCGCACGGGTATCTTTGATAGAGATACGCTTGCCGGTACCGTTCCAGCCGGTGTTAACCAGATACGCCTGTGCACCTGCCGCCTGCATACGTTTCACCAGTACTTCTGCGTACTGCGTTGGGTGCAGAGACAGGAATGCTGCGCCGAAACAGGCAGAGAAGGTCGGGGTCGGTTCGGTGACGCCGCGTTCGGTACCGGCCAGTTTGGCGGTGAAGCCAGACAGGAAGTGGTACTGCGTTTGGTCTGCCGTCAGGCGAGAAACCGGCGGCAGCACGCCAAATGCGTCGGCGGTCAGGAAGATCACTTTGGTAGCATGGCCCGCTTTTGACACCGGCTTAACGATATTATCGATGTGATAAATCGGGTAGGAAACGCGGGTGTTCTCAGTTTTTGAACCATCATCGAAATCGATGGAACCATCTTCGCGCACGGTGACGTTTTCCAGCAGCGCGTCACGACGGATCGCGTTGTAGATTTCCGGCTCGGCATCTTTAGACAGTTTGATGGTCTTCGCGTAGCAACCGCCTTCGAAGTTAAACACGCCGTCGTCATCCCAGCCGTGTTCGTCATCGCCAATCAGGCGACGTTTCGGGTCGGTGGACAGCGTGGTTTTACCGGTGCCGGACAGGCCAAAGAAGACTGCCACATCGCCTTTTTCCCCAACGTTTGCTGAGCAGTGCATGGAGGCAATGCCTTTCAGCGGCAGCAGGTAGTTCATTACGGAGAACATACCTTTCTTCATTTCGCCGCCGTACCAAGTGCCACCAATCAACTGGATACGCTCAGTCAGGTTGAAAGCCACGAAGTTTTCGGAGTTCAGACCCTGCTCTTTCCACTGCGGGTTGGTGCATTTAGCGCCGTTCATCACGATGAAATCAGGTTTGAAATCAACCAGCTCTTCGTCGCTTGGGCGGATGAACATGTTTTTGACAAAATGCGCCTGCCAGGCAACTTCGGTAATGAAGCGCACGGAAAGACGGGTATCGGCGTTAGCGCCGCAGAAAGCATCAATGATAAACAGGCGCTTGCCGGAAAGTTGCTGGGTGACTAATCCTTTCAGATGCTGCCAGGTTTCCGGAGAGAGCGGTTTGTTGTCGTTCTTACCTTTACCTTTGTCGGACCACCACAACGTGTCGCGCGTGGTGTCGTCACGGACAATGTACTTATCCTTTGGCGAACGTCCGGTAAAGATACCGGTATCAACGGCAACGGCGCCCAGATTCGTTAACACGCCACGTTCATAACCTTCCAGGTTTGGATCAAGTTCTTCCTGGAAAAGCGTGTCGTAGTCTGGATTGTAAACGATATCCTGAACGTCATTGATACCATAAGCCTTGAGATCTTGCGGGGTTAAACTGTTGTTCACACGCATTTCACTGCTCCTTAGCCAATATGTATTACCTGGAATAGTAAGGTTTTTTAGGGATTGTTAACCGCGACAAGGCTCATAGATTTACGCATCCGGGAAAATCACGGGCGACCGAATGCGCTGCGACTCCTGTCACAAAGAGGCAGATATTATGGCAGGAAACCCTTTTTTGTTGTGGAAAATGTTCTTAAAACGTTAATGGAGAGTGTTTTGGGCGGAAATCTTGTGAGTGTAATCGCATTCATGTAAGAAATGAGCGTGGGTTATACATAAACAATATCGATTCACTTCCCGTCGTCGTAGTCCGAAATCGTTCTACCAATGCTCAAAATTGTGAAGTTGATGCGATAATTAGCTTTTCCCTTCATTCTGGAAACTGACATGGATAGTGCTGAAATTTCACGTACGACGCGTTGGGGCATGATATTTATCGGCCTGTTGCAGGGGATATTATGCTACCTGCTGATGACATATCTGGTACCCCATAACGACGGCTGGCTGTTCTATGGCCTGCCTGCGACGATTGCGATCACCTCGGCCCTTTTGCTTACTGTTGTTTCTTTCAAACAACGCGCGCTGTGGTACTGGATGGCGCTGATCTTTGTTGTCGTGCTGGCGATGAGTGTCTGGCTAAAGTGGCAAGTCGAGGACAGTGATAAGTGGCGGCAACATGAAGTTTTTATGTTCTACGGTTGGCGCTTACTGCTGATGGCGATGCTAGCTTTGCCCTGGATTCAGTACTCGCTTCATGTCTCTCGTGAGCAGGCGCGTTACCCGCATTTTTATCGGCAATTGTGGCTTAATGCGTTGACGTTGCTGATTGTCTTTGTCGCCAACGGTTTGTTCTGGCTGGTGCTCCTGCTATGGAGCGAGATGTTTAAGCTGGTCGGTATTCCCTTCTTCAGCACGCTCTTCTTTGATACCGACTGGTTTGGCTATGTGGCCTTTGGTCTGATTACCGCACTGGCAGTGGTACTGGCCCGTACACAGTCGCGTCTGGTCACGGCGGTACAAAAATTACTGACGTTTATCGCCACCGGTCTGTTACCTCTGGTCGCGCTGTTGGCGCTGATGTTCATACTGACCTTACCCTTCACCGGGCTGGAGGCTATTTCGCAACGCGTGTCTGCGGCTGGGTTGATGTCAACGCTGACGCTGCTCCTGTTGCTGTTGATAGCTATCGTGCGTGAACCGCAAAAAGAGGCGTTACCCTATCCTGGCGCGTTACGCTACCTGATCAAATGCTCTCTGATTGTCGCGCCCATCTATATGCTGATTGCCGGTTGGTCACTGTGGGTGCGAATACAGCAGTACGGTTGGACGCCTGAGCGCGTTTATGGCGTGCTGGTGGTCGTGGTGCTGCTGGTATGGTCGTTTGGCTATCTGGCCAGCATTTTGCGCCGCGGGCGCAATCCGCTTGAGCTTCAGGGGCCGGTCATTCTTGGCGTTTCGTTGCTGGCGTTGGGGCTGTTGGTTCTGCTGTCATCGCCGGTTATTGATGCCTGGCGCATCAGCGTTAACAGCCATATGGGGTTGTATCACAGCGGGAAAATTAAACCGGATCAAGTCAGCCTGTATATGTTGGATCACAGCGGAAAACCGGGGCGCGCAGCGTTGGAAGCATTACAAAAAGATGTGGCGTTTAATCAAGACAGTAAACGCAGACGCGACTTGAATTCTCTGCTGCAAGGGCGCCGGGATCCGGTTAAAGAGCTAACCGCAACACAGTTAGTATCGAAGGTTGTGATGGCTCCGGGGAGCCAGAAGCCAGACGATGCGTTCTGGGCGTTTGTCAAAACACAAGGGTATCGCATCACCTCTTGTGCTGAGCAGAATGCGTGCGTACTGGTGAGTCAGGACCTCAATGCGGATGGTCATCCTGAGCAGGTGTTATATGCCTTTGGCGATGGGGAGAGTCTGGTCTTCGGCATGCAGAAAAACAAATGGGATTTGTTAGCGGTCGCCACGCTACCTGAAGGATTCACTAAGGATAAATTGCTGCAGGCGGTAGCGAATCAGCAACTGGGCTCAACCCCCAGAATCTGGCGGGATATCACTATTGATGGCAAAAGACTGCCGATGACTTATTACACCGAGTGAGTGTGTTGCCGACATCGTTTTTGCCGGATGGCAGCGTGAACGTCTTATCAGGCCTACGACAGTTTTTCCGTAGGCCTGATAAGCGCCGTGCCATCAGGCAAGACAGTGATTAATGCACCTGGGGATCGGCAGGGGAGGCATTGCTGCGGATCTCAGCAATATCCATGGCGTTAAACAGATAGTGACTACCGCAGTAATCGCAGTGCATATCGATCTCGCCTTCTTCCGCCAGAATGCTGTCCACTTCTTCGTCCGGCAACGTTTTCAGTGCGCCTGCGCAGCGTTCGCGTGAACAGGTGCATTTGAACTCAACGTCCTGCGGATCGTAGAGAGTAACTTCTTCTTCGTGGTACAGGCGCCACAGCACTTCGTTGGCCGGCAGCGTCAGCAGCTCTTCGGCTTTGATGGTTTCAGTCAGGGCTGTCAGGTGATCGAAATCATCTGCCTGCGCGTTTTGCGCCGGCATTACCTGCAGCAGCATTCCGCCAGCAGCGGGTTTGCCATCAACGTCGCCAGTGCGGATGAACAGGCGTGTCGGCAGCTGTTCAGAACGCATGAAGTAATCTTCCAGACACGCTGCCAGCGTGTCACCTTCCAGACCGACCACGCCTTGATAACGCTCGCCTTCTTCCGGGGTAATGGTGATCACCAGGTAACCGTTGCCCACCAGCGTTTTCAGATCGGCATCTTCAGGAATATCACCCTGCATGCGGCCACGCCGCGCATCTGCTGATTGTTGTTGCCGTTGATGACGGCCAGGCTCAGCGGACCATCACCCTGCAACTGCACAGTGATATCACCGGCAAATTTCAGCGTGGCGGTGAGCAGGCTGGTGGCAACCAGTAGCTCAGCCAGTACGTTTTTGACCGGTTGCGGGTAAGTATGATTTTCGAGGATCTGTTGCAGGGTTTCCGAAACGGTCACCAGTTCGCCGCGCACGGCATAGTTTTCAAACAGATAACGATGTAATTGGTCATGTTGCGGCATAATCATCTCTCTTGCAGGTGACAGTCACTCGCTGTCGCCGTGTTTAAATCGTAACAGGTCGCGGCGCTCTTTCTTGTCCGGTCGTCTGTCCGGGTGCGGCATGGTTAACGCGTTAAGTTTACGCGCCAGCGCCACTTTTTCGCGTTTTTCCACGCTTTCCGCGGTTTCTTCATACAGCGTAACGGCTTCCGTTGCCGGGCGACGCTGCTCGGTAATGGCCTTGATAATGACCGTTCGCTCGTCATTTCCCTGGCGCAGGGTGAGGGTGGCGTTCAGCTCGACAATCTTGCTTGGCTTACTGCGCTGGCCGTTGTAGTGCACCTTACCGCCTTCAACCATTTCGCGGGCTAGCGCACGCGTTTTGTAAAAGCGTGCAGCCCACAGCCATTTATCCAGCCTGACTTCAGCAGAGGGCTTTTCTTTCATGGCGTCTCCTTCACATCAGTGAGGGGATCAGTCGGCGGTAGTCATTCAGTGACGGATGGCGTGCGTACTGTTTTTCGGCGATGCCGGAGTCGGGATTGGTCACGCCGAGGCAGTAACGAATACCGTACAGAGCAGCGGCGTCGAGAATGGGTTCGCTGTCGTCAATAAACAGCGTCTTCTCTGCACTCATTCCCGTTTCTTCAGCCACAGCGTGCCATAACCGCTGATCCTCTTTGGGATAACCAAATGTGTGGGTGGAAAGTAATAAATCAAGGTGTGAGGCCAGACCGGTATGCTCAAGCTTCACCGCCAGATTATGCGGATGTGCGTTGGTGAGCAAAATACGGCGCTTGCCGCTGGCTTTTAAGGCATCAAGAAACGGTACGGTATCTTCACGCAAAACGGCGCGCGGTCCCTGTTCCGTGGTCATGGCACAAATATCCAGATCCAGGCACTCGCTCCAGTAATCCAGGCAATACCAGTTTAGCGTATGCTGCACGGCATGATACTGCTGACGAATATAGTCCTGAGCTTCCTGAGGAGAGATACCCTGCTTCGCGCCATAGGTTTCCGGCACCAATTTTTGCCAGAAATAGTTATCGAATGCCAGGTCGAGCAGCGTGCCGTCCATATCTAACAACACGGTGTCGACATCCTGCCAGGCAATATTGATATGCATGGAAACTCCCCAGAAGAAAACATGATGCGCGACAGGGTAGCATATCCTGTCGCGCGAGCGTGTTATCGAATCAGGCTTTCCGGGTTGTCAATCAGTGTTGGATTGAGACAACTTTCGTAGTAGCTCTGAATTTCCGCGATGCGGGTGCGGTGACGCTGGTAGCGTCTGAATGCCTGTATGCTGTTGTAGATAGCGCATCCGAGCATGGAGAACATCAGCAGCGTCGTGCCAAGGTAGCGCCATAATCCTGAACGATCCGGAATACGATGCAGGCCAATGTGCTGGGTGCCATTGGCGTCAGTCGAAATATTGGTGACGATCCCCTCCGCGCGAAATGGTGTCTGCATTAGCATCTGCGCCAGGCGCTGGAAGGCGTTCCACTGTTCCTGGGGAGGATAGTCATATAGCGAGGTCGTCGGCCACGGCTGATCGACCAGATCGCTGCCTTCGTCGCTGATAATCAGGAAACCGCCAGGGGCAGGGCTATCAGCGCCTGGGCTGCTCGCGCAGTCTCGCGATGAAAATAAACGGCGCCGTAGAGGTATTCACCAGATTATCCAACGACTCTGCGCTTACCGGACGTAGCAGCACGTTCACGCCATCCAGTTTGCCTGCGTTCGCTCGCTTCACCAGCGCGGCCCAGTCTTTACTGTTACCGAGGTTAACCAGCGCATTTTTTAAGCGCATACATTCATCTTTGGCTGCACACAGATCGGCCGTTTTAAGGACAATCTCACCAAAATCGTCCAGTAACACCATGCCGGACTTTTGGATTGCCGAGCGTAGCGATGCGCTGACGCGAGAGTCATCGTCAGGTTTGGGATGCAGCTGACGGCTCACGGCCTGCGTGAGCGCGGTAGCCTTATTCACCAGGTCAGACTCAGGCAGCGGTAATGCGCGCGCATCATTCCAGATAATTTGCGAGCAATCGAAAGGCATAAACGGCGTGGCAGGCTGCGCATTCCAGCTCCCTTGGGTATGAATGTTACACATACCCGTACCACTCAGGTGCAGCGTGTCACCCACGCGAACGCCCGCGTTTTCGAGCTGTTTAACGCTGGTGGCTTCGATAGTTTGCGCGCCCTTCATCCAGGAGAGCGTGACCTTTATTGCATATCCAGCGGGATCCAAAACAGCAGCATCAGCAGTACCAGCAACGAGCCGCCTGCGATGACGGCGTTGCGCAGCCAGTGCTGTAACGGGAAGTTTTTCACTTCATCGTGCAGAGATAAAAAAACGCCCCTGGCGGGCAACGTGGCGATCGAGATAAATATCGATATCCGTTTGCTGGCCAAGGTCTTGGGCGATGTAAGGTTGCCAGTGAGCTGGGTAGATCAGATCAATAATACCCAGCGAGATATTATTAATTTGTTCCTGGTCGTTTTCGCCAAACAATCCCCAGCGACGCGGCGTACCGCGCAGACAATGAATTTCCCGCAGGGCGCTTTTAGACGGCGGGGCGAACAATCCCCACAGACCCGCAGCTAACAGCAACACCGCGCCACCGACTGCCCACGGAACAAACGTGTTCGGGATAACCAAACAGAAAAAGAACAGCAGGAATGATGCGGTTATCAGCAACGCCTCGCGCAATCCCGAAGGGCGGCTGAGCGCATATTCTTCATGGGTTTCCTGGCGAATATTCAGCAGTTCAATCTGCTCACTTTCTTCACCACGAATGGACGCCTGGGTAGAAGCGGTGTGCTGTAACGCATAACCTCGCGCTTCCTGCATATATTCCTGCAGCGTATGGCCGTTCAACGAGATAACCAGCGGTATCGTATTGGTGTGGATTATCTCAACGCTGTTTTCGTCGTTGATGTATTGTTCCCAGAAAGGGGAAGATGTACCTCAACGGAATCAAGATAGTAGCGCCATTTGTTAGGATCGTCGGTGGTAATGCCGTAACGTGTAATCGAACGAGTAAGCACGATGACGCTATTACTTTGGGCATTCAACGTTAATGAGACCGGCGCAGCACTGGCTCCCGTGGGACCGGGTACTTGCTGAATTTGACTAAGGCTTTCGAGATAGTTTTCGACTGCGCTGCGTTCTTCAGGTGTGAGTTTACGTTTCGAGGCGTCTGAGAAGACGCTGCTCAAGGGTAAATTTTTCTGCCTGGATTTTGATTTGAGTAGCCATCCTGCAAGCAATGAGCAGGCCAGCAAAGCAGCTAAAAAAATCAGAATGGTGCTCATGCTTTCCCCATCTTACTTAGTCTGTCAGGCGTGGTCAGTCGCACCCTGTTCAATATTCGTGATTCTGTGGTTGGCTATCGGCAAGTGTGGAGTCGAACTTGAGCATCTTTAAATACAGCCCAGTAAATGCGAATCATAGCAAAATCACCAAAAATGGAATAGATCAGCAAATTCCATCGGAGGTTATTTTTCAACCTATTGACTTTTAATTTGAAATAGGGATTAACTTTTAGTACGTTACATAAATGTAAATAAACGGCAATTCACATTGCCGAAACCGTGCGGTATATCGCACAATAACCCCAGATTTCACAGCAAAGATCCTCACAATGAGCAAATCATTACAGAAACCCACGATTTTGAAAGTGGAAACCGTCGCCCAATCCCGGCTTTTTAAGGTCGAAAGCGTGGACCTTGAGTTCAGCAATGGCGTACGCCGCGTTTATGAACGCATGCGTCCATCCACGCGTGAAGCGGTAATGATTGTGCCGATTGTTGACGACCACCTGATCCTTATTCGCGAATAC
>ENA-OQDA01000630-OQDA01000630.1-human-gut-metagenome-genome-assembly--contig:-NODE-630-length-14055-cov-5.589101_pt1 | contig 14055 bp, 9 predicted proteins | sample MGYA00242771_ERZ504603 | MGnify/ENA primary metagenome ERZ504603 (study PRJEB26092, sample SAMD00036328) | human gut metagenome | host: Homo sapiens | study: EMG produced TPA metagenomics assembly of...
GAGCCTGGCCAGGTGAGAAGGCTTCGGGCAATGGCAAGGTTCTCTCCCTCCGCCCCTTCGGGGCACCTCCCTCCCAGAGGGAGGCAAGGACGCGAAGATGAGGGAAACAAAGTATACGAGGGAGAACCACTATGGCAAACAACACGGTACGCCGCATCAACATCATCGGCCACCAGAACCCGGACACGGACTCGATCTGCTCCGCGCTGGCGTATGCCTGGCTGAAAAACCGCGGCAGCCTGACCGGCCTGTATGAGGCCCGCCGCGCCGGACATGTGAACCGGGAAACGCGGTTCGTTCTGCAGCACTTCGGCGTGGAGCCGCCGCGGCTTTGCACCGACGTCAGCCCGCAGATCAAGGACATCGACATCCGCAAGCAGGCGGGCATCGACGGCGAGATGAGCCTGCGCGCGGCCTGGAACCTGATGCGTGACGTCGAGATAGACACGCTCTGCATCGTGGACAGCGACAACGAGCTGCAGGGGCTTATCACCATCAAGGACATTGCCGACGCGAACATGGACCTGTTCGACACGGCAGTGCTGGCCGCGGCCAACACCCGCTGCACGAACCTGCTGGAAACGCTGGAGGCTGAGCTGGTGGTCGGCAGCGCCGACACCCACATTGACAGCGGCAATATCTGCATCGGCACCAGCCCGGAAATCATGGAGGAGCTCGTCAAGCCCGGCGACCTTGTGCTGGTCTCCAACCGGTACGAGACCCAGATGTGCGCCATCGACTGCGGCGCACAGGCCATCATTGTCTGCTGTGGCTCCGCGGTGCCGCGCACCATCGTGGCACGTGCGCAGGAAAAGGGCTGCGCCGTGCTGGCGACCCCCTACGATACCTACGCCGCCGCGCGGCTCATCTCCACCGCCGCGCCGGTGCGCCACTTTATGCGCACGAAGGAATTGCTGAAATTCAGCGTAAATACGCCGATTGAGGACGCCAAAAAGGTTATGGCCAGCGTGCGTCACCGCTATTTCCCGATCCTGGATGAGAACGGCAAGTACTGCGGCGTCGTCAGCCGCCGTAACCTGTTGAACCTGCACCGCAAGCAGGTCATTCTCGTTGACCACAATGAGCGCACCCAGGCCGTGGACGGTCTGGAGCAGGCGGACATTCTGGAGATCATCGACCATCACCGCATCGGCAGTCTGGAGACCACCGGCCCGGTCTATTTCCGCAATGTTCCGGTGGGCTGCACGGCCACGATTTTGTACCAGATGTACGGCGAGCAGGGCCTGACGCCCAGCCGCGAGATCGCGGGCCTGCTGCTGTCGGCCATTCTGTCCGATACGCTGGTGTTCCGCTCTCCGACGTCCACCCCGCAGGACGAAGCCGCCGCCAAGGCGCTGGCCGCGCTGGCGGGCGAGGACATCCAGTCCTACGCCGAGCAGATGTTTGAGGCAGGTGCCGACCTGACGGGCCGTACGGCGGAGGATGTGTTCAGCTCGGACTTCAAGGCGTTCAGCCGCGGCGACGTCAAGTTCGGCGTCGGCCAGTCCACCTACATGACCGACAAGTCCCGCGCCGCCGCCGAGGCGCTTGTGCAGCCGTTCCTGCCCGAGGCGAGCCGCCGCGAGGGTCTGCCGCTGATCTTCTACATGTTCACCGACATGAAGACCCAGAGCACCGACCTGATGTTCTACGGCCACAACGCCGAGGAGATCATCCGCGATGCGTTCCACGTCGAGCCGGAGGGGAACATAGCCAAACTGCCCGGTGTCGTCAGCCGCAAGAAGCAGCTCATCCCGCCGCTGCTGGCAGCTTTGCAGGCGCGGCAGTAAGATTAACGGCAGTCTCCCGGGAGGTGCTACTTTCTTTTGTGACCAAAAGAAAGTAGCAAAGAAAAGTCTCGCTGTTGCGACGCAGCGAACCCGCGCCTTAGGGGCTGCACGCCCCTAAGAACCCCAAAGCGGAAGTCGGAAGGGGCGGGGGCTAAACGAAAGCAGTATTACTTTTCGTTCTTAACGCCCCCGCCCCTTCCTCCACTTTAAATTCGGGTGTTGCGGGGTTGCGAGCGCGGGGCCACAGTTGAGCGCAGCGAAACTGGGGAGCGAGCAATGTTTGCCCCTGCGGGGCAAACAACCGCACGAGCGTGTTTGCGAAGCAAACTGGCGGCGCTCGTTGTGCGCCGCCAAGCGCCCCCGAAACCCCCGCAGGGATAAACTTCCGCCCACTTGTAGGGGCCGGGCATGCCCGGCCCGCGGCTTACCGCCGTAGACCTTTTTGCGGTTGATTTGTAGGGGAGGGATTCATCCCTCCCGCACACCTTCCCATCGCCACCCACTACATAAAAAGGACGCACAACCGTAAAGGTCATGCGTCCTTTATTTTTATGCCAGCTTTTTTATGGCCTTGCCAAGCGGGCGGCTCATTGCCGTCAGCACCGCCGCCAGCACAAAGCTGGCGGCGAGATACACCGGGAACATCCCGGCCAGCGGCAGGCCGTGCCCCTGCACAAACGGCAGGAATACCAGCGTCAGCAGGACATGATGCACCAAGTACACGCCGTAGCACCAGCCCGCCAGCCGCCGCAGGGCGGGGCAAAGCGGTGCGGGTACGTGCTGCCCGGCGGCATAGACTGCCCAGAACAGCACCGACGCCAGCACCAACAGCACGGCCAGACGCGGCACTTCGTCCACCCACAAAAGCGGGCAGACCGCCAGCCCGATATACAGCCGATAGGACGGAAAAGCGTTCTTTTTCAGCAGCGTGCCGAACCACACCCCCAGCGCAAACGCGGGCAGGCGGCCCAGTACCGTATGCCCGGCCTCCCACGGAGCGGGGCAGACGAGCGGCCAGACAACGGCCAGCACCGCCATGCAGAGCGCCAGCACCCGGCGGCGCGCTGCGGTCTCCATGCACCGGAGCAGCAGCGGAAACACGAGATACAAAATCAGGATAACGCCCAAAAACCACTCACCGATTTTGTAGAAAGTGACCGTCACGGGCGCTAAATACCCATCCAGCCCCAGCGCTGAAAAAATCACACGCCAGCGCGGAATATCGGCGTTGTTGCCGTGCAGGACCTCGCCGTACAGGAACAGCGCGCCAAACCCCAGCCAGAACGCCGGGTAGGTCGCGGCGGCGCGGCCCACAAAGTAGCGCCGGGCGTCAAACCGTCCCTGCCATTGCAGGCAGAGCGCCGCACCGGACAGCAGGAAAAACCACGCCAGCCCGACCTCGACCCAGTCGGCCATGCCGCGGCCGATCAGCGCCGTCGGCACGGCAAAGCCCAGGCGCGCGGCCTCGATGCAATAGTGGTAGCACAGCACGGGCAGCAGCGCGGCCAGCCGCACCACATCCAGCCCGGGACGATAATTTTGGGGCATCACGCTGCGACAGCGCCGAAGGCGGATACGCCCAGCACGCTCAGCGCGCCCATGATGCAGCCAGCCAGCAGCACGCCGCCCATGCAGGCGCGGACGCTGGACTTAAAGTCCATGTCCAAAAGGCTGGCGGCCAGCGTGCCGGTCCACGCACCCGTGCCGGGCAGCGGAATGCCGACGAACAGCAGCAGCGCCCACGGCAGGCCGCGGCCCGCCGTGGCCTTCAGCTTCGCGCCGCCCTTGTGGCCTTTTTCGAGGCAGAAGGTGAAGAACTTGCCGATGACCGGCTTATCCGCACCCCACTCCAGTACCTTGCGGGCAAAGAAGAAGATGAACGGTACGGGGAGCATATTGCCGATGATGGCGACGACGTACACCTGCCACAGCGGCAGACCCATGGCCACGCCCACGGGGATCGCGCCGCGCAGCTCGATCAGGGGGACCATCGAAATAAAGAACACACTCAGGTATTTTGTCAGCATTTGAAGACCTCGCTTATACGTTGAAACAATAGTACAAACAAATTTAATTATACAAAATATTTATGCGCCTGGCAAGAGGGGGACGTGTAAAATTGACGTAAAAATGAAAAAGCCGCCCCGGCGAGGGGGCGGCAGCGGAAATGTGCGGTAGGGGCCGGGCATGCCCGGCCCGGCGGTGTATGGCAGACGGGCGTATGCGGGAAAGTCTGTTTCCGGGATGGTTGTAGGGATGGGTCTTGACCCATCCGCACATCTGGCCGCGCGCAGCGCATAAAATCGCGCCGAATGGCGCGCGGTTTTCCCGTCGCGTCGTGCTTTTGGCAAGGCAGCACGGAACGGTCAAGACCGTTCCCTACAAACCAACTGTCCGTCAGCGGGCAATAACGGCAAGCTCGCCCCTCATCCGGCCTCGGTCGGGGCCTCGGCCACCTTCCCCCTCGGGGGGAAGGCTTTTGGGGGACACCCCGCAATTCCACAATCAATCCAGCAGATTCGTCATGCTTTTCAGGCTGACACCCAGCGTGGACGCATTATGCAAAAGCGCGGACGTGGCCGGGGGCAGGATGCCCATGGCGCCCAGGACGATGAGGGTGCTGTTGAAGCTCATGATAAAGCGGTAGTTGCTCCTGGTGCGCTTCTGCAGGCCGTTGGCGATGGACTTCAAGATCACCAGCTCGCGCAGGCTGTCGGCGGCAATCGTGACGTCGGCGATTTCCCGGGCAATGGCCGCGCCGTCGCTGATGGCAATGCCGACGTCGGCGGCGGACAGGGCGGGGGAGTCGTTGATGCCGTCGCCCAGCATGATGACGGTGTGCCCGGCGGCCTTCTCCTGCTCAACAAAGTTGGCCTTGTCCTCGGGCAGGACCTCGGCGTAGTAGTGGTCCACGCCGACCTGCTTCGCAATGACCGACGCGGTGCGGTCATTGTCGCCGGTCATCATGACGGCCTTGCGGATGCCAAGGCCGCGCAGCTGTTTCAAAACCTCGGAGGCTTCCTCGCGCAGCGGGTCGGCGATGCAGATGACACCGGCCAGCACACCGCCGATGGCCAGATACAGGTGGGAATATTCCGGCGGCAGCGCGTCAAATTTGCCGCACTCGCTCGTCGGAATGCAGCAGCCCTCGTCCTCAAAGACAAAGTGCTGGCTGCCGATAACGGCCTTCTCGCCGCCGATCTGGCTGGCAATGCCGTGGGCGACGACGTACTGCACCTCGCTGTGCATCTCGTCGTGGCGGATGCCCTTTGCGGCAGCGGCCTGCACGACGGCGTTCGCCATCGAGTGGGGGTAGTGCTCCTCCAGACAGGCCGCGATCTGTAAAACCTCGCCCTCGGTGCGGGTGCCGAACGGCACGACCTGCACAACGGTGGGCGTCGCGTGGGTCAGCGTGCCGGTCTTGTCAAAGACGATGGTATCGGCGTTGGCCAGTGCCTCCAGATACTTGCCGCCCTTGACCGTGATATGGTAGCTGCCGCACTCACGCATGGCGGACAGCACGGCCAGCGGCATCGACAGCTTGAGCGCACAGGAAAAATCGACCATCAGGATCGAGATCGCACGGGTCGCGTTGCGGGTCAGCGCGTAGGTCACGGCGGTGCCCAGCAGGCTGTACGGGACCAGCTTGTCGGCCAGCGCGGCGGCGCGGGTCTCGCTGGCGGATTTCAGCTTCTCGGAGTTCTCGATCATTTTGACGATCTGGTCGTAGCGCCCGTTGCCGGCCTGCTGCTCGACGGTCACGGTGATCTGGCCCTCCTCGACGACGGTGCCCGCGTAGACGACGGCCCCCTCGCCCTTGCGGACGGGCTCGGCCTCGCCGGTCAGGGACGCCTGGTTGACGCTGGCCTCGCCGTCCAGCACCCTGCCGTCCAGCGGGATGACGCTGCCGGTGTGCACGACGATGGCGTCGCCCGCGCACACCTGCGAGATCGGCACAAGGACCTCGCCCTCGGCGGTCTGCTGCCAGACGCGGTCCACGTTCAGCGACATGCAGCGGGCCAGGTCGCCCAGCGATTTCTTGCGGGTCCATTCCTCCAGCAGCTCGCCCAGGCGCAGCAGGAACATGACGGAGCCTGCCGTGCCGAAATCGCCGCGCAGCATCGACACGCCGATGGACAGCGCGTCGAGGACCTCGACCTCGAGCCTGCGGCGGAAAACGCACCGCAGACCGCGGAAAATATAGGGCACGCTGCGCACCAGTGTGTAGACCATGCGCAAGGGTGCGGGCAGGAACAGCTTGCGCGCAAAGTGGAAGATCGTCATATTGACGAGCTTTTCCTGATATTCGCGGTTGACGGCGCGGGGGCTGTTGGCGGGCACCTCGGCCAGGGCCTCCGTGTCAAAGCGGAAGGCCGCCAGGCCCCTGACGATACCGGCGCGGCTCTCGGTATAGACGATGACGACGTCGCAGGTGCGCTCATACACGGCGGCGGTGCGCACGCCGGGCAGGCTGGTCAGATAGTCCTGCAGCTGGTCCGCCTCGGCCAGCGACATGCGCGGCTTACGGAGATGCAGACGGATGCGCCCGCGGCTCTCATGCAGAATATTCCATTTCATAATTACTCTCCCGGTAAATAAAAAAGGCTTCCCCCGAGGGGGAAGCTGCCGCCAACGGCGGCTGATGAGGGCGGACTGTTCCGCGGTATCCCGTGAACGGGTGGCTGCGGCGAACACGCACCTCATCCGACCTCGCTTTGCTCGGCCACCTTCCCCGCCCACGGGGAAGGCTTTTGCAGCAGCGAAAACTTACTCAGCCTTCTCCTCGGCGGTGTCCTCCACAACGGCGTCATCCTCGGCGGCGCGCTGCTCGTTGATCTCCCTGGCGTCGGCCAGGATGTCGCCGCAGTTCTCCTGCAGGGTGGTGGCGGTCTTCATGACCTGGTCCTTCATGCGCAGGACAGCGGCGGTGCACTGGGTATACAGCTTCTTCGCATCCTTGCTGGTCAGAATCTCAATACCGGCGGAGCCAAACAGAGCGCCGCCTGCAAACAGACCGATCTTTGCCCAATTCATAGTTCAAATCCCCTTTACTGTAATATGCTTGCGATGGTGTATAAAATGTGCCCCATCGGGCGAACCTGTAAGGTTTACACATAATTCTACAACGGTTAGTCACGACTGGGGTAGACTGAAAAGGCATACGGTGTGCAGAATGGATTTTTTCGCTAAAAATCCCCTTGGCCCCCTCTGCGAGGGAGGCAAGAAAATCTTACGCGGTGTGGCTGCTTGCCGGTCGGGCACGCCACCCGCCGCAGTTCGGTGGGGCGGCGGCCTGTGTGGCGGCGGAAGGCCGCGGCAAAGCGGCTGGGGTCCTCATAGCCGACGCGGTGCGCGATCTCGGCCACGGGCAGGTCGCTCTCCTGCAAAAGCCGGGCGGCGGTGTCCATCCGCAGCCCGCGCAGGTAGCTGGCCACCGGCACGCCGTACAGCGCCTTGAAACAGATCTTCAGCGAACTTTGGGACAGGTGAAATTTTGCGGCCAGCGCGGGCAGGGTGATGCGGCTGCCCTGGTGGGTCAGCAGATAATCGTGCGCCTGGCGGGTGTGCTCCAGCTGCAAACGGTCAAAGTAGGGCGTGCGGGGCGTGTCGGCCCCGGCATAGCGGCTGACCAGCTCGTCCCAGTGTTCCAGCGCGGCGGCAGCCACGCGGGGGTCATACATGATGCCGCTGTTTTTTTCGATCTCGCGGCGGCAGGCAGCGCTGGTCATGGCGGGGCGGTAGCTGCGGCTGCTCATCATCGCATCAATGGAGTCCGCCACGGCAATGACGCGCGACCCCGGCGGGATGTCATGCCCCGACAGCCCGTCCGGGTAGCCGCGGCCATCCCACCGCTCATGGTGATGGCGCACCAGTATGGCAATTTCTTTAAAATCGTCGATTTTGCGCAGGATTTCATATCCGGTCACGGGATGGCGACGCATTTCCTCCCATTCGGGCCGGGTCAGCGGCCCGGCCTTGCGCAGGACGGAATCCGGCACGGCGATCTTGCCGATGTCGTGCAGGTGGGCGGCCATGTGGATGCGGGTCGTCTCGTCCTCGTCCAGGCCGAGGGCGGCGGCGAGCACAAGCACCATATCCGCCACCCGGTCAGAGTGACTGGCTGTGTAGGCATCGCGCGCGTCCAGGGCGGCGACGATGCTCTCAATCAGGTCATGATATTGCATCAGATGGCTTGCGTTGTGCAGCGCGGTGTCCGGCTGCTGCGGTTGGTTTGCCATGGACCGCGGCTCCTTTCCGGGATAGGATCGCCAAAGGTTAGCATACTCTAACAGTTAGCGTAAACTATCTTACTGCAAGAAGGGGGATTTGTCAAGAGAGGAGTTGGGAGTGAGGTGGGGGGCACACTACGCTGTGGAGGGGTGCGTCGGCGGAAACATTTCGGGAGGGATAAATCCCGCCCCTCAGACTGTCGAAAAAGGTGTGTTTACCCCTTGGCCCCCTCTGCGAGGGGGCTCCGCCCGCAGGCGGTGGGGGAGAGAACTGTGCGGTTGCCCGAAATATTTCGGGTTCAGACTGTCAAAAAATGTATTTTTGCCTTGTTGCGTGTGTAGGGGCGACCATTGGTCGCCCGTCAGCTTACCGCAGCAGCGCATTTTCCGGGACAGTTTCTTGCAAGGCAAACGGGCACGGGCGGGCAATGCTCGCCCCTACAAGAGTGTTTCGACAGTCTGTAGCTGCCCCACATTTCCGCTGCCCACTGTGCCGAACGGGTGTTTATTTCTCCCTCTTGACAAAAGTGGTTAGTCTATGCTATCTTGTCATTGGTTAGCTTGCGCTAACCTTGAAGTATCGCTTTATCCCATTCCGGGCATACTGAAAAAGCAGTTTATAGAGAAAGGACTTTATACCATGAGCTATCTGGAAATTGAGAAGGTCATTGGCCGCGAGATCATCGACTCCCGCGGCAACCCCACCGTCGAGGCAGAGGTATGGCTGGCCGACGGCACGATTGGCCGCGGCGCTGCCCCCAGCGGTGCGTCCACCGGTGAATTTGAGGCTCTGGAGCTGCGCGACGGCGACAAGAGCCGCTTCGGCGGCAAGGGCGTCAGCAAGGCTGTTGAGAACATCAACACCACCATCAACGAGGCTCTTGCCGGCATGGATGCCTCCGACATCTACGCCGTGGACGCCGCTATGCTGAAAGCCGACGGCACCAAGGATAAGTCCAACCTCGGTGCAAACGCCATTCTGGCGGTTTCCATCGCGGCGGCCCGCGCGGCGGCCATCTCGCTGGATGTGCCCCTGTACCGCTTCTTGGGCGGCGTGTCCGGCAACAAGCTGCCCGTGCCCATGATGAACATCCTGAACGGCGGCGCGCACGCGGCCAACACCGTGGACGTGCAGGAATTCATGATCATGCCCGCCGGTGCGCCCAGCTTCAAGGAGGGCCTGCGCTGGTGCACCGAGGTGTTCCACGCGCTGCAGGCGCTGCTGAAGGACAAGGGGCTTGCGACCTCTGTCGGTGATGAGGGCGGCTTTGCGCCCGACCTTGCCAGCGATGAGGAGGCCATTCAGTATATCCTTGCCGCCATCGAGAAGGCCGGCTACCAGCCCGGCAGGGATTTTGTGCTGGCCATGGACGCCGCGTCCAGCGAGTGGAAGGGCAGCAAAAAGGGCGAGTACAGACTGCCCAAGTGCGGCAAGGTGTTCACCAGCGAGGAGCTGGTCGCACACTGGAAGCAGCTGGTCGAGAAGTACCCCATCTACTCCATCGAGGACGGTCTTGATGAGGAGGACTGGGAGGGCTGGCAGCAGATGACGAAGGAACTGGGCGGCAAGGTCCAGTTGGTCGGCGATGACCTGTTTGTCACCAACACCGAGCGTCTGGCCAAGGGCATTGGCTTGGGCTGCGGCAACTCGATCCTCATCAAGCTGAACCAGATCGGCTCTGTTTCCGAGACACTCGAGGCGATCAAGATGGCGCACAAGGCGGGCTACACCGCCATTGCGTCCCACCGCTCCGGCGAGACCGAGGACACCACGATTGCCGACCTGGCCGTTGCGCTGAACACCTGCCAGATCAAGACCGGCGCCCCAGCCGCAGCGAGCGCGTCGCCAAGTACAACCAGCTTCTCCGCATCGAGGAGGAGCTTGGCGGCGCCGCGCAGTATCCGGGATTTGGGGCGTTTAACATTAAAAAGTAAGGGCTGGAGAGGAGATAGGAGAAAAAATGCCGCGGGCGTATGCTCGCATCCGCCCCTACAACTCAAAAATTGTTGCCCAAACAACACACAAAGCCCTGTAATTCTGGTATAATACTCAAAGCCGGGCGAAATGCGCCCGGCGGTCCATACATTAAAAGAGGTGCACAATGACAGATTTCAAACAGTGGGAAGGCTTTGAAGGCCGCATTTGGAAAGAGGAAGTCAACACCCGTGACTTCATCCAGAAGAACTACACCCCTTACGACGGCGACGAGAGCTTCCTCGCCGGTCCTACCGACGCTACCAACAAGCTGTGGGGCGCGCTGCAGAAGCTGCAGAAGGCCGAGCGCGCCAAGGGCGGCGTGCTGGACATGGAGACCGAGGTCGTCTCCGGCCTGACCGCCTACGGCCCCGGCTACATCGACCCCGAGCTGAAGGACCTCGAGAAGGTCGTCGGCCTGCAGACCGATAAGCCCCTGAAGCGCGCCTTCATGCCCTACGGCGGCATCAAGATGGCGGAGCAGGCCTGCACCACCTACGGCTACCAGCCCAGCGAGAAGCTGCACGAGATTTTCACCAAGTACACCCGCACCCATAATCAGGCCGTGTTCGATGCCTACACCCCCGAGATGAAGAAGGCCCGCCACAGCCACATCGTCACCGGCCTGCCCGACACCTATGGCCGCGGCCGTATCGTCGGCGACTACCGCCGCGTGGCGCTGTACGGCATCGACTACCTCATCAAGGCCAAGCAGAACGACTTTGCCAACTGCGGCGACGGCACGATGACCGAGGACGTCGTCCGCCAGCGCGAGGAGATTTCTATGCAGATCTCCGCCCTGAAGGGCATGAAGGAGATGGCCGCTGCCTACGGCTTCGACATCTCCCAGCCCGCCGCCAACGCAAAAGAGGCCGTCCAGTGGCTGTACTTCGGCTATCTGGCCGCCATCAAGACCCAGAACGGCGCTGCCATGTCCGTTGGTCGTGTGTCCACCTTCCTGGACATCTACATCCAGCGTGATCTGGACAATGGCACCCTGACCGAAAGCGAGGCCCAGGAGCTGATCGACCACATGGTCATGAAGTTCCGTATGGTCAAGTTCGCCCGCATCCCCAGCTACAACCAGCTGTTCAGCGGCGACCCCGTCTGGGCGACCCTCGAGGTCGGCGGCATCGGCATGGATGGCCGCTCCATGGTCACCAAGAACGACTTCCGCTTCCTGCATACGCTCGAGAACATGGGCCCCGCCCCCGAGCCGAACATGACGGTGCTGTATTCCAGCGCCCTGCCCAAGACCTTCAAGGACTATGCGTCTAAAATCTCCATCGACACGTCCAGCGTCCAGTACGAGAACGACGACGTCATGAAGCCTGTCTGGGGCGATGACTACTCCATCTGCTGCTGCGTTTCCGCCACCCAGACCGGCAAGGAGATGCAGTTCTTCGGCGCACGTGCGAACCTCGCCAAGTGCCTGCTCTACGCCATCAACGGCGGTGTCGATGAGAAGCTCGGCGAGCAGGTCGGCCCCGCTTACGCCCCCATCACCGCCGAGTACCTCGACTACGGCGAGGTCACGGCCAAGTACGACGTCATGATGGACTGGCTGGCCGGGCTGTATGTCAACATCCTGAACCTCATCCAGTATATGCACGACAAGTACTACTATGAGGCTGCCGAGATGGCCCTGATCGACACCGATGTCCGCCGCACCTTCGCTACCGGCATTGCCGGCTTCAGCCATGTGGTCGACTCCCTGTCCGCCATCAAGTACGCCAAGGTCAAGTGCATCCGCAACGAGCAGGGCCTCGTCACCGATTACGAGATCGAGGGCGACTTCCCGAAGTACGGCAACGATGATGACCGCGCCGATGACATCGCCGTCGAGCTGCTGCGCAGCTTCCTCGAGAAGATCAAGCGCCGCCACACCTACCGCAACTCCGAGGCTACCACCTCTATCCTGACCATCACCTCCAACGTCGTCTACGGCAAGGCCACCGGCGCTATGCCCGATGGCCGCAAGGCGTACACCCCGTTTGCCCCCGGCGGCAACCCGAGCTACGGCGCCGAGACCCACGGCCTGCTGGCGTCCCTGAACTCCGTTGCCAAGCTGCCCTACCACTGGGCACTGGACGGCATTTCCAACACCCAGACCATCAACCCCGATGCCCTGGGCCACAGCGAGGACGAGCGCGTCACCAACCTCGTACAGGTCATGGACGGCTACTTTGACCAGGGTGCCCACCACCTGAACGTCAACGTCTTTGGCGTGGAAAAGCTGCTGGACGCCATGGAGCACCCCGAGAAGGAGGAGTACGCCAACTTCACCATCCGTGTCTCCGGCTACGCGGTCAAGTTCATCGACCTGACCAAGGAGCAGCAGCTCGACGTTATCGCACGTACCTGCCACAAGGTCCTGTAATTTTGTAAGCAGAATAGGGCCCGCAGCCGCGGCTGCGGGCCTTTTTTGTGGTATACTGTGTTATACCACCCGGTAGGGGCCGGGCATGCCCGGCCCGCAGGTTTGCGCAAGCTACTCGTTCACGTTTTACAGCACCCCTTTTCAAATTGCATTGTAGGGAGGGGTCTTGACCCCTCCGCGGCGGCCAGAGGGCTGGCCGCCCTACAAGCGCCCGCAAAAGGAATGCGCAGGGGAGGAATTTATCCCTCCCGGGACGTGTGCGGCAGCCGCGGGGCGTCGAGGACGCCGCCCCCTACCAATTCATTTTCCCGATAAACGGAGGCAAACTTATGTCCGAAACTCTAGGCTACATCCATTCTGTTGAAACCTTCGGCCTGGTCGACGGGCCGGGCGTGCGGTATATCATCTTTTTGCAGGGCTGCGCCATGCGCTGCCAATACTGCCATAACCCCGAGACCTGGGCGTTTACGAAGGACACCGCCAGCACCCCGCAGGAGGCATTTGCTGCCGCCTACCGCTACCGCAACTACTGGCGCGGCAACGGCGGGCTGACCATCAGCGGCGGCGAACCGCTTTTGCAGCTGGACTTTGTCAGCGAGGTGTTCCGTCTGGCCCGCGCCAAAAAGGTGCAGACCGCGCTGGACACCAGCGCCCAGCCCTTTGCGCCCGACAACGCCGAATGGATGGCCCGCTTTGACCGTCTGCTGGAAAACACCGACCTCGTCATTTTAGATTTAAAGGAAATTGACGACGAGAAGCACAAAAAACTGACCGGCCACAGCAACAAAAACATTCTGGCCATGGCGCAGTATGTGGCGGCCAGGGGCGTGGACCTCTGGATCCGGCATGTGCTGGTCCCCGGCCTGACCGATGACGCCGACGGCCTGCGGCAGCTGGATGCCTTTATTAAAACGCTGCCCACCGTGCGCCGCGTAGAAATTCTGCCCTACCACACGCTGGGACTGTTCAAGTGGCAGAACCTCGGTATCCCGTACCCGCTGGACGGCGTGCGCGTACCCACGGCGGAGGAGGTCGAAACCGCGGAGCAGCTTTTGCATGTGCGCGATTATCCCGATGTACCCGAGGGCAGCACCGCAAAGTAATTTCTACAAAAATACTGGGAATTATTTTGGGAAAATGCTTGACATCACTGCTGCAATATGGTAAAGTATATTTGTGGTTAGCGTCTACTAACCATAACCAACCTCGAACCGTCAATCGGCTGTTTGCCTCTCCGGTGCGGTTCCTGCCAATAACAGGCTGCACCTCCGTTTTGGCGTTTTGCTCTGCGCCTTTTTAGCGGTCTGCTTATTGCGTTTTGCCCCCATCGTTCTCTGCTCCGGACGGTGGGGGATTTTTTTGTGCGAAACGCAAAAAAATCGCAGACTGTCGAAAAAACTCCCTCTGCGAGGGAGGTGCCCCGAAGGAGCGGAGGGAGAGAACCTTGCCATAGCCCGAAATATTTCGGGTGATCGTACAGTTCTCTCCCCCACCGCCTGCGGGCGGAGCCCCCTCGCAAAGGGGGCCAAGGGGGGAGCACACCTTTTTCGACACGCTGGGATTTTTTTGTGCGAAGCGCAAAAAATTGCAGTCATCACGGTAGGGGCCGGGCATACCCGGCCCGCGGCCTGACGAAAGCGCCCGTCTGCGGGAACCACCCCCGGGCGGATATAGAATCCG
>ENA-OQDA01000631-OQDA01000631.1-human-gut-metagenome-genome-assembly--contig:-NODE-631-length-14048-cov-2.327563_pt1 | contig 14048 bp, 14 predicted proteins | sample MGYA00242771_ERZ504603 | MGnify/ENA primary metagenome ERZ504603 (study PRJEB26092, sample SAMD00036328) | human gut metagenome | host: Homo sapiens | study: EMG produced TPA metagenomics assembly of...
AGGCGCTCTGCGGCACAGAGAATTTCGTCAGAGAGTGTCGCAGAGTTAATCCCACTGGCAGCCATGGCGGGCTGGAACAGTTCGTCTTCCCCAATGTCCATCAGCAGCTCCTGCAATTGCAGAATATCGACATTCAGGTAAATACCGGCCAGAGGAACCTCCGGCGTCGCATAGGTTTCACATTCAAAGGGTAAAGGTACGGTTAGCAGCAGGTATTCGTTGGCGTCATAGCGAAATATGCGCTCATTGATGTAACCAATTTTATGTCCCGAAAAGAGAAATATGATGCCTGGCTGATACATGACTGGTGTACGTGCCGCCGGCTCCGTACCGTATAGCAGGCGGACATCTGGCAGCGTTCGTTAATGTCTATTTTCATTGCTTTTCAGCTGCTTAATTTTATCTGTCAGCAGAAGGCAGATCTCATCACGGTTCATGGAGCACCATTTCATCATCGGTTTTCGACCCTGATCATAATGCGCAGATTTATCCGTTTTCTCCAGCAGTCTGTAGAAATGGGCAAGACATCGGCAGAAATGAGCATTGAGAGCAGCGCGGCGGGCGACCACAATGTTCATCATCCGGCAGACACTCTCCTGCCCTCTTTTATTACCCACCAAAGGGAACGAGCAATGAACAACTTTAATCTCCATACCCCAACACGTATTTTGTTTGGTAAAGGCGCGATTGCTGAGCTGCGCGATCAAATTCCTCAGGACGCCTCGCTACTGGTTACCTACGGCGGCGGCAGCGTGAAAAAAACCGGCGTCCTGGCACAGGTTCAGGACGCGCTAAAAGGCCTGGATGTGCTGGAGTTTGGCGGTATCGAGCCAAACCCGTCTTACGAAACGCTGATGAACGCAGTAAAAATCGTGCGTGATGAGAAAGTGACGTTTCTGCTGGCAGTAGGTGGCGGTTCAGTGCTGGACGGCACCAAATTCATCGCGGCAGCGGCACAGTACGCTGACAGCATCGATCCATGGCGCATTCTGGAAACCCACGGCAGCGACGTAACAAGCGCCATCCCGATGGGCTCCGTATTAACCCTGCCTGCAACCGGCTCTGAATCTAACTCCGGCGCGGTAATTTCGCGTAAAACCACCGGCGATAAACTGGCCTTTATGACCCCGTTTGTGCAGCCAGTATTTGCCGTACTGGATCCGGTTTACACCTACACCCTGCCGCCGCGTCAGGTTGCAAACGGCGTTGTGGATGCTTTTGTTCATACCGTGGAACAGTATGTGACTTATCCGGTAGACGGGAAAATTCAGGATCGCTTTGCCGAAGGCATTCTGCTCACGCTGGTAGAAGAAGGTCCGAAAGCCTTGCAGGAGCCGGAAAACTACAACGTGCGTGCGAACGTCATGTGGGCGGCAACCCAGGCGCTGAACGGCCTGATTGGCGCAGGCGTACCGCAGGACTGGGCAACGCATATGTTGGGCCATGAACTGACCGCAATGCATGGTCTGGATCATGCTCAAACGCTGGCCATCGTTCTGCCAGCGCTGTGGAATGAAAAACGTGATACCAAGCGTGCCAAACTGCTGCAATACGCAGAGCGTATCTGGAATATCACCGAAGGTTCCGACGACCAGCGCATCGACGCCGCCATTGCCGCTACCCGCACTTTCTTCGAACTAAATGGGTGTACCCACTCGCCTGTCTGACTACGGCCTGGACGGTAGCTCTATCCCGGCATTGCTGGAAAAACTGGAAGCACACGGTGGTACGCAAACTGGGCGAACATCAGGACATTACGCTTGAAGTCAGCCGTCGGATTTACGAAGCTGCCCGCTAAGGTTTTTAACCTCCGCCTTCGTTTTGGGTATTATACCAGGCTAAGTCACACCTAACTCACCGGGGGCTGCCCCGGTGACGTATCAGCAGGGGGGAATATGACCGGTCCAACCATTATCAAACTACAGGATGGTAACGTCATGCCGCAACTGCGGCCTGGGGGTCTGGAAGGCAAGCAACGAAGAAGTCATCACCGCCATTCATAAAGCGCTGGAAGTGGGGGTATCGCTCAATTGATACCGCTGCTGCGTACAAAAACGAAGAAGGTGTCGGCAAAGCAATACGCGATGCTGGCGTACCGACGGGACGAGTTATTCATCACCACCAAGCTGTGGAATGATGACCAAAAACGCCCCCGGGAAGCCTTGCTCGAAAGCATGGAAAAACTCCAGCTTGATTACCTCGATCTATACCTGATGCACTGGCCGGTTCCGGCGATCGACCACTACGTTGAAGCGTGGGAAAACATGATCGACCTGCAAAAAGAAGGTCTGATTAAGAGCATCGGCGTGTGCAACTTTCAGATCAATCATCTCCAGCGGTTGATGGATGAAACCGGCGTACCTCCAGTGATTAACCAGATCGAACTTCATCCGCTTATGCAACAGCGCCAACTGCACGCCTGGAACGCAACGCATAAAATCCAGACCGAATCCTGGAGCCCGCTGGCGCAGGGCGGCAAAGACGTCTTTGATCAAAAGATCATCCGTGACCTCGCCGAGAAATATGGCAAATCACCGGCGCAGATTGTCATCCGCTGGCACCTGGATAGCGGGCTGGTGGTGATTCCGAAATCAGTCACCCCGGCGCGTATCGCAGAAAACTTTAACGTCTGGGACTTCCGCCTGGATAAAGACGAATTAGGCGAAATCGCGAAACTCGATCAGGGCAAACGTCTGGGGCCAGACCCGGATCAGTTCGGCGGTTAACCCCTTCCCTCCAGCCCGACACTCTCGTCGGGCCTTTACTGATTTGAAATATCAGGAAACAATTCACGCACATATATTGATGTATTTCTTGCAGTCGCTGGAGCAGCATTACGCAACATAACCTGTTAATTATTAAATAAATATATTTATTTGATGAATATATTCACCATATCCATAGGTGCGTAAGCGTGACTGAGAAAAAAAGTAGCGGAGTCAAATGGCTTCCATTAATTCTTATAATATTCATTTCTGCCGGACTGTGGCAACTTACCCCTCCCTCGGGGTTAAGTGCGCCAGCCTGGCATTCGGCAATTATCTTCGTCGCGACGATTGCCTCTATCGTGGCAAAAGTTTTACCCATCGGCGCGGTCGGTATTATTGGGATTACGGTTTTTGCACTCGCCTATGCTGCCGGGGATAAAACCGCCAGCGGCGCTATCACCACGGCACTGAGTGAGCTGAACAGTTCACTTATCTGGCTTATCGTCGTGGCTTTTATGATTGCCCGCGGATTTATCAAAACTGGCCTCGGACGACGCATTGCGCTGCAGATGATCCGTCTGCTCGGCAAGCGCACGCTGGGACTCGCCTATGGTCTGGCTTTTGCCGATCTGATCCTCTCCCCGGCAATGCCGAGTAATACAGCACGCTGCGGCGGCGTCATCTATCCGATTGCTGACTCTCTGGCACGCAGTTTCCATTCGAACCCGGAAGATGAGTCCCGCAGTAAAATCGGTACCTTTCTTATCACCTGTATTGGCAACGTCAACGACGTCACCGCCGCGCTCTTTATGACCGGATATACCGGCAACCTGTTGGCGGTGAAACTGGCGGCCAATGCAGGCGTCACGCTGACCTGGGGCGGCTGGTTTATGGCGGCGCTGCTGCCATGCCTGGTGTCCTTACTGCTGGTTCCACTGCTGGTCTACTGGATCGTGCGCCCGGAAATTAAGCACACGCCGGATGCCCCGAATCTGGCGCGCAAAGAGCTGGCGGAAATGGGCAGTATGTCTCGCGGCGAATGGCTGATGCTGGCTACCGTCGGCGTACTGCTGGTGCTATGGATTTTTGGCGATACGTTAGGCGTCGACGCCACCACTGCCTCGTTCGTGGGGCTGTCCATTTTATTGCTAAGCGGTGTTCTGAGCTGGGAAGATGTGAAGAGCGAGAAAGGTGCATGGGACACACTGATTTGGTTTGCCGCGCTGTTGATGATGGCGAACCAGCTGAAAAAACTGGGCTTCACCACCTGGTTTGGCAATCTGATCGGCGATAGCCTGAGCAGTACTATGCACGGTACCAGTTGGGTGATCGTCCTGCTGCTGCTGAACGCCGCCTACTTCTACACCCACTACTTTTTTGCCAGCGGTAATGCACAGATTGCCGCGCTGTACGCCGTTTTCCTCGGCGTCGGTCTGCATCTGAATATTCCCGCAGCCCCCACGGCATTAATGCTGGCCTTCACCAGCAGTTTGTACTGCTCGCTCACCCAGTACACCCACGCTCGCGGTCCAATCCTGTTTGGTGCCGGGTATGTTCCAACGGGCGTCTGGTGGCGCACAGGATTTATCATCAGCTTGTTTAACCAGGCGGTGTTTATCACCGTGGGTCTGATGTGGTGGAAGGTGTTGGGTCTGTACTAAACTGACTGCGTCCAGACGAATCACCTTACCTGCGGAGAAAAGGAATGACCTGTATTTTCTGTCAAATAGTTGAAGGTAAAGCCCCCTGCCATAAGGTCTGGGAAGACGAGCATCATCTGGCTTTTCTGTCGATTTTCCCGAACACCGACGGTTTTACCGTGGTGATCCCGAAAAAGCATTATCCCAGCTATGCCTTCGATATGCCGCCGCAGGCACTGGCTGATCTGATGCTGGCAACCCAAAAAGTGGCTAAGAAACTGGATAAGGCTTTCCCGGATGTCAGTCGTACAGGGATGTTCTTCGAAGGTTTCGGCGTAGACCATGTACACAGCAAATTAAGCCCCATGCATGGCACTGGCGATCTAACCCACTGGAAACCGATTGAAGCGCGGCAGAATAAATTTTTCGAGCAATATGAAGGATATCTGTCGTCACATGACCACGAACGAGCGGATGATGCAAAACTGGCCGCATTAGCGGCCAGAATTCGTGAAGCATAAATACTGCGTCTTTCTACCGGATGGCGGTACAAGGAACTTATCCGGCCTACAAAACTGTGCTGTACGTAGGCCGGATTAGCTTTCACCATCGGGCAAGACAGATTAGCGCCCTGCCACTTTCCCGCGTTTTTTGTTTGCAGCAGGCGTCTGGCGCTGATGCGCCACCGGTGTGTGCTTGGTCAACGCCGGACGGGTATGACGGTTCTGGCGACGCGCTTCGCGCATCTCTTCCAGCGTAGGTGCCGGGACCAGACATTCGCGACGACCGCCGATCAGATGCTTTTTACCCATATCTTCCAGCGCCTGGCGGATTAACGGCCAGTTAGCTGGATCGTGGTAACGCAGCAGGGCTTTATGCAAACGACGCTGCTTATCACCTTTCGGCACCACCACATCTTCACTCTTATAACCAATTTTACCCAGCGGGTTTTTCCCGGTGTAATACATGGTTGTGGAGTTCGCCAACGGCGATGGATAGAAGTTCTGCACCTGATCCAGACGGAAACGACGTTGCTTCAGCCACAACGCCAGATTCACCATATCTTCGTCACGCGTACCTGGGTGCGCGGAAATAAAGTACGGGATCAGATACTGCTCTTTACCCGCCTGTTTAGAGTAGGTATCGAACAATTCCTTAAAGCGATCGTAGCTGCCCATCCCCGGCTTCATCATCTTCGACAGCGGGCCTTCTTCGGTATGCTCTGGCGCAATCTTGAGATAACCGCCAACGTGGTGGGTCGCCAGCTCTTTGATATAGCGTGGGTCTTCAACCGCGATGTCATAGCGCACGCCCGAAGCGATGAGGATCTTTTTAATGCCTTTCAAATCACGCGCTCGACGATAAAGGTTAATCGTCGGTTCGTGGTTGGTGTCCATATGCGGACAGATATCCGGGTAGACGCATGACAGACGACGGCAGGTCTGTTCCGCGCGCGGTGACTTGCAGCGCAGCATATACATGTTTGCCGTTGGGCCGCCGAGATCGGAAATCACGCCGGTAAAGCCCGGAACGGTGTCGCGAATGGCTTCGATTTCATTGATGATCGAGTCTTCAGAGCGGCTCTGGATGATACGACCTCGTGCTCGGTGATCGAACAGAACGAACAGCCGCCAAAGCAGCCACGCATAATGTTGATCGAGAAACGGATCATCTCATAGGCCGGAATGCGGCTGTCGCCATACGCCGGATGCGGCACGCGTTTGTACGGCAGCGCAAAGACGCTATCCATCTCTTCGGTAGAGAGCGGAATGGCTGGCGGGTTGATCCAGATGTAGCGATCGCCGTGCTTTTGCATCAGCGCACGCGCACAACCTGGGTTGGTTTCGTGGTGCAGGATACGCGACGCATGCGCATACAGCACTTTATCGCCCTTCACTTTTTCGAAGGACGGCAGCAGCACGTAGGTTTTCTCCCACGGTTTCGGGCGCGGCGGTTGTACGGTTACCGCTTTCGCTTCCTGCTTTTTCGGTGCTGACCGGTTTGTTGTCAGCACACGGCAGATCTTCACCATACGGATGCGGGATCGGGTCAATCTTGCCCGGCGTGTCGAGGCGCGTGGAATCCACCCCACTCCAGCCCGGCAGCGCTTCTTTAACCATAATCGCAGTGTTACGCACGTCGCGGATCTGATCGATGGTTTCGCCCATCGCCAGACGATGCGCCACTTCCACCAGCGGACGTTCGCCGTTGCCGAACATCAGCATGTCGGCTTTGGAATCCACCAGAACAGAGCGGCGAACGGTATCAGACCAATAGTCATAGTGCGCGGTACGGCGCAGGCTGGCCTCAATACCGCCGAGAATAACCGGCACATCTTTCCATGCTTCTTTACAGCGCTGGGTATAGACCAGCGTGGCGCGGTCCGGACGTTTGCCCGCAACGTTGTCCGGTGTGTAGGCATCGTCATGGCGCAGTCGGCGATCTGCGGTGTAGCGGTTGATCATCGAGTCCATGTTGCCTGCGGTCACACCAAAGAACAGGTTCGGTTTACCCAAACGCATAAAATCGTCTTTATTGTTCCACTCCGGCTGGGCGATAATCCCTACACGAAAAACCCTGCGCTTCCAGCATAAGGCCGCAAATTGCCATGCCAAAGCTGGGATGATCGACGTATGCATCGCCGGTAACCAGAATGATGTCGCAGCTATCCCAGCCAAGTTGGTCCATTTCGTCGCGTGACATCGGCAAAAACGGTGCCGGGCCAAAACAGGCAGCCCAGTACTGCGGCCAGGAGAAAAGGTCTCTGTCCGGCTGGATCAGGGATATTGCGCTCATAATGCTTCCAAAAATGGTAAAAAAATAATCAAAGGCCGAGGATTATACGCTGTATGTCGGCAAGAAATGAAGTGGAGTCTGAACCAGACCAGTAGAAAGTTATATAAATTGTTAAATTTTACGACGATCATTTTTATCAATCATAATTAACACCATGCCAGCCAGCTGAGATAACTCTTTTTCGGCGGGGGATTTTTCATTGCGACTCAACGATTCACTGCATATTTCCCAGTTACGGGTTGTTGTTCACCTGTGCGGATTTCTGGTTCTTCTCTACAGCTTTTCTATGCTGCCACCGATGCTCATCGCTTTGTTAAATAAAGAGCGGAGCTTGTTCGCTTTTTTCAGCACATTTATGACTTTCTTCACCCTCGGCGGCGGGGCGTGGTTGGCAACCAAACATGCGGGTATTCAACTGCGCACCCGGGATGGTTTCGTCATTATCGTCCTGTTCTGGCTGTTGTTTTCGTTTATCAGCGCGATGCCGATGTGGATGGACGATGGCTTAAACCTCTCTTTTGCGGATGCCCTGTTTGAAGGAGTTTCTGGAATTACCACTACAGGCGCAACGGTGATTGATGACGTCAGCGCCTTGCCGAAGTCGTATCTGTACTATCGGGCTCAGCTCAATTTTATTGGCGGTCTGGGTGTTATTGTCCTCGCCGTAGCGGTATTGCCGCTGCTGGGTATTGGTGGCATGAAGCTGTATCAGTCTGAAATGCCGGGCCCTTTTAAATGAAGAGCGCCTCACGCCAAGACTTGCTGATACTGCACGTACGCTGTGGATGACCTATGTCATTCTGGGTCTGATCTGTACTCTGGCCTACTGGGCTGCCGGGATGTCGTTTTTCGACGCCTTATGCCACGGGCTGTCGACGGTCTCTCTCGGCGGATTTTCCTCTCGCAGCGAGAGCATCGGCTTTTATAACAGCCATGCCATTGAGCTTGTCGCCGGGATATTTTCACTGCTGTCTGCATTTAACTTCACCCTCTGGTACGTTGCTATCGTGAAACGTACCTTCAAACCCTTTCGTCGTAATGCCGAATTGCGTTTCTTTTTGCTTATTGCGTTGGTGGTCACTCTGATCGCCACCTGGCAAGTTTGGCGGGCAGGCATGTACGGATTAACGGACAGCCTGGTGCATGCTTTTTTTCTGGCCAGTTCGATGCTGACAGATAATGGCCTGTCGACGGCGGATTACGCACAATGGCCTTCGCACACGATCTTCATGCTGCTCAGCGCCAGTTTCTTCGGCGGTTGTGTGGGATCGACCTGCGGGGGGATTAAGGTGCTGCGCTTTTTGATTATGTTCAAGCAGTGCCGCCAAGAGTTACACCAGCTCGCGCACCCTCGCGCCCTGCTGAATATCAAAGTGGGCAATAGCGTGGTAAGCGACCGGGTAGTGCGTTCGGTATGGAGCTTTTTCTTTCTCTACGTTTTGCTCACCAGCTTTTTTATCTGGGCGCTCAATCTGATGGGCTACGATCTATTCTCCTCTTTCGCCACCGTCGCCGCCTGCATCAACAATATGGGGCTAGGATTTGGCGTCACCGCCACGACATTTGGCACCTTAAACGAGGAAGCAAAGCTACTGATGTGCGCGGCCATGATCATGGGGCGTCTGGAGATTTACCCCATTCTGATCCTGTTCTCGCGCATGTTCTGGCGGGCGTAACGAATACCCCGGCGCATTACGGCGCCGGGTTCACCAACATCTGTCCGATTGAGCCACGATCCGCCATTTCCAGCGTCTGGCTATTAAAGTAGAACGGGAAATGGGCCCAGGAAGGCTGTCCGTAATAAACCAGTAATTCAACCTGGCCATCAACCCAGACAGTATCTTTCCAGCCTCTGTCTTCCGGGAACGGCATCGCGCCATTCACATTACGGATCAGGAACGAGACGCCTTCAATATGGAAGGACTGAGGCATATCCGCCCGCACCGTCCAGCGCTCCCAGGAGCCCTGCTGGGCAGTAATATCCATACGATTGACGTCCCACAGCTGACCGTTGATGCCAGGATCGTCGTCCAGGCTGATATCACGGCTGCGAATCGGCGAACCGCTGAGGATTTCCGTTGGCAGCAGGCGCATTGGCAGGCTGTCAGTCACCAGCGGCAGAAGACCTGTCGGGCGCAACGTCAATACCAGCGTGGAGATGAGAATACTGGAAGGCTCAAAGAACCCGCGGATCCTGTCGACAATACTGGCCGCCTCACCACAGGTGATAGAGACCTCATTACCATTAGTCATATCCACCAGGATCTCACGACGCTCGCCCGGAGCCAGCGAGAGCTGCTTCACCGAAACAGGCGCAGGTAAAAAACCCTGATCGCCGGAAATCACATGCAGAGCACGGCCATCACTCATTTGCAGCTGGTAACGACGCGAGTTTGAAGCGTTCAGCAAACGCAAGCGCACCCAGCCGCGGGAGACTTCGACATACGGGCTTTGCGCCCCATTGACCAGCAGCGTATCACCGACAAAGCCACCGCTGCCGGGCTCGCTGTATTCCGGCGTGCCAAAGTTGTCCAGCCGCTTGTCCTGGATAATGACCGGAAAATCATCCACGCCATAGTGGTTGGGAATAGATAGTGATTTACTCACTTCATCTTCAACCAGCCACATCCCGGCAAGACCGTTATAGACCTGCTGAGCAGTACGATTTGGTGTATTAGCGTGATACCACAACGTGGCGGCATTCTGGCGAATCGGTAGCACCGGCGCCCAGTCAGCATTCGGGGACATCATGCGCGCCGGGCCGCCCATCAGCGGGCCAGGTACCTGTAACCCGGCGACGGTCATCGAGACATTTTCAGTCAGACGGTTGCTGTAGATAAGCTTGACGTCATCCCCTTTCCAGACGCGGATTGTCGGTCCCAGATAGCGGCCGTTAATTCCCCAGACAGGTGCGCGCGTGCCTTGCGTAAAGGACCAGTGCGCACGTTGCAGCGTCATAAATAGCGGCTGCCCCCGGCGGGATTCCAGCAGCGGAGGCACGGGTAACGGTTGTTGCTGACCGGCAGCATTAGCCTTCAGCGGAACAGCACCTGCACACAGTGCGATCCCCGATGCCTGAATGAACTGACGCCGACTGAATGACATATAAACTCCATAAAAAAACTGGCTATTAACACGCAGGAAGTCATTTCCTGTAAAAAACCCGAATTGCGCGGATTAAACCTTACCGGCGGCTTCCCGCTCAGCAACTTCTTTATCGAGTTCTGCGATTTTTTGTTCCATCAGCGTGCGGCAATGCGCTGCCAGTTCACGAACCTGATCTTTCCCAAAGTGGCTAATATCCACCGGCGGCAACATCTCGACAATCGCCAGACCATTATTGAGTCGATTGAGTTTTATCTTGTTCGAGGTTGTGGAAACGCACACCGGAATGACCGGGACACCTGCAGCAATCGCTGCATGGAACGCACCGGTTTTAAACGGCAGCAGACCGCGACCACGGCTACGCGTCCCTTCCGGGAACATCCAGATAGAAATGCGACGTTTTTTGAAATGATTCACCACGGCAGCAATGGTGCTGTGCGCTTTAGCGCGGTTGTTTCTGTCAATCAACAGGTTACCAGTTAACCAGTACAGCTGCCCGAAGAAAGGGATCCACAGCAGGCTTTTTTTACCTACTGTCACCGTCGGCGGCTGAACGATATTCGCAGCGGTAACCATGTCATAGTTGTTCTGATGGTTACAAATATAGATAGCATTACCATAGTTCTGCGCGTCTGCCGGCATGCGGCACTCGACCTTCAGGCCATAAAGGGGAGCCAGGCGGCCAAACATATGACCGAACGTTGCGACGTGTTTTGGATTTCGTGGGCTGAACAGACAGTATATGCAACCGAAAATACAGACCAGAACGCAGTAAATAACAGTAATAATTAAACGAAAAATATATAGCATAACAACCTCTAAGGCCTAAGAGCCTGGCATTTTACGTCACCTGATTCATCATGCGGTATCAGGTTAGGGCTTTGTTAAGGGCGGCTCTCTGGAAAAGCGTATTGTTAATCGCAACGCACGAATAAACAACGGTTTCACGGGAATTTTTAACGTTGGCTCTCCCTGGGCTTTAACAGGGAGAGCCGGACGGTAGCGTTATTCTTCGCTGTCGCCGTGACTGGCGCGTCGAGGCGAGTCAATCTCAATGCTGTCGATACGCTGCAGACCACGCATTAGCGTGCCGCGACGACCGCGCTCACCGGTCACTTTCTGCAACTCTTCAGGACGCAGTTTGATTTTGCGCTTACCGACGTGGATGGTCAGCGTGCTCTGCGGCGGCAGCACGTAAAGTTGCGCCAGACCATCCTCGCCTTTCGCCGCTTCCGCTGAAGGGATATTAATGATCTTGTTCCCTTTGCCTTTCGACAACTGCGGTAAATCGCTCACCGGGAACATCAACATGCGACCGGCCTGGGTAATAGCCAGTAGCATGTCGGTTTCATCTTCAATCACCACCGGCTGCATCACGCGCGCATTTTCTGGCAGCGTAATCAACGCCTTACCAGCACGGTTACGTGCGACCAGGTCACTGAAGGTGCAGACAAAACCGTAGCCCGCATCGGAGGCCATCAGCAGTTTCTGATCGTCGCCTTCCATCAGCATGTGCTCAACCGTCGCGCCTGGCGGCAGCGTGAGCTTCCCGGTCAGCGGTTCACCCTGACCACGCGCCGACGGCAGCGTAATCGGGTCGATGGCATAGCTGCGTCCGGTCGAGTCCACGAACACCACCGGCTGGTTGCTCTTACCCTTCACTGCCGACTTAAAGCTGTCGCCCGCTTTATAGCTTAATCCCGGTGCATCGATGTCGTGGCCTTTGGCGCTACGCACCCAGCCACTCTGGGACAACACAATGGTCACCGGCTCAGATGGCAGCATGTCGTGCTCGCTCATCGCCTTCGCTTCTTCGCGCTCCTGCAACGGAGAACGACGATCGTCGCCATAGGCGTCTGCATCGGCCTGCAGCTCTTTCTTCAGCAGGTTACTCATTTTACGTTCGGAAGCCAGAATGGCCTGCAACTGATCGCGCTCTTTCGCCAGCTCATCCTGCTCACCGCGGATTTTCATCTCTTCGAGTTTGGCAAGGTGGCGCAATTTCAGCTCAAGGATGGCTTCAGCCTGGGTTTCAGAAATGCCAAACCGCGACATCAGCTCAGGCTTAGGTTCATCTTCATGACGAATAATTTCGATTACTTCGTCAATGTTGAGGAACGCCACCAGCAAACCTTCAAGGATGTGCAGGCGCTTGAGCACTTTTCCAGACGATAATTCAGGCGGCGACGCACGGTATCGCGGCGGAACGCCAGCCATTCGGTGAGGATCTCCAACAGGTTTTTCACCGCCGGACGACCATCAAGACCGATCATGTTCAGGTTGATACGGTAGCTTTTTCGAGATCGGTAGTGGCAAACAGGTGGTTCATCACCTGCTCCATATCCACACGATTCGAGCGCGGGACAATCACCAGACGGGTCGGGTTTTCGTGATCCGATTCGTCGCGCAGGTCGTCTACCATCGGCAGCTTTTTATTGCGCATTTGAGCGGCGATCTGCTCCAGCACTTTTGCCCCGGAAACCTGATGCGGCAGCGCGGAAATCACCACCGCGCCGTCTTCTTTCGTCCATACCGCACGCATACGTACGGAGCCGCGTCCGTTTTCGTAAATTTTACGAATCTCCGCGCGAGAGGTAATGATCTCCGCTTCGGTCGGGTAATCCGGCCCTTGCACGATATCCAGCAACTGATCCAGCGTCGTTTTCGGCTGCTCAATCAGAGTAATCGCTGCTTTTGCCACTTCACGCAGGTTATGTGGCGGAATGTCCGTTGCCATACCAACGGCAATACCGGTCGTACCGTTCAGCAGAATATTTGGCAGACGCGCAGGCAGCATCTTCGGCTCCTGCATGGTGCCGTCGAAGTTTGGCACCCAGTCCGACGTTCCCTGACCGAGTTCGCCCAGCAAGACTTCCGCATATTTAGACAGGCGTGATTCGGTATAACGCATCGCCGCGAAGGATTTCGGATCGTCCGGTGCCCCCAGTTCCCCTGCCCGTCAACCAGCGGGTAACGGTAAGAGAACGGCTGCGCCATCAGCACCATCGCTTCATAGCAGGCGCTGTCGCCATGCGGATGGTATTTACCCAGCACGTCACCGACGGTACGGGCGGATTTTTTAAATTTGGCGCTGGCATTCAGCCCCAGTTCGGACATCGCGTACACGATGCGACGCTGAACGGGTTTCAAACCATCGCCAATAAACGGCAACGCCCTGTCCATGATGACGTACATGGAATAGTTCAGATAGGCGTTTTCCGTGAATTCATGCAGCGCCAGGCGCTCTGCCATATCGCTCATTAATCGTGGTTCCTCAACTTTGTACCCCTCTATTGAAGGGCAATATTGCCGCAGATACTACCCTATCTGGCGTGTTGAGTCACAAAGAAAAGGGCCGCGAATGCGGCCCTGATGGGGATTACTTAGCAACTTTGGTAATCTGTTTCACGTCGATTTCAACGGAGTTCCAGTCTTTATCCACTCACCTGGATTTCAACCACATCCTGCGGTGTGACGGTTACGCCGTTCAGCGCTTGTGGTCGATATCCACATTCACCGTGCCGGTCGCATCTTTAAACACGTACAGGTCGTCGGAAATACGCTCAACGATGTTCCCACGCAGGGTAACCCAGGTGTCATCACGCAGTGATTTGGCGCTTTCTACCGTCGTGCTGCTACCGTTCGGGCCGACAAATCCGCCGTTTTGGCTCTGCGTGGTGGTTGTCGTTGGCCCAGAGAATGCCGCCCTGCTGAGCTGCCAGAACAGGTGCGGAACACAGTGCCATTACGGCAACCATTGCAGCTAATTTTTTCACGTCATGTCTCCCTTTCATGTTGG
>ENA-OQDA01000632-OQDA01000632.1-human-gut-metagenome-genome-assembly--contig:-NODE-632-length-14029-cov-2.307078_pt1 | contig 14029 bp, 16 predicted proteins | sample MGYA00242771_ERZ504603 | MGnify/ENA primary metagenome ERZ504603 (study PRJEB26092, sample SAMD00036328) | human gut metagenome | host: Homo sapiens | study: EMG produced TPA metagenomics assembly of...
TAGCGTCAAATCTCTTGTCGCTTCCTGCCCTGCTGGCGATGATGGGCAGAGAATCCGCCCTGGGTGGAAAATCTTTGGCAATGCGTTTTGGCCCAGCCGCATGATGTGATGGATTCAGTGCAGCGCCTGCGCGCCATTGCCCAACAAACCGGGACGCTGAAATCCACACCGCAGCAGAAAGTGATTGTCACCCTGCCGCACCGGTTCAGCCAGCAGCAGCACGGCAGCAACCGCAACCGCCCACACAGCGGCGCCTGCGCCCACGCAGGTCATTAAAATAGAGCCGACCAATCCACAGGTGGTCTATGTTCCCAGCTATAACCCCTCCACCGTCTATGGTACCTGGCCGAACAGCGCCTATCCGCCGGTCTATCTGCCGCCCCCTCCCGGGGAGCAGTTTACCGATAGCTTCGTCAAAGGCTTCGGGTACAGCCTCGGCGTGGCCACCACCTGGGCGCTGTTCAGCAGTATCGACTGGGATGATGATGACCATCACCATCACGATGACGACTACCGCCACGGCGATTACTCGCATAATGGCGATAACATCAATATTAATGTAAATAATTTCAATCATATAACAGGAGAAAACCTGCCGGGAAACCACGTTAACTGGCAGCACAATCCTGCCTATCGCGGACACACACCGTATCCCGATAATACGGTAGCTCAGCGCTTCCATCAGACCAACGTTTCCGGCGGACTGAGCGCGACCCAACATGCGCCAGTCGATCGCGAAGCGCAGCGCCAGGCAGCGATGACCCAGCTGCAGCATAACGTACCGACGGCCACAGCGGGCAATCTGGCGGCAAACAACGCCTCACGCGACGCCCAGCGTCAGGCGGCCTCGGCGCAGCTGAAGCAAGCCACCCAACGCAGTAATTACCGCGGTTACGACAGCACGCCGACCCAACAGCAGCGTCGCGAGGCGGCGAAAAACGCAGCTGCAAAGCCCCCACGCCGCAGCAACAGCAGCGTCGAGAAGCCGCCAGGAGCCACGAGCAGAACCGCACACCTCAGCAGCAGCAGCGCCGGCAGCAGTTCCAGTCCGCCACGCCAGCCCAGCGTCAGCAGACGCTCAGCCATCTGCGCGCCAACGCCCTTAGCGGCAACGAAAGCCGCGCCCCCTCCTGGCAAGCGCAGCAGGAACGAGGACTGCAGAGCCGCCAGTTATCCGGCGTAAACCGCGAGTTACGCGAGGGCGCCAGAGAACGTCTTTCCGAACACCATGAACTGCGTCGCCGCTAAGGATGAGCAGAATGAGAAACCCATTATCCGTTGCCCTGTTTACGTTAATGCTGTCGCCGCTTGCCGCCTTCGCCCAACAGCAGTTTGCCACGCCGGAACAGGCCGCAACTGCGCTGGCCGAAGCGATCAGCCAGCCTAATGAAGCCGCGCTGAGCGAAGTACTCGGCGATAACTGGCAGCAGTTTTTACCCACGGACGGGATCGACCCTGCCGCCGTCGATCGCTTTCAACGCGACTGGCAGGTGAAACATGTCATCATCCAGCAGGGTGACAAAGCCTGGCTCGATGTCGGTAGCGAGGCATGGCGTCTGCCCGTGCCTATCGTAAAAGCGTCTGAGGGATGGCGCTTTGATATGGCCGCTGGCGAAGAGGAGATCCTCACCCGCGCCATCGGCCGCAATGAGCTGTCGGCGATCGCCGCCATGCATGCCTATGTTGATGCCCAGCAGGATTATTATCATCTGAACCACCGCTGGGCGCAGAAAATCATCAGTAGCGAAGGCAAAAAAGATGGCTTGTACTGGCCAACTTCGCCGGGCGAAGCGCCAAGCCCGCTCGGTCCGGCCTTTAGCCCGACGGTGCCCGGTAGCGGCTACCATGGCTATCGCTTTCGAATTATCGCCGGTCGCGATGACCAGAGCATCGCCTTGCTGGCCTGGCCGATAGCCTGGGGTGAAACCGGCGTGATGAGCTTTATGATCGATCAGCAGGATAGGGTCTATCAGGCCAATCTCGGTGAAGAGAGCGCCGCAAAGGCACAGGAGATAACGCGTTTTACCCCCGACGCTGACGCCGGCTGGCAAGTGGCAGAACCTTAAAAAAAACGCCCGGTTGCAACTCACGCAACCGGGCGTTTTCATTCACTTAGCCCTGGTGAGGCATCAGAGAAGGATCGCCGGCAAAGGCTGGTTTTGTGCTGGATAATGCCGCTTCGTCAGCGCTGATGCTACCGGAATTCGCCGCCCATACCCCTTCATTGGTCTTCGTCACCTGCTGATGCTGGGCATTCAGATCCTGGCCCATCGCCGCAATGTGGGTCGTTTCCGTACCGCCGCTGTTGTCCGCCCAGGGAATGTTGGCGTCAGCGGCGTAAGCCACACCGGTAAAAAAGCGTTGCAGCAGACCAGCGCTGTGGTTAAAAACGCGTTTCATCTCAACACCTCATCGATATAGTTAACTACCTATAAGTTTACTGAGTGACTATTTTCAAAGTATGTATGAGGTGTAGCGGTTTATGAACAGTGACATAGTTCTAAACATCAGGCATCAAAAAAAGCGGCTCCCGGAGCCGCTTATGCCTTTTTTCCTGAAAGAAAAAGTTACTTTTTCTTCGCTTTGGCGTTTGGCAGGTCAGTGATGCTGCCTTCGAACACTTCCGCCGCCAGGCCAACGGACTCGTGCAGAGTCGGGTGAGCGTGGATGGTCAGGGCGATGTCTTCAGCGTCACAGCCCATCTCGATAGCCAGGCCGATCTCACCCAGCAGCTCGCCGCCGTTGGTGCCGACAATCGCGCCGCCGATAACACGGTGGGTCTCTTTGTCGAAGATCAGTTTGGTCATACCATCTGCGCAGTCAGAAGCGATAGCACGGCCGGAAGCAGCCCACGGGAAGGTGGCGGTTTCGTAGCTGATGCCTTTTTCTTTCGCTTCTTTCTCGGTCAGACCAACCCATGCAACTTCTGGTTCAGTGTATGCAATGGATGGGATAACTTTCGGATCGAAGTAGTGTTTCTTGCCGGCGATAACTTCAGCGGCAACATGACCTTCATGAACACCTTTGTGTGCCAGCATCGGCTGACCGACGATATCGCCGATAGCAAAGATGTGCGGAACGTTGGTGCGCAGCTGTTTGTCGACACGGATGAAGCCACGGTCGTCAACTTCCACGCCAGCTTTGCCCGCGTCGAGGTTTTTACCGTTCGGTACACGACCGATAGCGACCAGCACAGCATCGTAACGCTGAGCTTCGGCAGGGGCCTTTTTTGCCTTCCATGGAAACGTAGATACCGTCTTCTTTCGCTTCAACGGCGGTCACTTTGGTTTCCAGCATCAGGTTGAATTTCTTGCTGATGCGCTTGGTGAAGACTTTAACCACGTCTTTGTCGGCAGCCGGGATAACCTGGTCGAACATTTCAACCACGTCGATCTCTGAACCCAGCGCATGGTACACGGTACCCATTTCCAGACCGATGATACCGCCGCCCATTACCAGCAGGCGCTTAGGAACAGTTTTCAGTTCCAGTGCATCGGTGGAATCCCACACGCGCGGATCTTCATGCGGAATAAACGGCAGTTCGATCGGACGGGAACCCGCCGCGATGATTGCGTTGTCGAAGTTGATCACGGTTTTGCCGTTTTCGCCTTCAACTTCCAGGGTGTTTGCCCCGGTAAATTTACCCAGACCGTTAACCACTTTCACTTTACGGCCTTTGGCCATACCCGCCAGACCGCCGGTCAGCTGAGTGATAACTTTTTCTTTCCAGGTACGAATCTTGTCAATATCGGTTTTCGGTTCGCCGAAGACGATACCGTGTTCAGCCAGCGCTTTGGCTTCTTCGATAACTTTTGCTACGTGCAGCAGCGCTTTAGAAGGGATACAGCCGACGTTCAGGCAAACACCGCCAAGGGTGTTGTAACGTTCTACGATGACGGTTTCCAGACCTAAATCAGCGCAACGGAAGGCAGCGGAGTAACCTGCGGGGCCTGCCCAAGTACCACGACCTGAGTTTTGATTTCAGTACTCATCATGACCTCTATATATTTATCTCCGGCGGTCATACCCGTCGTCTTTCAGGCCGCAGCGGCGTTAGCTTCACGCCCTCACCCCAGTCACTTACTTATGTAAGCTCCTGGGGATTCTGGCGCTTGCTACCTTGCTGCACCCAGAAATCCATAGGGTATGTGAAGTAATACCCTAACCACCACCGGGTCGTTCTATCCGTCGGTATTTTACAAAATTGTTAACAATTTTTAAACAACAAACGGCAACCGATTTGTCTATTCGCTAATAACCTCAATACATTCATGAGATTACCAGAAAAAAGCCGGCCGTTGGGCCGGCTCTTTTACTTACATCACCAGACGGCGAATGTCAGACAGCGTGTTGTTAATGATGGTAATGAAACGGGCACCATCAGCACCGTCGATCACGCGGTGGTCGAAGGAGAGAGAAATCGGCAGCATCAGACGCGGCACGAACTCTTTACCATTCCACACCGGCTCCATCGCGGACTTGGAAACGCCGAGGATAGCCACTTCCGGCGCGTTCACAATCGGCGCGAAGTGGGTAGTACCCAGGCCGCCGATGCTGGAGATGGTGAAGCAACCGCCCTGCATTTCGCCCGCAGTCAGCTTACCGTCACGCGCTTTCTTAGAAATAGTCATCAGCTCGCGAGACAGCTCGATGATGCCTTTCTTGTTGACGTCTTTGAATACCGGAACAACCAGACCGTTCGGGGTATCCACCGCCACACCGATGTTGATGTATTTCTTCAGGGTCAGACGCTGACCGTCTTCCGACAACGAACTGTTGAAGCGAGGCATCTGCTCAAGAGCTGCAGCAACGGCTTTCATGATGAAGACAACCGGGTGATCTTCACATCCAGCTTACGTTTCGCCGCTTCTTCGTTCTGCTGTTTACGGAACGCTTCCAGCTCGGTGATATCGGTTTTGTCGAAGTGAGAACATGCGGGATCATCACCCAGTTACGGCTCAGGTTAGCACCAGAGATTTTCTGGATACGGCCCAGTTCCACTTCTTCGATTTCACCAAACTTGCTGAAGTCCACCTTCGGCCACGGCAGCATGCCTGGGATACCGCCGCCAGTCGCCGCCGGAGCTGCTTCTGCACGTTTGATAGCTTCTTTCACGTAAGCCTGAACGTCTTCGCGCAGGATACGACCTTTACGGCCAGTGCCCTTCACTTTCGCCAGGTTAACGCCAAACTCGCGTGCCAGACGGCGGATCAGCGGAGTCGCGTGAACGTAAGCGTCGTTTTCTGCAAATTCAGATTTGCCTTCCGCTTTCGCAGCCGGTGCTGCTGCCGGAGCTTCAGCTTTTGCTGCCGGAGCCGGCGCTGCCGCTTCCTGTTTCGCAGGAGCTGCCGCAGGCGCTGCGCCTTCAACTTCGAAGATCATAATCAGCGAGCCAGTTTTCACTTTATCGCCAACGTTGACTTTCAGTTCCTTCACGACGCCTGCAAACGGAGCCGGGACTTCCATAGAAGCTTTATCGCCTTCTACGGTGATCAGCGACTGTTCAGCTTCAACTTTGTCGCCTACTTTGACCAGGATCTCGGTGATTTCAACTTCATCAGCCCCGATGTCCGGTACATTGATTTCGATAGCCATTATTCTTTTACCTCTTACGCCAGACGCGGGTTAACTTTATCTGCATCGATGTTGAATTTGATGATTGCATCTGCAACCACTTTCTTATCGATTTCGCCACGTTTAGCCAGTTCGCCCAGGGCCGCTACAACCACGTAGGAAGCATCAACTTCGAAGTGGTGACGCAGGTTTTCACGGCTGTCAGAGCGACCGAAACCGTCAGTACCCAGTACGCGATAATCATCAGCCGGTACATAAGTACGAACCTGTTCCGCAAACAGTTTCATATAGTCAGTAGATGCTACTGCCGGAGCGTCGTTCATCACCTGAGCGATGTACGGAACGCGCGGAGTTTCCATCGGGTGCAGCATGTTCCAGCGCTCACAATCCTGGCCATCACGCGCCAGTTCAGTGAAGGAGGTTACGCTGTAAACGTCAGAACCTACACCGTAGTCGTTCGCCAGGATCTGTGCTGCTTCACGCACGTGACGCAGGATAGAACCGGAGCCCAGCAGCTGAACTTTACCTTTCTTACCTTCGAGGGTTTCGAGTTTGTAGATACCTTTACGGATACCTTCCTCGGCACCTGCTGGCATTGCCGGCATGTGGTAGTTTTCGTTCAGCGTAGTGATGTAGTAGTAAACGTTCTCTTGTTTCTCACCGTACATACGCTCCAGACCATCGTGCATGATGACCGCAACTTCGTACGCGTAAGACGGATCGTAAGAGATACAGTTCGGGATAGTCAGAGACTGAATATGGCTGTGACCATCTTCGTGCTGCAGACCTTCACCGTTCAGCGTAGTACGACCAGAAGTACCACCAATCAGGAAGCCACGAGCCTGTTGGTCGCCTGCCTGCCAGCACAGGTCACCAATACGCTGGAACCCGAACATGGAGTAGTAGATGTAGAACGGGATCATCGGCAGATCGTTGGTGCTGTAAGAGGTCGCAGCAGCCAGCCAGGATGCGCCTGCACCCAGTTCATTGATACCTTCCTGCAGGATCTGACCTTTCTCGTCTTCTTTATAGTAAGCAACCTGCTCACGGTCCTGCGGGGTGTACTGCTGACCGTTCGGGCTGTAAATACCAATCTGACGGAACAGACCTTCCATACCGAAAGTACGCGCTTCGTCAGCGATGATCGGAACCAGACGATCTTTGATCGACTTGTTCTTCAGCATCACGTTCAGGGCACGAACGAAAGCGATAGTGGTGGAGATTTCTTTGTTCTGCTCTTCCAGCAGCGCACCGAAGTCTTCCAGAGCTGGCAGTTCCAGCTTCTCGGTGAAGTTCGGCTGACGAGCTGGCAGGTAGCCATGCAGTTTCTGACGCTGAGCGTGCAGATAAGTGTGCTCTTCAGAACCTTCCGGGAAGGTGATGTAAGACAGGTTTTCAACCTGCTCATCGGTCACAGGAACGTTGAAACGGTCGCGGATATAACGCACCCCGTCCATGTTCATTTTCTTAACCTGGTGCGCGATGTTTTTACCTTCAGCAGTGTCACCCATGCCGTAACCTTTAATGGTATGGGCCAGGATTACAGTTGCTCTGCCTTTGGTTTCCTGCGCTTTTTTCAGTGCAGCATAGACTTTCTTCGGATCGTGACCACCACGGTTCAGAGCCCAAATCTGCTCGTCAGTCCAGTCAGCAACCAGTGCTGCGGTTTCCGGGTATTTACCGAAGAAGTGCTCACGTACGTATGCGCCATCTTTGGATTTGAAGGTCTGGTAGTCGCCGTCAACGGTTTCGTTCATCAGCTGGATCAGCTTACCGCTGGTGTCTTTACGCAGCAACTCATCCCAACGACCGCCCCACATGACTTTGATAACGTTCCAGCCAGCGCCCGCGAAGATGCCTTCCAGTTCGTTAACAATCTTGCCGTTACCGGTTACCGGGCCGTCAAGACGCTGCAGGTTACAGTTGATAACAAAGACCAGGTTGTCCAGTTTTTCACGGGTCGCGATGGTGATCGCACCTTTAGATTCTGGCTCATCCATCTCGCCGTCGCCAGGAAGGCGTAAACGGTCTGTTTAGAGGTATCTTTCAGGCCACGGTGTTCCAGATATTTCAGGAATTTAGCCTGGTAGATAGCACCGATTGGGCCCAGACCCATAGATACGGTCGGGAACTGCCAGAATTCTGGCATCAGTTTCGGGTGCGGGTAGGAAGACAGGCCTTTGCCATGTACTTCCTGACGGAAGTTGTTCATCTGCTCTTCAGTCAGACGACCTTCCAGGAATGCGCGTGCGTAGATGCCCGGAGAGATGTGACCCTGGAAGTACACCAGATCGCCGCCATCTTGCTCGTTGCGTGCACGGAAGAAGTGGTTGAAGCAAACATCATATACCGTTGCGGAGGACTGGAAGGATGCCATGTGGCCACCCAGCTCGAGGTCCTTTTTAGACGCGCGCAGTACGGTCATGATGGCATTCCAGCGGATAGCAGAACGAATACGACGTTCCAGCTCCAGATTGCCCGGGTATTCCGGTTCATCTTCAACGGCAATAGTGTTTACATAATTGCTGGCCCCTGCACCTGCCGCTACTTTCACGCCGCCTTTGCGAGCTTCTGAAAGCAGTTGGTCGATCAGATACTGAGCACGCTCAACACCTTCTTCACGGATGACCGATTCGATCGCCTGTAGCCAGTCGCGAGTTTCGATCGGATCCACGTCATTTGGGAAACGTTCTGACATGGGGGTATTCCTTATCTATCTAATACGTTGAGTTATCTGGAACCTGTCCCATTACGTTCTCGCCAGAGAGCGTAATAAGACAGGTTCTGCGTTTAGTTGCCGCGCACTTTATATGGCGCTTGATTTACAACATCTTCTGGTTAACGTTCTGCCAGAAAAATCACTAATTCTTTCGTTGCTCCAGACGGCGTAAGGCGCGTTCACGACGGCTTTCCTCACGGCTTCTGTCCAGCAGAATCTCTTCGATAAACGCCAGGTGACGGTGGGACGCTTCACGCGCCTCTTCCGGCTTCCCGGCAATAATTGCTTCAAAAATACGGGTACGGTGACTGCTAACCAGTGGCAGCAATTTTCACGACGCGCATACAGCAATTCGAAGTTTTGCCGAACGTTCTGGGCCAGCATCGGCTCCATACACCTTAGCAAATGGAGCAGCACCACATTGTGTGCCGCTTCGGTGACAGCAATTTGATACTGGAGTACTGCATCAGATTCGCCGTCAAGATCGCCGGACTGTTGAGCAAGCTCGATCGCATGGTGGAGTTCACGGATACGCGTTTTGTCTTCATCCGTGCTGCGCAGTGCAGCGTAATAAGCTGCAATACCTTCCAGCGCATGGCGCGTCTCAAGCAGGTCAAACTGGGATTCAGGATGGTCGGAGAGCAGCTCTACCAGTGGGTCGCTAAAGCTCTGCCACAGGCTGCTCTGAACAAAAGTGCCACCGCCCTGACGACGAAGCAGTAACCCCTTCGCTTCAAGGCGTTGGATCGCCTCGCGTAAGGAGGGGCGGGAGACGTCGAACTGTTTTGCCAGCTCGCGTTCCGGTGGGAGTTTTTCTCCGGGGCGAAGTGTCCCCTCAAGAATTAAAAACTCCAGCTGCTGCTCAATCACATCGGAGAGTTTTGGTTGGCGGATTTTGCTGTAGGCCATGATTTCCTGTCTTAAGCCATTTGCCCGGAGTCAATTGGTCTTACCAATTTCATGTTCTTGACGCTAAAGTAACAAAGTATTCACCTTCTGTCCATACAGGTTTTGATTGAAATCAGTAAAGGAGGCATATTTTAACAACATTACAGAAATAACGTTTCAAACATGTAACTATGCACAAATGTTAAATTTACCCACCCCGGGGTAGTTTTAACGGAATTGAAACGAAAAATTATCTCATCTGAACCGATTCACCTGCTTATTTATCGATATATCAACCACTATTATTGAATAGAAATTCAAAATGGAAATTTTGTGGTAGATAAACTCGCATTTACAAATGGTTTCTTTTTATTCAACTCGTCATCTTCCCCGCATAAAGCAGGTGCATTCGCGCTCGCATATCATTATTCTGATCAAGACAAAAGTATTAAGGCAACATTTCATCAAAAGCATCTGTAAACAAATTAATACAACAAACGGAATTGCAAACTTACACACGCATTGCTGCGTAGTTCAAAAAATAAGCACTCGAAATATGAAGAGTAAAACCACACACGAGGTTTCATGATGGAAAGTCAACAGCATGGCGATCAGCTCAAGCGCGGCCTTAAGAACCGCCATATACAGCTAATCGCGCTGGGTGGCGCGATTGGTACCGGGTTATTCCTTGGTAGCGCATCCGTTATCCAGTCTGCAGGACCGGGTATTATTCTGGGTTACGCTATTGCCGGCTTTATCGCCTTTTTGATTATGCGTCAGTTAGGTGAAATGGTGGTTGAAGAGCCCGTTGCAGGCTCATTTAGTCACTTTGCTTATAAATACTGGGGCGGTTTCGCGGGGTTCTCTTCCGGCTGGAACTATTGGGTGCTGTACGTGCTGGTTGCCATGGCTGAGCTAACTGCCGTGGGTAAATACATCCAGTTCTGGTACCCGGAGATCCCAACATGGGTGTCTGCGGCTGCCTTCTTTGTGTTGATCAACGCCATCAACCTGACCAACGTGAAAGTGTTTGGTGAGATGGAGTTCTGGTTCGCCATTATTAAAGTCATTGCCGTCGTAGCGATGATCCTGTTCGGCGGCTGGTTACTGTTTAGCGGTAACGGCGGCCCGCAGGCCAGCGTCAGCAACCTGTGGGACCAGGGAGGCTTCCTGCCGCATGGCTTCACCGGTCTGGTGATGATGATGGCTATTATTATGTTCTCTTTCGGTGGGCTGGAGCTGGTCGGGATCACCGCAGCAGAAGCGGATAACCCGGAGCAAAGCATTCCCAAAGCGACCAACCAGGTTATCTACCGTATCCTGATTTTCTATGTGGGTTCGCTGGCGGTTCTGCTTTCCCTGATGCCGTGGACGCGTGTCACGGCCGATACCAGCCCGTTTGTCCTTATTTTCCACGAGCTGGGCGACACCTTTGTTGCTAATGCCCTGAACATCGTAGTGCTGACTGCCGCCCTTTCTGTCTATAACAGCTGCGTATACTGCAACAGCCGTATGCTGTTCGGTCTGGCACAGCAGGGCAATGCGCCGAAAGCGCTGATGAACGTAGATAAACGCGGTGTACCGGTGAACACCATTCTGGTTTCCGCACTGGTGACGGCTCTTTGTGTGCTGATCAACTACCTGGCACCGGAATCCGCCTTTGGCCTGCTGATGGCGCTGGTGGTTTCCGCACTGGTGATCAACTGGGCAATGATTAGCCTGGCGCACATGAAGTTCCGCAAAGCCAAACAGCAGCAGGGTGTTACCACCCGCTTCCCGGCGCTGCTCTATCCGCTGGGTAACTGGGTGTGCCTGATTTTCATGGCTGCAGTACTGGTGATTATGCTGATGACGCCGGGCATGGCGATCTCGGTATACTTAATCCCTGTATGGATTGCCATTCTTGGCATCGGCTACCTGTGTAAACAGAAAACGGCCGGCGCGGTTAAAGCGCATTAATCCCCCCTCCCCCCCACCCTCGTCAGGTGGGGTTGTTACCTGTCTCACACTTTCCCACTCACGACTGTTTAGTCCATATCAGCGGCGTTATCCTGCAACGCAAAAACACCAGTGCCGGACAATAATTCTCTCCATATCTCATTAATGGAGAGCAGTTGATGGAAACCAGTAAGCTCACGGTGAAAGAAAAAGATCGCTATGGAATGGGCGACGCCGGATGCAACATCATCTTTGGCGCCATCATGTTGTTTGTTAACTATTTTTTACACAGATCAGTTTTTGGTCTGGCACCTGCACTGGTCGGCGTATTACTGCTCTCAGTACGCGTTATCGATGCCTAACCGACCCTATCATGGGCGCTCTTGCCGACCGCACCCGTAGTAAATATGGTCGATTTCGTCCATGGCTTTTATGGATGGCTTTCCCGTACGCATTATTCAGCGTACTAATGTTTACCACCCCTGAGTGGACCTATAACAGCAAAGTTATCTATGCGTTCGTTACCTACTTCCTGCTATCTATTACTTATACAGCGATCAACATTCCCTACTGCTCGCTCGGCAGCGTCATCACCAACGATCCGAAGGAACGCGTCGCCTGCCAGTCATATCGCTTTGTGTTGGTAGGCATTGCAACCCTGCTGCTGTCCCTCACCTTGCTGCCAATGGCCGACTGGTTCGGCGGGGAAGACAAAGCCAAAGGATATCAGATGGCGATGGCGGTTCTGGCTTTCATCGGCATGTGTATGTTCCTGTTTTGCTTCGCTACGGTCCGTGAACGCGTCCGCCCTGCTGTCCAGACCAATGATGATTTAAAAGCCGATCTGAAAGACGTGTGGAAGAACGATCAGTGGGGTAAAAATTCTGCTGTTAACACTGTGCAACGTCTGTCCGGGCTTTATTCGCATGGCTGCCACCATGTACTACGTGACCTGGGTTATGCAGCAAAGCACGCAGTTCGCAACGCTGTTTATCAGTCTTGGTGTGGTCGGCATGATGATCGGCAGTATGCTGGCTGAACGGTATTAACCGATCGCTAGGTGCAAACTGAAAGTCTTCTTCTGGACCAATATTATCCTGGCGATTTTCTCTGCCGCGTTTTACTTCTTCGATCCGAAAGCAACCATGATGATTATGGTGCTCTACTTCCTGCTCAACATCCTGCACCAAATTCCTTCTCCGCTGCACTGGTCGCTGATGGCGGATGTCGATGACTATGGCGAGTGGAAAACCGGTAAACGCATCACCGGAATCAGCTTCTCCGGTAACCTGTTCTTCCTGAAACTGGGCCTGGCGATTGCCGGAGCGATGGTCGGCTTCCTGCTATCCTGGTACGGCTACGACGCTGGGGCGAAAGCGCAAAGCGACTCTGCCATTAACGGTATTATGCTGCTGTTTACCAGCTATGTTACCGGCTTCTCGGGCGGACCTCTCCAGCTGATTTCCAGCTACATCTTTGTACCGATGCAGCGGGGGCTGGACTATGTAGGGAGCAGCATCTCCATCAGCAATGAGGATGCACAGACCAGAGAGGAGCTGCTGGCAGAGAACGAAAAACTGCGCCAGCAGGTGGAAGATCTCTCGGTGCAGCTGAACAATACCAGGCTTCAGCAGGAGGAACTGGAAACTCTCCAGGAACTGTATCAGCTGGATCAGTCCTATATGAATTACGAGACCACGGGCGCACGGGTCATCGGACGGGGCGCCAGCAACTGGTTTGACACGTTTACCATCGACAAGGGTTCCGACGACGGCATCCGGGAGGATATGAACGTGATTGCCGGAGGCGGCCTTGTGGGAATTGTCACCGACGTTCAGGCAACCTACTCGGTTGTCCGCACCGTCATCAACGACACTACCAACATCAGCGGGATGACCAACACCTCCTGGGATCATTGTATCGTATCCGGCTCCCTGTCCTCCATGACAGAGAGCAACACGGTTCGTTTCTCCGACCTCGAAGACACCCAGAACGCGGTTTCTGTGGGGGGATGCCATCGTTACCTCCAATATCAGTGACAAGTATCTTCCGGGTATCCTGATCGGATATATAACCACTATGACTACGGATTCCAACGATCTTACCAAATCCGGAACCCTGACGCCGGTAGTGGATTTCAAACATCTGCAGGACGTGCTGATTATCACTCAGGTAAAGGATGTGGGGGACAATGGAAATTAAGACAGTCATAAAACGCATCGGAACGATCGCCCTTTTGATGGTTCTGTGCTTTATTCTCCAGACCGGAGTTTTCTCCCGCCTGCAGCTGGCGGGGGTAACGCCGAATCTCATGTTGATTCTGACAGCGTCCTCGTTTATGTAGAGGGCGCAAGGAGGGCATGGCGGTAGGTTTTTTCTGTGGCCTTCTCGTGGACATGGCCACCGGAAATTATCTCGGGCTCTACACGCTTCTGTACATGTATCTCGGATTTTTCAACGGATTGTTCAAAAAGATATTCTACGGGGATGACCTGAAACTTCCCATGTTTCTGATCGCCGTGACAGATCTGATGTACGGTCTGGCTATCTATCTTTTTATGTTTATCATGTACCAGAACCGGGAGTTCGGATTTTATGTTTTCAATGTCATTTTGCCGGAGATGGTCTACACCATTCTGGTATCCATCTTTCTCTATTATCTGATTCTCAAGGTAAATCAATGGCTGGAGAAAGAAAACAGAAGGAGCGCAGATAGATTTGTTGGATAATAATAAGCTGAAAAAATTTTTTTCTCAGGGATTCTGGCTTCCCGTACCCGGGTCATGATCGTTCTGATGATTGTCTTCGCCATGATTCTGGGCTGCCGCCTTTTTTATCTTCAGGTAATCGAAGGAAAGCAGTATCAGGAAAATTACAACCTGACCGCGGAGCGCACGGAGACCATCGATG
>ENA-OQDA01000633-OQDA01000633.1-human-gut-metagenome-genome-assembly--contig:-NODE-633-length-14005-cov-2.862156_pt1 | contig 14005 bp, 12 predicted proteins | sample MGYA00242771_ERZ504603 | MGnify/ENA primary metagenome ERZ504603 (study PRJEB26092, sample SAMD00036328) | human gut metagenome | host: Homo sapiens | study: EMG produced TPA metagenomics assembly of...
CATTCCCTGCTTTCCAATACGGACCCCAAGGCCGCCGGGCCGTACCCCATTGTGAAGCGCTCCCCGTCCGGGGAGCCCGTACTGATCGTGACGGCGGCGTCCTCCTGCAAGCTGCTTGGGCATATTACGGTGGATTTCAACGACGCGGGCGTTGCACGGCGCTGGAGCGGCGAACCCATTGTTCTGGATGGCCGGAACGTCGCCGTTCCGCCCGATGCGGAGCTTTCCGCCCGGCTGGAGGGCTATGCCGCCCGGCTGCGGTCGCTCATCGGACAGCCCGTAGGCAAGATTCTGCTTGCCGGGGACACGGGCGGGAGGCAGGTTGACCTTGAGGAAGATGCCCGTCTCTGCCGCGTGCAGGAATGTTTGTCCGGCGACGTCCTTGTGGATTCCCTGCTCTGGGGGGCACGGGATAGCGGCGCGTCCATCGCCTTGTCCGTGGGCGGATCCGTGCGTTCCCCCCTGCATACCGGCGTGGTCACGATGGGCGACCTGCTGACGGCCATGCCGTTCGACAACACCCTTGTTGTCGGCGACCTGACCGGAAAACAGCTGGCTGAGGCGCTTGAACATGGGGCGTCCGGCTACGAAAGCGGGGCGGGGCGGTTTCTTCAGGTCGCGGGGCTCACGTATTCGGTGGAACCCGCGAAACCGGCGGGACAGCGCGTTTCCGCCGTGTCCGTCCGTACAAAGGCGGGCGGCTGGGAACCTCTGCGCCCGGAAGCGGTGTACCGCGTCGTCACGGTGGACTATGTGGCTGAGGGCGGTGACGGTTTCGCCGCCTTCAAGAAAATACGATGGCAGTACACGGGCCGCGCCCATAGCGAATGCCTGCGCGACTATATCGCCAAGGCCCCCGTGGAGGTCGGCCCCGGAGGACGGATTCAGGTTCTCCGCTGACGAAACGGGAAACGGCATTCCCGCCGGGGAGAGGGCCTTTGGGGGACATCCGCCGGACGGCCCCTCCTCCCAATACGGAGGCATTCGCTTTTGCAATGAAAGCTGCATTTCAACTGTCTGAAATACAAAATGAATTTTTTAGAAAGTCATCGAAAGGGCGAATGTCTCCCGGTACAGCCTGTTTTCCTTTTTGGGGCTGTGCCATAAAAATGGTTGATGCTTTTTTCTTGGCTGTGCCATAGGAAGCGGTTGATGCTTTATTTCCTGAAATTCCAAAGGAATAACCCATAAATGCCCCAATTATGGAGCCCATCAGCGGAAAATCAGAGAAAAAGTATCTTCAGTATGCTACGGAAATAAAACAACCATGTGCCATGACAGAGCCAAAACAGGCGTTTCGCCGCCTGCCGTCCTTTTTTGCCCATAGGCTTTCTGTCAAAGCTTGCCGCTGGCTGAAAACGGGCCCGCCCATCCGACGGCTTTCATCCTTTTTCCTGTACCCAATAGGGGGGCAAGTCCCATCGTGCGCCCTTCCGCCTGCCAAAGCCTGGGAAAAGGGCCGCTGTCCGTGCAGGCAGGTTTGGGGAAGGGAAGGGCGCTCTCCTGAAACTGCCTCCCCCTTCCCCAATCCATCTTAGTTCTTCGTGAGGTACTCGGCGATCATCGCGTCGTAGCGCGAAGTCTTGGCGAACGTACGGGCGGCCATGCGCTGGCGGAAAGGCAGGGAAACGCGCATATCGTTGGCCTTGAGTTCCGCCGTGGCTTCCGCGTAGGCATCGGGAGCGGACAGTACGAGGATGCTGTGGAAGTTCTTGGACGCCGCGCGGAGCATACAGGGGCCCCCGATGTCGATTTCCTCAATGGCTTCGCGGGGCTTCAGCCCCTTGGCCAGGGCGCTCTCGAAATCGTAAAGGTTCACGCAGATGAGATCGAACGCCTTGATCCCCTTTTCTTTCAGGACGGCGAGGTGTTCGGGGTTGTCCTTGTCGGCGAGGATGCCGCCGTGGATATGGGGATGAAGCGTCTTCACCCGGCCGCCGAGGATTTCGGGGAAGCCGGTCACGTCGCTGACGGCGGTGACGGGAAGGCCCGCGTTTTCAAGGAATTTCAGCGTGCCGCCGGTGGAGACGAGCTCCACCCCGTTGGCATGCAGAAAGGCTGCGAATTCCGCCAGTCCGTCCTTGTGGGTGACGCTGAGCAGAGCCCGCCTGATGGGAAGAAAATCCATTCGATTTGCTCCTGATCCGGGTTGGGCGAGAAAGGGGAGAGGCCGGGAAGGGGCTCCCCCTTAGTGGTGCATGTGATCGCCTTTTTTGATACGATAAAAAGCCGTCGCCACAATGACGCAGAAATACACGAAAATAAGCGATACGCCCACAAACCCCTGCGGCGTGGAGTGCATGGCGTTGCTGACCAGCTCGTTGAACATGGCGGACTCCTTGGCTCTTCCGGCCCCGAACGCGAGGGTTTGTCCGGCGGACGCGGTCGGGACGTTAAAGTATTACATTGCCCGGCTTGCGATAAAAGTCAAGCGGGGGCTTTGGAGGAAGCATGGCCAAACCATTTGTAAATCCTTTTGTTTCCGGCCAGTTCCTCGAACTGCGCGTGGATGCGCTGGTGTCCGACGGGCGCGGCCTCGGACGCCACGGCGGCGTGGTCGTGCTCGTCGAGGACGCCTTGCCGGGGCAGCTTGTGCGGGCGCGGGTTTCCGCCGTGCGGAAGAGCCTTGCGGAAGCGGCGCTTGTCGAAGTGCTCGAACGCTCGCCGGACGAGCAGAGGCCGCCGTGCCCCCATGCCGGGCGGTGCGGCGGATGTTCGTGGCAATCGTTGGCGTATGCCCGCCAGCTCGCGTGGAAGGAACGCATCGTGCGCGATGCGCTGGAGCGGGTGGGCAAGGTGGCGTGCCCGCCCATGCTGCCCATTCTGCCATCCCCTTCCGAGTGGGGGTACCGCAACAAGATGGAGTTCGCCTTTGGGGTGTCCGACGACGGCGGCAAGGCGCTTGGGCTGCGGGAACGCGGTTCGCGCAGCATCGTCGAAGTGACGGGGTGCCTGTTGCAGACGCCGTTGACCATGCGGGTTCTGGAAACGGCGCGGCTGTTGTCCAATGGGGCGTTTCGCGATCTGGACGGGCGGTTCCTCGTCGTCAGGGAGCCCCATGCGGGCGGCTGTTTTGTGGAGCTGATTGCAGGGGCCGGAGGGAGCCCTGAGGCGGGGGAACGGTTCGCGGCGGCGCTGCGGACGGAACTTCCCGAAGTGACGGGTTTCGCGCTGTCGGAACGCCTGGCCTCCAGCGACGTGGCCTATGGGGAGCGGACGTTGTACGCGGACGGGCGGCTTGAGGAGCGGATCGGCGATGTCCGGCTGCAAATGGGGCATAATGCCTTTTTTCAGGTGAATACGCCCGCCGCCGAACTGCTGTATGCGGAGGCTGCCCGGTTTGCCGCGCTTGAGGAACTGCCGGATCCCGTCTTGTGGGACGTGTACGGCGGCGTCGGCTCCATCGGCCTGTACATGGGGCGCAGTGCGCGGGTCGTGGGCATTGAGGAAATGCCCGGCGCGGTGCGCTGTGCCCGCAGCAACGCGAAGGCGCTGGGCAGGAAGGGATACAGGGTGGAGCAGGGTGATGCCAAGTCCGTGCTTGGGCGTTTGGTAAGGCTCGGCCCCAAGCCGGATGTGGTGGTGGTCGATCCGCCGCGTGCCGGGGTTGATGCCAAGGTCGCGCAGCAGCTTGCCGAGGCGGCCCCGCTGCGGCTTGTATATGTTTCGTGCAACCCCGCGACGCTGGCCCGCGACATAGCCCGCCTGACCCCGGCTTTCCGCCTGAAGGCCGCCCGGCCTGTGGACTTGTTCCCACAGACGCCGCATGTGGAAACGGTGGCCCTGCTGGAACGCGCGTGATTTCAGATTGAATAAAGGGCCATTGCGTTTGGTTCGGCCTCTTTTCGGCAACCGGGCGCAATCACGGCCTCACCTCCCGGTACTTTTTGTAAGGCTCTATTATATAGTATGTGATTGTTTCATCTCCACAGTGCGGTGAAAATACAGCTTTTTTCCGGTTTTCCCCTTGGCGGGATCCACGGCTAAGGCATTTTATCGGTTAATCCTTTGGAGCTTCAAGGAAAAAATGCATCAACCATTTTTCTATAACACAACCTTTTGTAATCATTGCCGCTCAATGGGAATGGCGTGCGGAGATCATTCGGAAGGGGAACGGGTTGCCGCATGATGCCCGATTCCCCTAGGCCCATTCCTTTCCGCCACGGCATTGCAGCGGGCGCGGGAGCGAGAGCGAAAGAAGGGAACCATGCTTGCGTATCTTCAGGGCCTGTCGCTTGGGCTGGCGTACGTTGCGCCCATCGGCGTGCAGAATCTTTTCGTCATCAATGCCGGCCTGTCCCTGCCGCGTGCGGCGGCCTACCGGACGGCGCTCATCGTCATCTTTTTTGATGTGACCCTTGCGATTGCCGGTTTTTTCGGCATCGGCGCGCTGATCGAACATTCCGGGCTTATCCGAAAGGGCGTTTTGCTGGCGGGCAGCCTTGTGGTGATGTATATGGGGCTCCGGCTCGTGCTGTCCCGCGAAGTTGCCAGCCCGGCGGTCAACGTGGATATCCCGCTCATGAAGACCATCGGCATGGCCTGCGTGGTGACATGGTTCAATCCGCAGGCAATCATCGACGTGTCGTTGCTGCTTGGGTCTTTCCGGGCCGCCTTGCCGCCCGATGAGTCCGGCCTGTTCCTCTGGGGGGTAGTCTGTGCGTCCTGCCTCTGGTTCCTGTCCCTGACCACCGTTTCCTCGCTTTTCAAGAACCGGTTTACGCCGCGCCTGCTGCGCATCATCAACCTTGTCTGCGGCCTGATTATCTTTTTCTACGGCGTGAAGCTTGGCTGGTCGTTCGTGGAGTTATGGCAGAGTGCCTATTGACAGTACGGGAATACTTAGGTCGTGTCATTATATTGCATATAATTATTTGAAATTATTTAAATAATTTTTTGTGGTTTAAAAAGTTAATATAATTAACAAGTTCAATATATTGTATCTAATTGCCGACACAACCTAGAAAGTGGGAACCTTTTTGCCGTTGCCGTTGCCGATCCCGACGGCCTTGCAAAGACCTTTTCTGTAAGGCTGTGTCATAGAAAACGGTTGATGCTTTATTTCCTTGAAATTCCAAAGAAATAACCAAGAAAATTCCCCAATCACAGAGCCCATCAGTGGAAAATTTGGAGAAAAAGTATATATTTCAGTATATTGCTGAAACAAAACAACCATGTACTATGACAGAGCCTTCTGTAATGGCAACCACATTCCTGAACGAAACAATCCGTTATAACATATGCTTGGTATAGGCATCCAACATAGGAGGATACTCTCATTTTATACGGTTTTTCTGCTGCCGATCTGCATGGGCTTTTATTGATTCTTTAAGGCTGTGCCGTAGAAAAAGCTTACTGTTTTATTTTGAGGCTGTGCCCTAGGGTGTATCGTCGATTGTATGTAATTTATTGAAATTATATAGCTATTTAAAGTTGTAAAATATTTTTTAATAATTTCAAATATTTACATGTAAGATGATGACACGACCTAGAAAATGGTCGATGCTTTTTTCCTTGAAGTTTCAAAGGAATAATCAACAAACTGCCTTAGCCGTGAATCCCGCCAATGGGAAAGCTGGAGAAAAAGGCTGTATGTTCACCATGTTGTGGAGATAAAGCAGCCAGATACTATGAGCGGGCCTAATTTTTTTGAAGCTCCAAAGGGATAACCAATAAAATACGCCAACCGTGGAGGCCGACACGAAAATTGGAGAAGGGCCGTATTTTCACCTTCCTGTGGAGATGAAACAACCGCATCCTGATGACAGGCCATCCTTTATTTGGAATTTCAAGAAAGAAAACATCAATCGTTTACATGACGGAACCAATAGGACTCAAAGCCCTTTTCCGCGGCAAACGGAAAAGGGCTTTGTTTGGTGGGGACGCAGCCGTCCCCAAACGCAAAAGCCTTTGTGAGGGAGGGAACCGTTTTCCCGCCCCTCACCAATACGGCTACTCTTCCTCGCCGATATGCTCCTCGGCTTCGAGGGCTTCGGCGCGGCGGATGATTTCCTCAAGCTGGATGTCGGCGCCGAGGACGCCGATGATCTCGTCGTTGGCATCGGTGATCACCGTGGACACGGTGATGATGAGCTGCCCGGTGACCTGCGACTGGTGCACGTTCATGATGTGCAGCTTGCCGGTGCGCATGGGCTGCTGGAACCATTCGCGGTTCGAGTAGTCGAATCCAATCGGGAAGGCCTTATAGCCCTTCTGATCGCCGGGATCGCTGATGGCGATGGCTGTGGAATGCCCCTTGACGTCAGTGACATAGACATACTGGATGAACGAGTAGTCATGCACGAACTGCTGGAGCTGTGTGGTGAGCGTTTCGGTATCCGACGTCGTCTGGCAGTCGCGGGCCAGGCGCTCCACAAGGTTGGAGGCCAGTTCCCCGGCGATGCGCTTCATCTGGTCGAACTCGCTGTCGAAGAGCTCAGGCATGAAGCGGCGGACAAGGTGCTTGATTTCCTTGTTGGAGAAGGACGTGTTGCGGCCTTCCTCGTAGGCGGCCATGATCTTGGCGTGGATCTGGCCGACGGCGGGATGCTTCTTGGATACCTGCCGTTCCGGGGGCAGGTTGAACTGCTGGTTGATCCAGTAGGCTACGCCGGCGCGCCCCGCCTTGTCGTTGATGATGATCGGCACGGAGCGGTTGAGGATCTTGGTGGTGTCGAAGATATTGTAAATCTCTTCGTTCTTCGCCAGCCCGTCGACATGGATGCCCGCGCTGGTGGCGTTGAAGTCCTTGCCCGCGAAGGGGTAGTTGTCCGGGATGCGGTAGTCGAGCTCCTTCTCGAAATACTGGGCGATTTCCGTGATGACGGTGGGATCGGCGGCCTCATCGTTGCCGGTGAGGGAAATGTAGTCGATGACCAGCGCTTCAAGGGGCGCGTTGCCGGTGCGTTCTCCGAAGCCCATGAGCGTGCCGTTGACGCCGCCGCAGCCGTACAGCCATGCGGTCACGCCGTTGACGAGCACCTTATGGAAGTCGTTGTGGCCGTGCCATTCGAGCCATGCGCCGGGGACGCCCGCTTCGTCGGTGAAGGCGCGGACGATGCGCTGCACGGAGCGGGGAAGCGCCGTGCCGGGGAAGGGCACGCCGTAGCCCATCGTGTCGCAGAGGCGGATCTTGATGGGCATGGACGCTTCGCGGGAAAGCTCCATGAGCTTGCGCGCGAAGGGCAGGCAGAAGCCGTAGATGTCTGCGCGGGTCACGTCCTCGAAGTGGCAGCGGGGCACGATGCCCCATTCGAGGGCCTTGGTGACGACCTTGAGGTAGTCGTTCATGGCCTGTTCGCGGGTTTTGCCGAGCTTCAGGAAGATATGGTAGTCGGACATGCTGGTGAGCAGGCCCACTTCATCAAATTCCATATCATGGGCGATTTTGAGGTCGTCCATGTTGGCGCGGATCCAGCCGGTGACGCGGGGGAAGCGGTAGCCTCTGGAGCGGCAGACTTCGATGGCCTTGCGATCCTTGGGGGAATACATGAAAAATTCGGAGGCTTGGATGAGCCCGCTCTTGCCGCCGAGCTTGTGGAGCAGGTCGTAGATGCGGGCGATCTGCTTGACGGTGTAAGGGGGGCGGGCCTGCTGGCCGTCGCGGAAGGTGGTGTCGGTGATGAACATGGGATCAGCCGGGCGGGGGACGAGAAACGTATCATCAAATTCGATGCGGCTGACATGCGTATATGGGAAAACGTCGCGGTACAGTTCGGGTTCGACGCGGTTGTCCAGCGTCAGGGGGCGGGAAGCATGTTTTTGATACAATAAGCTCATTGTGCGGTTCCTCCTGAGGTAAGGTAATCTCCGTATGAGATACGGAAGCGCTTCAGTACGTGTGGACAACAAGGCGAAAAGGATCTCTTTGGGATCTTTTCCTCAAGTTAACGACTATAGCGCATTTTTATGTGAACCGAAAGGGAATTTTCTTGCATAAAATCGGGCCGGAATAAAGGAGAAAGAGTACAATTCCGCCCTGATGCCGGAACCGATCCGCAGAGTATCCCCTCCGGGGAAGCCAACCCCTTGCGGACGGGGCCCGCGAGGGATACGTTATCTGAAAAGACGGACTTTCAGGGGGTTACGATGGACGCCATAAGCATTATCGCGGAGCAGCGCATTCGGGAAGCCTGCGAGCGGGGGGACTTTGATTCCCTTCCCGGAGCGGGCAAGCCGCTGGAGCTGGAAGACGATTCGCATATCCCCGAAGACCTCCGCATGGCCTACAAGCTCTTGAAGAATGCGGGCTATGTCCCTGAAGAGGTTCTTGACCGGAAAGAGGCCCAGTCCATCGTCGACGCACTGGAGAAGTGCGGGGACGAACAGGAAAAGATCCGGCAGATGAAAAAGCTCGAAGTGGTCATCGCCCGCATTAAGGCCCGCCATCCCAATGCGCCCGTTCTCAGCGACGGCAGCCCGTACTATGGGCGGGTGGTCAGCCGGATTACCGTGAACAAAAAGGGCTGAGCCTTTTTCGGGCAGCGGCGCGGAACCGTTTCCAGCGACCCGTTCCGCAGCGGCGTCAAGGAAAAAGCCTCAGCCACAGCGAGGGGCGTTTCACTGCTTGAAGGTTCCCAAACAAATATGCGCCCGCTTTCCTACCGCTGCACGGGTGGACAGGCTTCCGTCCGTGCTTCCTGTTCCCCGTCCGGGTGCTCCTCGCTCACATGGAGAAGCGAGTTGGCGAGCATTTCGTACAGCCAGTTGGCGTACGTCTCGCCGTCCCACCCGCGCTCCTGCACCAGCATACGGTAGATGTCGCGGCTGGTGAGGCACCAGAAGACATCCAGCGCCATCCCCATATCAATGCCTTCCTTGAGCCGCCGCCCGCGGAGCAGGAACCGCACATGGGTTTCCTGCCTGTCCCTGTTGACGCATCGGAGATCATTCTGGACGCGGGCCAATTGCGGATCGAGCATCCCCGCGCCACGCAACAGGTCGAAGACGGGGCTTTGGGATTCGTGCACCTGCAGGACAAGCTGCGCCGTGAGCTTCAGCGCTTCGTGGATGTTCGCCGTTTCAAGTGAGCGATCGTGCAGCTCGAATACCCGCTCCGTGAAGACGGCCCGATCCAGCAATTCGGCCACGATGCCGTTTTTGGAGCGGAAGACGGCATAGACGGTCTGCTTGGCGACCCCTGCCTCTTGAGCGATGGCTTCCACCGTTGTTTTGGCGTACCCGCGTTCAAGGAAAAGGCGCTGCGTGGCGTCAAGGATGTTGAGGCGGGTCTGGTTTGCCTGACGCTCGCGGATGGGCGAGGAATACTTGCGGGCCGTGTGTTTTTCCATCTTGACAGTCATCCTTTCGGGAAGTATAGCACTTGAACGGATAGAGCTTACTCTATCCAATTCGTTTTTGTCAAACGATGCAAGCAACCTGCGAGGAAAGCAAGTGGCTTGTATTTTCTATGGGCGCGTGATGATTGAACCGCGCCGACAACCTGAGAGTGAGGTTATATGTTGGTGAAGCATGAACGGCGGCCCTTCCGATTCGGTGTGACTTTGTTGGCCGGGCTTCTCGGCTGCTTGTCCCTCATGGGCTGCAAGGACGAAAAGACGGGGGCCCAGTCCTCGGCGGCTCCCGCCGTGGAAGTGGCCGTGGAGATCGTGACCCCGCAGAAGGTGCTGTACACGACAGAACTTGCCGGCCGCACGTCGGGTTTCCAGATCGCTGAGGTGCGTCCGCAGGTGAGCGGCATCATCCAGAAGCGTTTCTTTGTGGAAGGCGCGGACGTCAAGGCCGGGGATGTCCTTTACCAGATTGATCCCGCCACCTATCAGGCCGATCTCGACAGCGCGAAGGCCAACCTCGCCCGTGCCGAGGCCAATGTGGCCCCCGCGCGCCTGAAGATGAAGCGCTTTAAGGACTTGGTGAACATCAGCGCGGTCAGCAAGCAGGAATTTGAAGACGCCGAGGCCGCCTACAAGCAGGCGCTCGCGGACGTGGGCGTCAATAAGGCCGCCGTGGAAAACGCGCGCATCCGTCTGGCCTATACCAAGGTCACCTCCCCCATTTCCGGGCGGAGCGGGCGCTCCCTGGTGACGCCGGGCGCGCTGGTGACGGAAAACCAGGCCAGCCCCCTGACCACCGTGCAGCAGCTTGATCCCGTCTATGTGGACGTGACCCAGTCCAGCACGGAAGTCCTGCGCCTCAAGCGTTCCCTTGAGGAAGGCAGGCTCCAGCGCGCCGATCAGGATCACGCGGCGGTGCGCCTGCTGCTTGAAGACGGCAGCGAGTACGGGCTTACCGGCACGCTCCAGTTTGCGGACGTGAGCGTGGACGAGAGCACCGGCATGGTGACCTTGCGGGCCATCTTCCCGAACCCCAAGCAGGAACTGCTTCCGGGCATGTACGTGCGCGCCATCCTGAACGAAGGCGTGGACGATCAGGCCATTTTGCTGCCCCAGCGCGCCCTGTTGCGCGACGCCAAGGGCAACCCCACCACGTATGTGGTCAACGCCGAAAACAAGGTAGAAATCCGTCCGCTCAAGGTGGGCCGCACGCAGGGCACCAACTGGGTCGTGCTCGACGGGCTCAAGGCCGGTGACAAGGTCATCGTCGAGGGCCTCCAGAAAATCCGTCCCGGCGCGCTCGTCCGCATTGCCGAACCCACCCCGGCCAAGCAGGACGCGCCTGCTTCCGAGAAGCGGTAGGGGGCTTTTTCATGGCACGTTTCTTTATCGATCGTCCCGTCTTCGCATGGGTGATCGCCATTATCATTATGCTGGCGGGCGGGATATCCATCCTCAACCTGCCGATTTCGCAGTACCCGTCCATTGCGCCGCCGACCGTGAGCATTGAGGCGCAGTATCCCGGCGCGTCCGCCCAGACCGTGCAGGACACCGTCACGCAGGTTATCGAGCAGAACATGAACGGCATTGACCACCTGCTGTATATGTCCTCGACAAGCGACTCTTCGGGGCAGGCGCAAATCACGCTGACCTTCAGCGCGGACGCCGACCCGGACATCGCGCAGGTGCAGGTGCAGAACAAGCTCCAGCTTGCTACCCCCCTGCTCCCGCAGGAAGTGCAGCGTCAGGGCATCTCCGTCCGCAAGCGCGCCGCGAACTTCCTCAAGGTGTACGCCTTCGTGTCCGAAGACAACAGCATGGACAACGCCGACATCGCGGACTACGTGGTGACCAACCTCAAGGATCCGATCAGCCGTCTTCCCGGCGTCGGCGAAGTGTCGGTCTTCGGCAGCCAGTACAGCATGCGCATCTGGCTCGATCCCTACAAGCTCCAGAGCTACAGCCTGATGCCGAGCGACGTGCTCAACGCGATCAGCGCCCAAAACGCGCAGATTTCCGCGGGGCAGCTCGGCGGCACGCCTTCCGTTCCGGGGCAGCAGATGAACCTCGCCATTTCGGTGCAGGAACGCCTCCAGACGCCGGAACAGTTCGGCAATATCATCCTGCGCACCAACACGGACGGTTCGCTCATCCGGGTGAAGGACGTGGCCCGTGTGGAGCTGGGCAGTGAAAGCTATTCCACGCTCAGCCGCTTCAACGGCAAGTCCTCCACCGGCATCGCGGTGAAGCTCGCCACCGGCGCCAACGCGCTGGAAACCGCGTCCAGCATCGACGAGTACCTGAAAGGGGCCGAGAGCTTCTTCCCGCAGGGGTTGAAGACCGTGTATCCGTTCGACACCACGCCCGTGGTGGAAATCTCCATCCATGAAGTGGTGAAGACCCTCGGTGAAGCCGTGCTTCTGGTGTTTCTGGTCATGTACCTGTTCCTCCAGAACTTCCGCGCCACCCTCATCCCGACCATCGCCGTGCCCGTCGTGCTCCTCGGCACGTTCGGCGTTCTGGCGGCGTTCGGCTATTCCATCAACACGCTGACCATGTTCGCGGTGGTGCTCGCCATCGGCCTCCTTGTGGACGACGCCATCGTCGTCGTCGAAAACGTGGAGCGCGTGATGAGCGAGGAGAAGCTCCCGCCCAAGGAAGCCGCCCGCAAATCCATGGATCAGATCACCGGCGCGCTGGTCGGCATCGCCATGGTGCTTTCCGCCGTGTTCGTGCCCATGGCCTTCTTCGGCGGCTCGGTGGGCGTCATCTATCGGCAGTTCTCCGTTACCATCGTTTCGGCCATGGTGCTGTCGGTGGTGGTCGCCATCGTGCTGACCCCGGCCCTCTGCGCCACGATGCTGAAGCCCATCGGCGGGGATCACGTACATTCGCAGCACGGCTTCTTCGGCTGGTTCAACCGTTGGTTCGACAGCGCGACGATGCGCTACCAGTCCGGCGTGTCCTATGTCATCCGGCGCGCGGCCCGCTTCATGATCATCTATTTGGTGCTCATCGGCGGCCTGATCTTCATGTTCAAGGCCCTGCCCACGGGCTTCCTGCCTGACGAGGATCAGGGGATGCTGTTCGCCCAGATACAGCTTCCCACCGGCTCCACGCAGGAAGAAACCACCAAGGTGCTGGAGCAGGTTGAAAAATACCTGCTTGAAAACGAAAAGGACGCCGTGGAGAGCATGATGGGCGTGCTCGGGTTCAGCTTCGCGGGCAACGGCCAGAATATGGCTATGGCCTTCGTGCGCCTCAGGGACTGGAGCGAACGCCAGGATCCGTCCCTCAAGGTGGATGCCGTCTCCAAGCGCGCCATGGCTGCGTTCTCGAAGATCCGCAATGCGCAGGTATTCGCCTTCGCGCCGCCCGCCATCATGGAACTCGGCAACGCCACCGGCTTCGACTTCCAGTTGCAGGACAAGTCGGGCCTTGGGCATGAGGCGCTCATCCAGGCCCGGAACCAGCTTCTCGGCATGGCCGCCCAAAACAAGAACCTTGTGGCCGTGCGCCCCAACGGTCAGGAAGACCAGCCGCAGCTGCGCATCGACATCGACCGCGAAAAGGCGGGCGCGCTCAGCCTGAACCTCTCCGACATCAACTCGGCGCTGTCCACCGTCTGGGGCAGCTCCTACGCGGACGACTTCCTTGACAAGGGCCGCGTCAAAAAGGTGTATGTGCAGGGCGATGCGCCGTTCCGCATGGTGCCGGAAGACATGGAAAAATGGTTCTTCCGCAACACCAAGGGCGAAATGGTTCCCTTCTCCTCGTTCGCTTCCGCGCACTGGGAGTATGCCCCCGCGCGTCTGGAACGCTACAACGGCGTGCCGTCCGTGGAAATCCTTGGGCAGCCCGCTCCGGGCGTGAGCGTCGCGGCCATGCTGGAAATGGAAAAGCATCGCCGGGCAGCTCCCGCAGGGCATCGGCTACGAGTGGACGGGGCTGTCCTATCAGGAACGCCTTTCCGGTTCGCAGGCCCCGGCCCTGTTCGCCCTGTCCATCCTCGTGGTGTTCCTGTGCCTCGCGGCCTTGTATGAAAGCTGGTCAGTGCCGTTCGCGGTCATCCTCGTGGTTCCCCTCGGCGTGCTCGGCGCGCTCGGCGCGGCGAACATGAGGATGCTTTCCAACGACGTGTATTTTCAGGTGGGCCTGCTCGCCACCATCGGCCTGTCGGCGAAAAACGCCATCCTGATCGTGGAATTCGCCGTCGAGCAATACCGCAACGAAGGCAGGGACGCGGCGCATGCGGCTGAAGAAGCCGCCCGCCTGCGTTTCCGGCCCATCGTGATGACTTCGCTGGCCTTCATCCTCGGCTGCGTGCCCCTTGCCGTCAGTACGGGCGCGGGCGCGGCCAGCCGCCACGCCATCGGCACCAGCGTCATCGGCGGCATGCTCGTTGCGACCCTTGTCGCGCCGTTGTTCGTGCCCTTCTTCTTCCGCTGGATCATGAGGGCATCTGAAAAGCTTATGGGCGCGGGAAGCAAGGAAAAGGAATAACCGGGAGAGGGGGAAGCCCTTCTTCAAAAGACTGCCCCTTCCCGCCTCTCCGGGCCTCTTTTGTAATGGAGGCAAGGGGCATATACTGGTTCATCGTTGCATTGCACGGCATCACGCCGGAGGAAATCGAAGACATTCCTGACGCCTTCGGAGCGGCGGGGGACGCGGCGCAGCCGTGGCCCACGCCGCGCTGAGGGGTCCTGGGGGGG
>ENA-OQDA01000637-OQDA01000637.1-human-gut-metagenome-genome-assembly--contig:-NODE-637-length-13958-cov-4.716868_pt1 | contig 13958 bp, 13 predicted proteins | sample MGYA00242771_ERZ504603 | MGnify/ENA primary metagenome ERZ504603 (study PRJEB26092, sample SAMD00036328) | human gut metagenome | host: Homo sapiens | study: EMG produced TPA metagenomics assembly of...
CTCGGCGTGCCCCCGGCACCAATGTCAAGTCCAACCCCAACGCCCTGGCCACCACCCGACAGGACACCATCTTCACCAATGTAGTTCACAACCTGGACGACAACACCGTGTGGTGGGAGGGTCTGGACAAGAATCCCCCGGAGCACGCGGTGGGCTGGCAGGGCCGCCCCTGGAACGGCAAGACCTCTTCGGAGAAGGGGCGCACCCCAACTCCCGCTTCACCGCTCCGGCCAAGAACTGCCCCTGCATCTCCCCCGAGTTTGAGAGCCCCCGAGGCGTGCCCATCTCCGCCATCGTCTTCGGCGGCCGCCGAGCCAGGACCGCCCCCCTGGTCTATCAGTCCCGGGACTGGACCCACGGGGTATTTGTGGGCTCCATCATGGCCTCGGAAACCACCGCCGCCGCTGCCGGCGCGGTGGGTGTGGTACGCCGGGACCCCATGGCCATGCTCCCCTTCTGCGGCTATCACATGGGCGACTACTGGCAGCACTGGCTGGACATGGGGGAGAAGCTGGGAGACAAGGCCCCCAAGATCTTCAACGTCAACTGGTTCCGCACCGACGACGACGGGAACTTCCTCTGGCCCGGCTTCGGGGACAACCTGCGGGTGCTGGAGTGGATCTTGAAGCGCTGCTTCGGTGAGGTCGAGGCGGTGGAGACCCCCATTGGCTGGGAGCCCCGGCCCGAGGACATCGATCTGGAGGACTCCGGCGTGGAGCTGGACACCCTCAGGGGCCTGCTGGGCGTGGACACCGCCCTCTGGCGGGACGAGGTCAAGGGCATCCGGGAGTTCTACCAGAAGTTCGGCGACAAGCTGCCCCGCCAGCTCTCGGAGGAGCTGGATGTCCTGGATGCCCGGCTCAACTGAATCGAGCCGATGGGAATAAGCAGGGCCCGCCGTGCCAGCACGGCGGGTCCTGCTTTTATCTCCGCAATGACCCTCCGGCGTCTCCGTGCATAGGATGGAGCAAAAAGGAGGTATCCCTATGCCCATCATCTATCTCTCCCCCTCCACCCAGGAGAACAACCTGTATGTCAACGGGGGCACCGAAGAGGAGTGGATGAACCGCCTGGCCGACGCCATGGAGCCCTATCTCACCGCATCCGGTATCCGTTACTCCCGCAACACCCCCGACATGACTGCCGCCTCGTCCATCCGTGCCTCTAACGCTGGCAACTACGACCTGCACCTGGCCCTCCACTCCAATGCCGCCCCGGAGGGGCAGTACGGTCAGATCCGTGGAATTCTGGTGTTCTACTATCCCGGCTCTGTCCAGGGGCAGCGGGCGGCCACATTGGTGGCGGACGGGCTGAAAACCCTCTATCCACTGCCCAACCGGGTACGGGCGGAGCCCACTACCTCCGTCGGAGAGGTACGCCGTGTCCGCGCTCCCTCCGTCTTTCTTGAGCTGGGCTACCACGACAACGCGGACGATGCTGCGTGGATTCAAAAACAATCTGGAGGCCGTGGCCCGCAACATCGTGCTCTCCCTGACCGAATACTTCGGCGTGCCCTTCCTGGAGCCTCGCCCCTCGCGTCCTGCCGTAGTGGATGTCTCCTGGGGCTATCTCAATATCCGGGATAAGCCGGACACCTCTTCTCCTGTCCTGGCCAGGGCCTATGATGGGGCGCGGCTCACCGTCCTCAACCAGTGGCAAAACTGGTATGTGGTGCGCTTTGACAGCGTGGTGGGTTGGGCCAACGCGGATTTCATCACCCTGCTCTGAGGTACTGCCATGCTCATCCACGTAGTCAAACCCGGCGATACTGTCTACTCCATTGCCCTGGAGTACGGCATTCCCATGTCCCAGCTCATCTTGGACAATGGCCTGGAAACCTCCTCCCGTCTGGCTGTAGGGCAGGCGTTGGTGGTTCAATTTCCAACCCAGACCCACACGGTCCATCCCGGAGAAACCCTGGCCTCCATCGCCGCGGCCTATCAGCTCCCACTGCGCCAGCTCTACCGCAACAATCCCATACTCGGCGGTATCCCGGAGATCTATCCTGGCCAGACCCTGGTGCTCGCCTACGACAGCACGCCGGAGGCCACCCTCTCCGTCAACGGCTACGCCTATCCCTTTATCGACCCGGCGCTGCTCCAATCCACCGTCCCTTATCTCACCTATCTGACCCCCTTTACCTATGGCTTTACCCCTGACGGCACGCTGGTGGAGTTGGACGACGAGGCCCTGCTCGCCGCAGCACGCCAAGGTGGAGCCGCTCCTCTGATGCACCTGTCCACCCTGACCGAAGAGGGCGGCTTCTCCAATGAGCTGGCCCACTTGGCCCTCACTCAGCCCGCGGTACAGGATACGCTGGTTGACAATCTGGAGGCCATGCTGGTGCAAAAGGGCTACCGGGGGCTGGATGTGGATTTTGAATATGTCTACGCCGAGGATGCGGGGGCCTATGCCGCATTTCTGGGCCGCCTCACAGAGCGGCTCAATCCCCTGGGCTATCCGGTTATCGCCGCCTTGGCCCCCAAAATTGCCGCCGATCAGCCTGGAACACTGTATGAGGGCCACGACTTCGCCGCCATTGGTGCGGCGGTCAATCAGGTACTCCTTATGACCTATGAGTGGGGCTATACCTATGGTCCGCCGATGGCAGTGGCTCCCCTGCCCAATGTGCGCCAAGTGGTGGAGTATGCCCTGACGGAAATCCCGGCCTCCAAAATCTGGCTGGGCGTCCCCCTCTACGGCTACGACTGGCCGCTCCCCTTTGTGCAGGGACGTACCAAGGCTCAGTCCATTTCCCCCCAGGAGGCGGTGGCCAGGGCGGTCCGCTACGGTGTGGATATCCAATACAGCGAGCAGGCCCAGGCCCCCTGGTACCGCTATACTGATGGCTACGGCATAACCCATGAGGTCTGGTTTTGAGGATGCCCGTAGCATGCAGGCCAAGCTGGCCTTGATCCCCGAATATGGTCTATACGGGGTTGGCTATTGGAACCTGATGCGGCCCTTCCCCCAGAACTGGCGGGTGCTCAACGCCCTGTACCGCATTCGTACTGTGTAGCACTTCATGCGCTGCGAGTACGCTCGCTCATTGGCATGCCTGGCGGTATATGGCCATTTTTCTTTCCCTTTACCCAGGGAAAAAGTCGTTTTCCGCGTTCATAAAACGTTCATACTAAATTTGAAAATGGTTCATCACTTTGGGCTTAGACCTGTTAAAAATAGAGATTGTCAGGATACCAGAGCAATCAATCAAGACTCCTCCTCTCTTTCCTCTCTTTTTCAAACACCCAAAACCACTGTACCCCCGCAGGGTGGCAGACGCCTCTCTGTGGGGGACAGACCAAAAACTCCCGCGCTCCGGTTCCGGAGCGCGTTTTTATTGCCTTTCATGGTATGAATTTCCGTACCCCTGTCCATACTATCGGCGAGGTGATTTCCATGTCCTATGTCAATCCCGCTATCCGTGCAAAGTTTGACTCCATGCCACCCGAGCTCCGGGAGCACATTTTGCAGATGGATGTCAAGCTGGAGACCATGTCGGATCTGATGGCCTGCCTGGAGCGCATTGTTGCAGAGGGAGAGCGCTCCACTTGACCCGATCCTCTCCCGGCCGAAGAAAATTTTTGGAGAAATTTTTATTTTCCTCTTGCATTCTGTTCCAACCTGTGCTAATATAATCAAGCCGTCAGCGAGCAGGACAAATACAGTCCTCTCAATGACATGCGGCTGTAGCTCAGTTGGATAGAGCGTTTGACTACGAATCAAAAGGTCGGGGGTTCGAATCCCTTCAGCCGTACCAAAATGTGTAGACAAAAAAAGATACACGGAAGAAACACCGCACAGAAGTGCGGTGTTTCTTCTATTTTAAAAGGTTTTAGAGGAAATCAGCACAAAAAAGTTTAATTTTAGAAGTCAGAGCAAACTTTTTCAAAGAAGGGCCCTGGGGGTGATGCAAAATCCAGTTTTTAGGGAAGTGAGTGTTTCGAACTCCTCCGCATTCGGCCAGGGCATACAAGAAGAAAAATCAAGCCGCCTGTTGGCCTCAGAATACCTGAAGCCCACAGGCGGCTTTTTTCATTCCCCGCAGCACTGTTCCTTTTAGTGCTTATGCTTCGTCTGTTCGCCATTCCTTGATGGTGTTGGTAATAGCTTTTCCCTGGCTTTCCGGCTATACTTGCGTTGCAAACGACAAGAAGGAGGCCGACAGACTATGGCAGAGACGAAAAATTTATGCGCCCAGATTCCTCTGGAGCTCCACGCCAAAGTATGCGGTGAGCGGGAGCAGCGGGAACAGACCACCAGCCAGTACATCACAGAGTTACTCATGGAATACTACGAGATGAAAGAAAATGGAGGTAAGACGACTATGGCGAACAATGGCAGCAGGACGATGGCCTTCCAAATCCCGGAGGAACTGTTCCAGCGGATCAAGCAGCACCTGGAGCGCGAGAGCGCCCGCAGTGGCCGCAAGGTGACCCAACGGGAGTTCGTCCTGAGTCTGATCGAGGAGGCCCTGGAACAGGCTGAGGAGGAAGCCGCAGAGGAGGAGGCCACGCAGGAAAAGTGTGGTGAGGACGCATAGCAGCCGGAGTGCGCCCCCAAACAACCCTATAACATAAGTCAGAGAAAGCCCCCCAGGGTGCCCGAACGTAGAATCGGGTACCCTGGGGGGCTTTTTGCGCTTCTGTGGAAGGAGGGAAAAACCATCGAGCAACAGAAGAACCGCTTTACAGACGCAGAAATGGAGATCGCCAAAGAGACCGATCTCCCAGACCTGCTGGAGTCCCTGGGCTACCAGGTCAGGCGGGTCGGCCGCTACCATACCACCAAAGAGATGGACAGCCTGCGTATCAAGAACCGCCGCACCTGGTTTCGTTACTCAGAGGGCGTCGGTGGAGACGCCATCACCTTCCTCCAGCGGTTCTGCGGCAAGAGCTTCCCGGAGGCGGTGGAATATCTGCTTGACTACCATGGCTGGGCGCGGGATTCCCCCGCCCCTCAAAAGTCGGTGCCGTCCAAAGGCCAGGACAGACAGAAGGATGAGCCCCCGCCTCCCTTTGCCCTGCCACTCCCCAATACGGATCAGCGGCGCGTGTTTGCCTATCTTCAAAAAAGGGGCATCGCGCCCCAGGTGATCCGGGGATTTATCCAGGCAGGACTGCTGTACGAGGACGCCGAACACCACAACTGCGTGTTTGTGGGGCGGAACAGGTCTGGAACTCCGGTGTTCGCCAGCAAGCGCGGCACCTATGACCGGAGCGGCCCCGGCTTCAAAGGCGACGTAACTGGCAGCGACAAGAATACGGCCTTCCGCCTCCCCTGCCGTCCGGAGTTGAATGCGGTTCTTGTCTTTGAAGCCCCCATTGACCTCATGAGCTATTGTACCCTGCACCGGCAGGTCACCAGCAACGCGGTGGCCCTGTGCGGACTCCATGAGGGGGCGCTGGATACATACCTGCGGGAGAATCCGCAGCTCAGGCACATTGTCCTGTGCCTGGACGCAGATGAGCCGGGCCAGTCTGCAGTGGAACGCCTGCGGGCCAAGTACGAGGCCGCAGGTTACATGGTGCAGTCCCGGACGCCTCCTTGCGGCAAGGACTGGAATGAGTATTTACAGCAGCGAGGCCCCATCCGGGAAAGGGGGGATCTGCGACAGACTGTAACCAGATGATCATTCAGGCTGAAAAGAACAAAACATGGAGGAACGATCATGATCAAACACCTTTTTACAACGCTGTGTGCCCTGGCCCTGATCACGGCTGGGAGCATCCCCGCCCTGGCCGCCGAGGCGGATACCAGTGAGAGCGCCCGCTATTACCCCATCTCAGTGGAGGAGTACACCTACGAGGAACAGAATGAGCCCCGCATCAACAAGGTGTACCAGCTCTCCCTCTCAGACAACCCCTCCGGTATTCCCACAAAGGATTTCGTGCGGAATGGGCGGTTATATTACCTGCTGGATATGACCCGGAAGGACGAGGTGGGGGTGGACACCAAGCCCCATACTGAGACCGTCACCCGGCCTAGTGATACCAGCAACATGGAGGAAATCCTCCAGGGGCTGGAAGCCGAGCTGGAGGTCACCACCGAGGAGGGCTACACCGGCGTGCTCCGCCTGGACCACACCAGCGTCCAGGTGACCACAGACGGCTATGCCACCAAGACCCAGCCTCTCTCCGCCACCCGCAGTTATCCCAATCTCTCCGAGGCGGACCTCTCCCTCATCCCAAAGAGCATCGAGGAGAAGGGCAAGACCCTGACCCTGGCAGATGTCCAGTGGAGCAGTTCCGAGCAGACGGACGGCGCGGGCGGCACAGTCACCCGTTACACCGCTGCAGCCAGCTACACCGGTACCAGCAGCTACCAATATGCTACCGGCTACACGGTCACCGCCAACTACACCGGCGAGGTGGCCAAGACCGGCTGCAGCGTAGTGACCTATACCGCCATCTTCGGCAGCATGGAGGCCCCGGAGGAGTCCACTGAGCCTGAATCAGGCAGCAGCACAGCGTCCGCTGGCGTGGATCTCTCCACCCTGAAGATGCCGCTGCTGGTCGGCGGTGTAGTCGTCATCCTGGCTGCCGGCGGTGTGTTCGTATTCAAGAAGCTTAAGGAGCGGAGGTGAGTTCCGATTGAAACTGCGCGTCTTTCTGCTGACGGCAATGATATGCACCCTGTGCGTTGGTCAGGCCAGCGCGCTGGAATACACGATGGACGCCCCAGAGGATCACCTGTTCGGCAGGCCCACCAGCGATGATACGATCTATGAGTGGGAAGATCCCAATGTGGACCGGAGCAAGAACACAGCCCTGATCCCGCCCGGCTTCGGCAGCCCAACCAGCTATCTCCCCGGCTCCGGCACAGCCCTGACCCCCAACCTGGTTCCCGGTGCGTTGGAGGGCGGCGGCCTGGTATCTCAGACAGGGAGCATCACTTATCCGACTGTGGACAGCGGCGGCAACTGGAGCGGCCCATCGTTTACCGCCGTCACAAGCGATCTCTACTACTCCGGCGGATACCTGGGGACGCTCAAGATCCCGGCCATTGGCCTGTCTGTCAGGGTCTATGAAGGAACGGACAGCGGAACCCTGGCCAAAGGGGCCGGTCACTTCCCCGGCACCAGCATCTGGGATGGGAATGTTTGTGTTGCAGGCCACAACCGGGGTGTACGGGATGACTTTGGAGACCTGCACACCCTGAAGCCAGGTGATACCGTTACCTGGACCACCAAGCTGGGGACAAGGACCTACGAAGTTGTTTCGGTGGAAAAGGTGCTCGAGACCGACACCAGCGGCACCACATCCACCAGCGACAACCGACTCACCCTTTATACCTGTGTCAAAAACCAGCGGGCTTACCGCTGGTGTGTCACCGCTGTGGCCAAGTAATGCTGTCTGCCGATTTCGCTCGACTTTCCACCAAAACAGTGGTATGGTTCGGAGTGTAGACCCCCACTACACAGGAAATGGAGGAAGCGAGTATGAAACATAGGAAATCGGTATCCCTGCTCCTGGCTGGCGTCACCACCGTGGCCATGCTGACCGGCCCTGTCCAGGCGGCAGAAGCCCCCAGTCCCCAGGAGCTGGCCGCCGCCCGGCTGCAGTCCGAGGGGCTCATGAAGGGAGATGAAAACGGCGAACTGCACCTGGAGGACGACCTGACGCGGGCGGAACTGGCCTGTCTGATCAGCCCCATCATCCTGAACCCGGAGCACGTGGCCTGGGAAACGGAGTGGTACACCCGGATGTGTACCACCAATTTCAACGATGTTCCTGAATGGGCACAGGTCGCTGTGGGCGTGTGCGCCTCCATGGGTACAATGGCCGGATACGGAGACGGCCTGTTTGGCCCCTCAGATCCGGTCAGCCCGCAAATGGCCTGCACGGTTATGCTTCGCTACCTGGAACAGGATGGCTGGACCTACGATACCGCCTGTGAAAAGGCAGCGGAACTGGGGCTTGCCCCAGCGGGATCGCTGGAAGGAGACGCCATCACCCGTGGGGATATGGCTATCCTGCTGACCGGCTCCCTGGACTACCTGGCATATCTGCAAACCCTGTAAGAAAATACTGCGTTTTTCCAAAACGGCCCCTGGTGCGCACCAGGGGCCGTTATTCTGCGTTTTAAGGAGGAGATCTCAACCATGAAAAGGCGATTACTGTCCCTGTTCCTGGCTTTTGTGACCATACTCAGTCTCCTGCCCACGGCGGCCTTTGCGGCCAGCTCTGAGGAGGATGCCTTGGGCGAAGTGGACATCTATAACGGCGACTATGAGCTGGGCTACCTCGCCATCAACGGCGCGGTCAAAAAGCAGAAATATACCTACTTTTTATACGAATCCAATGATGGGAGCACCAAGGAATCTCCTGCGTACTGCGTTAACCCGAACCAGTACGGCGTCCCCCAGACCGTAGGCCCCGGAGAGAGCATCAAATACCTAGCCAACGAAAAGGCCAGCGACCCCAAGGTGGTGGGCATCATCTCCAACGGCTATCCCCACCGCAGCCTGGGAGAGCTTGGTCTGGAGAACAAATATCAGGCGTTCTACGCCACCAAAATGGCGCTCTGGTGCTACCTGATCCCCAGCTGGGACATTTCCAACCTGAAGGTGGCCCCCGGCCTGAGCGGCGATGAACTGGACAGAGGCAACCGTATCCTGGCCGCCGCCAAGGACATCTACAAGCGCGGCACCACCTACAACTATATGCTCACTCCCCGGATGACCGTCACGGCAGACAAGTCCACGGCCTACCCCGTGACCATCGGCGGCCAGGCATACTTGCAGCAGGTGTTCACCATCTGGAGCGAGACTTGGGTGTATGACTACGATGTGTCTGTGGCCTTCTCCGACCCGGACAGTGTGCCGGAGGGCACGAAGATCGTGGACGCCAACAACAAGGAGATCACCGCCGTCACCACAAAGTACACCTCAGACGGCTATGCCGGGACGTTCAAGGTCCTCTATCCCGCAGGCAGCGTGGAGGGCCAGTCCGGCAATGTCCAGTTCTCCCTCTCCGCCCCGGTGGCCCAGTATGCCGCTATGTACGCCGTGTGCCAGGAAAAGGACCAATACGGCGATTTACAGAATTACATCTGTGACTTGGACAACAAGGTACAGCTGGATGTGGCCGCCGTCAGCAGCTATGCAGACAGTGGGGAACCTGATCCTGACGAGACGGCCCTGAAGATCGTGAAGCTGGAGGAAGGGACCGAGATCCCCCTGGAAGGGGCCGTGTTCTCTGTCTATGACCCGGAGGGAAAGAAAGTCGGTTCCTTCTCCACCGGCCCGGACGGGACCGTGACCATCCCCCTGACCCTGGAGGGCCACTATACCATAACCGAGGAGATCCCGCCCCGGTATCACCTGCTGCCGGAGGAGACCACCCAGCACGCCGATGTGGAGTATAACAAGACCGCCACCCTGACCTTCTGGAACGCCCCCTACGGCTCCCTGCGGGTGGAGAAGCGGAGCGACACCGGCGACGCCCTCTCCGGCGTCACCATCCAGATCAAGCACATCGAGACCGGCGAGACCCGCACCGGCCAGACCCGCAATGGCGTCATCGTCTTTGACGAGCTGGCCCCCGGCGGCTGGGAGGTCCGGGAGCTGGCGGGCATTGACGGCTGGGTGGCGGATACGGACACGGTGCAGACCGTAGCAGTCGTGACTGGGCAGGAATCCACTGCCACCATCATCAACAAGGAACTACCCGGCCTGCGAATCACCAAGTATGAGCGTGGGACCATGACCCTTATGCCCAATGTGTCCTTTGAGATCTTCCGGGACGCGGAAAGTTTGGGTATCTTCACCACGGATGAGTTCGGCCAGATTTTGCTTACCAACTGTGAGCCAGGCACCTACCGGGCCGAGGAACGGGACACTGGCGGGGACGGCCATGTGCTGGATACCACGCCCCAGGAGGTGGAGTTAAAAGCTGGGGACGGCATCAAGGAGCTGGTTTTCTTCAATGACCGCCTGCCCGGCATCCATCTCATCAAGGTGGACAGCGCCGACCTGTCCCAGCCCATCGCCAACGCCCGCTTCCGAATTGAGGCGGTGGATGGTTCCTGGGGACCGGAGGAGTACACCACCTCGGAGGACGGGACCATCGACCTCTCCAAACTCCCCGTGGGCGCTTATGTCGTAACCGAACTGGAGTGTCCGGGATATGTGATTGACGAAGCACAGCGCATCATACATCTGGATGGGAATGAAACGGCCCAATTCGTATTTACCAATTCCAAGCTGCCTTCCCTCCATCTCACCAAGATCAGTGCGGATGGGTCTCCGCTGGCTGGGGTGACCTACAGCCTGACCCGCATTGAGGACGGCAGCCGCTATATGGATCAGACCACATCTTCTACGGGGACCATCGTTTGGGACGGCTTACAGCCTGGGGTCTATTCCCTGCGGGAAACAGATACTTTGTCCGACCACATCCTGGACCCCAAGGAATACCATGTGGAACTGTTTCCCCGGCAAAGACGGCACCATCGTGCTGGAAAACGATAAGCGACCCAATCTGACCATCTGGAAACGGGACGCAGATAGTGGCGCGCCCATTGAGGGGACGGTATTCCTGGTGAAAGGTGCGGACGGGCATTCTGTGGCCGAAGTGACCACCGGGCCGGACGGCTCCGCCACGGTTCCCAACCTCCTGCCCGCGGTGTATGAGGTATCCGAAAAATCGGTGCCGTCTCCCTATCTGCTGGATGCGGAGCCCCAGCTCATGACCCTCTATCCCAACCGGACCGGGATGTGTATTTTGAAAACCACAAGGCCCCGTCCATCGAAATCATCAAGGAAAATTCCATTACCCATGAGCCGCTGGCCAACGTGCGCTTCCAGGTGTGGTATGCCAGCAACGATACGGAGACCGGCGAATACAACGACCTGGGCATCTTCACGACGGACGAGAACGGCCGCATCGAACTGACCGGCCCGGCCAACGGCCTGCGGGACGGCTGGTTCCGGGTAAAGGAGCTGGAGCCGCCCGCCGGATTCTCCATCAAGGACAGCGACACCCAGGAGGCGTTCGTCCCTGCGGGAAAGGGGCACACCTTCCGCTTTGAGAACACCCCGCTGTCCGCCTTGGTGGTCTACAAGCGGGACAGTGTGACCGGCGATGCGATTCCCGGCTGCCTGTTCCAACTGCGTTATCTGGGCGGCGAGACCAGCGGCTCCGGCGGCACGGTCATTGGGACCTATCAGACTTCCCAGAACGGTTCCTTCACGGTCACTGGGCTGAAAGTCGGCTACTACATCTGTGAGGAGCTGGAGAGCGACAGCGGCCATGTCATCGACAGTGCCCCCCAGTCCTTCTATATCTCCGGCAAGGACCAGGACATTGTGACCCTCTATTTCTCCAACGCTCCCAAGGGGGCCGTTCTGGTCAAGAAGGTATCGGCGGCAGACAACTCCCCGCTCTCCGATGTGGAGTTCTTGGTGACAAAATCGGACGGCTCCGTAGTAGGCGACGCCAACGGCAAATTTGTGACGGATTCCACTGGGACCTTCCTAGTGGAAGTGGTGGAGCCTGGGACCACGCTGGTCATCAAGGAGATCCGCGCTAAGGACGGCTATCTGCTGGACGATACACCTCAGACTGTTCAGGTCAAGGAGGGCCAGACCGTCACCGTGGAGTTCCGCAACCAGCCTATGGGAAATCTCATCATCCACAAGCTGTCCAGTAAGGACAAGACCCCGCTGGAGGGGGTGCAGTTCAAGATCACCTATGCGGACGGCTCCTACCTCCCAGACGAAGGCGGAAAGCTGTCCTCCAACGGCCTGTACTGGACCAATGCGGAGGGTCAGATCATCCTCTCCGGCATCACCGGCACAGTGGTCGTGACCGAAGTGGAGAGCATCCCCGGATATACTATCGACCCGGACACACAGAGTCAGACCGTGGTAGTTGACCCGGATGATACGCAGGAACTCTATTTTTACAATGCGCCGGTGGGCGGCGTGGAACTCACCAAGGTCAACGAGGCGGACAAAACAGAGCGCATCCCCAATACCACCTTCGAGATTCGTCGGGTATCGGATGATGTCTTGGTGGACACCGTGACCACCGGGAAGGACGGCAGGGCGTACCTGTCCCTGGAGAGCGGCGACTACTATGCCGTGGAGACCGAGGCTGCGGATGGATTCAAGCTGGACGATACGCCCATCTATTTTACCGTCAAGGATGGAGAGACCACCCGCAAGACCGTGACCAACAAGGCGTTCTCCGGCATCCACATCCATAAGGTGGACCCGGATGGCCGCGGAATCCCCGGTGTGACCTTCCTGCTCTATGACAGCGGCAAAAACCCCATCGGCCAGTACACCAGCGACAACAGAGGATATGTCTACATCGACGACCTCACAGAGAGCGGCCGCTACTACCTGCGAGAACTGGAGAACGAGGGGTATGTGCCGGATACAGAGCTGAAAACGGTCTACGTCAAGAGCGGCCGGACCACCGAGATCACCTGGGAGAACATCCCCATCACGGGACAAATCCAGATCATCAAGAAGTCCGCCGACTACAACCCCACCACCGGCCTGCCCGCCGGGACGCTACTGGAGGGGGCTATCTTTGAGATTTACGACAGGGCAGGCAATCTGGTGGACACCATCCGCTCCGACAGCCGGGGCCTTGCGGTTTCCAAACAGCTCCCGCTGTCCCGCTACACCATCCGGGAGGTCAAGGCCCCAAACCACTATGGCGTCAATGAGACAGAGCTCACCGCCTACCTGGAGCATGAGGGCCAGATCGTCCGCTTTGAAGTGACAAACAAGAGCCTGACTACCGGCGTGTCCATCACAAAAACCGGCCCCAAGGAGATCATGGGCGGCCAGCCGGTGCGCTACACCTTCTCCGGCATCGCCAATACTTCCAATGTCCGGCTGGACAGTTTCTATTGGAGGGATACCATCCCCGCCCAGGTACGGCTGGACACTGTGATCACCGGAACCTATAACTTCCCCGGCACCTATAAGATCACCTATCGTGTGAACGGCGGGGAGTATCGCACCCTGGCGGATAATCTGAGTACCAGCCAGACCTATACCCTGGCCGCATCCCCCGCAGCCCTGGGCCTCGCCTCCAATGAGCGTGTGACGGAGATCATGTTTGTGTTTGGCCAAGCCCCCGCAGGTTTTGCCCAGGTGGAAACTCCCTACTTAAACTGTACCGCTGTGGCTAACCTGCCCGCCAACTCCAGCTTTGTCAATATCGCGGACGTGGGCGGCGTGTACAACGGGACATGGGTGCAGGCCATCAGCCGGTGGGTAACCACGGTCTATGGCAAGCCTACCCCACTCCCCCGCACCGGCTATTGATCCACACTTCGGGCGTCCATTCTTCGGGATGGACGCCCTTCCCTTATACCTTAAAATATAACATCTTATAAAAAAGTAAAGGAGAACTGAACTATGCTGAAGATCACTGCCATCGGTAACCTGACCAACGATGTGGAGTTGAAGGTAAACGAGACCACCGGAAAGCCCTACGCCATCCTGCGTATCGCCTCGGACCGCCGCTACCGGGACCGGGACGGCAACCGGCTCACCGACTTTATCTCCATCAAGGTACGCGGCCCTCTGGCGGAGCGCTGTGCGGAGTTCGCCTGGAAGGGCTGCAAGCTGGCCGCGGTAGGCGACTTTGAGACTATCTGCTTCGCGGATGACCCCGACCGCCAGCCCGGCTTCCTGATCAAAGCCACCGAGGTGGAATTTCTCTCCCCCAGACGGGTGGAGGAAGCCGCCATGGCCGCCGGGGAGCCGGACGACGCTGATGCCGCCTAATGAAGAACACCGGGATCATTTACAGCAGCACGGAGCGCACGCCCATCATGCTGCCGGAGCTGGCCGGGCTGCTCCCGATATCCGTCCTCATTGACCGCGATTGCCACCAGGATGGCCACATTTTCAAACTCTCCACCCCAGTTGCGGCGCAGATAGATCCCATCCACATAGACATACGGATACCGCCCGCCTTGCAGAGGAC
>ENA-OQDA01000638-OQDA01000638.1-human-gut-metagenome-genome-assembly--contig:-NODE-638-length-13936-cov-2.454631_pt1 | contig 13936 bp, 16 predicted proteins | sample MGYA00242771_ERZ504603 | MGnify/ENA primary metagenome ERZ504603 (study PRJEB26092, sample SAMD00036328) | human gut metagenome | host: Homo sapiens | study: EMG produced TPA metagenomics assembly of...
AATGCCATGAGCGTCAAGGTGATGCAGATCGAAAACCGTCTGGCATCGTTGTGCCTTGATGAACGGCACGAATCGCCAGCGTAGACTCTTGCTGGCGAACCGCGGACCAGGCCAGCAACAGCGTGCCGACCAGAAGTAAAAACAGTGCCGGACCAGGCTAGCTGGCGAAGCGACATGCGAGGTATTTGCATCCTTACCCCCGATTCCATATTTCTTTTTCCATAACACGACCAGAGAACCTGCCAGGCCAAACACCAGCAGCACCACCGGGAGCAGCATCAGGCATGACATCAGCTGGTCCTCGTACTTTTAAAAATACCGGCGTTTTGCCGAGCATGTAACCCAGAGTTGTCAGGATCAATACCCACAGCAGACCGCTCATCCAGTTGAAAAACTGAAAGCGCGCGTTATTCAGCCCTGATAACCCGGCAATCGTCGGCAGCAGTGTTCTGACAAACGCAATAAAGCGACCAATTAACAGCGCCGATAAACCGTGTTTATGAAAAAGATGGTGTGCGCGTTGATGATAATGCGCGGGTAAATGAGATAGCCAGTTTTGTACGGTGCGGGTATTGCCCAGCCATCGCCCCTGAATATAGCTGACCCAGCAGCCGAGGCTGGCGGCAACGGTCAGCAGCAGAATCGTTTGCGGGTAACCCATCGCGCCTTTCGCAATCAACACGCCGACCAATACCAGTAAACTGTCGCCCGGTAAAAAGGCCGCTGGAAGCAAGCCGTTTTCAAGGAACAAAATTACAAACAAGACAAAATACAACATGCCAATCATCGATGGATTGGCCAGGGTTTCAAAATCCTGCGCCCACAGGGCTTGCAGCAATTGGGTCAAAAGTTCCATTCATTATTCCTGGTGAATCGGTTAACGCCACGCTGGTTTTAAAAGATGCACTACCGCAATGTTATTGCTGTTTTGGTATGTTCTGCGGGTTTGATACATCAACACAGCCTGAACTATTCCCTGTTAAATCGTGAGATAAGAAAGCATTCAAAAACATAAATTCAAATTGAATCTAATTGTAACAAAGGTCAACGTTGTTCGTTATCAAAATTACATGTCCGTGGAGTCTGATTTTGCTGAATGCAGGGGAGGGTGGCGAGAGGATTTACACAGGCTGACACTTTATACTTTTCGCTTACCGACGAGACAAACAGGCGCGTCGCAGCGCCTGTCGGACAGGTATTTCATTTACTGCCGCTGGTGGCCGTATCGAGATGCACTACCGGGTTTTCGGCGAACAGATAGCGGTCGGCATTGAACTCGAAGTCGTCGCTGGTTTCGTTGAATAACATGATCTTGGTGTTTTCCAGGTGCTGCCACATTGCCAGCTTAGCAGCATGAGGATCTTTGCGAATCAGCGCCCGAAGGATCTGGTCATGGTCATCACACCAGTTATCAACCGTGCGCAGGTCGATGTGGTCGTGCAATTTCTTCCAGTAGGGTTGTGAATACGCTGAGTCCACATTTTTTCAACAATCGCGGCCAGAGCCGAGTTCTGCGTTGCCAGGGCGACCTGCACATGGAACTGGAGATCCCACTCGGAGTCGCGGAAACATTTCTCGTTACGCGCTTTCTCCTGAATCTCCATCAGCTTCATGATGTCCTGTTTGGTCACCTGGGTGGCGGCAAACTCGGCAATGTTACTCTCAATGAGCTGACGCGCCTGGAGCAGCTCGAAAGGACCGTAGCTGGCAAATTCCAGGTTTTCATCTGGCGCAACATAATGTCTGGGTTGGTTGGAAATGACGTGGATCCCCGATCCTTTGCGCACCTCAACGTAGCCCTCAACCTCAAGCATGATAATTGCTTCACGAACCACGGTACGGCTGACATTTTTTTCATCGGCGATAAAGCGCTCGGCGGGGAGTTTGTCACCCACCAGATAGACGCCCTGCTCAATGCGTTCTTTCAGATCAGCAGCAAGTTGTTGGTACAAACGTCGTGGTTCGGTGATTTCCATATGCGCTCCAGGCATGATACGGCAGACTATATTTGTTATACCACTTTTGCGATTACTGCTCCACTCGCGGCGATAAAAAAAGCCGCCAGATAACTGGCGGCTTCGCATTATATACCCTTGATGAACAACAGCGGGTTAATTTTGCGGAGCGGGATCGCCTGTCTGTGAGCCCGAATCGACTTCGCTGGCCGATTTGTTTTGCAAGACCGTCCAGATAACGAGTGCGCCGAGCAGGTCGAATACCGCCAGTACGGCGAACAGCGGGCTAAAGCCGATAGTGTCAGCCAGTGCGCCAACAACCAGTGCAAACAGCGTACTTGCAAGCCAGGCGGACATACCGGTCAGGCCGTTTGCCGTTGCCACTTCATTACGACCAAATACGTCAGAAGAAAGCGTAATCAGCGCACCGGATAGCGCCTGGTGAGCAAAGCCGCCGACGCACAGCAGGGCGATAGCAATGTACGGGCTGGTGAACAGACCAATCATCCCTGGGCCAATCATCAGCAATGCGCCCATGGTAACGACCATTTTACGTGAAACGATCAGGTTAACGCCGAACCAGCGCTGGAACAGAGGCGGTAAGTAGCCCCCAACGATACAGCCCAGGTCAGCAAACAGCATCGGCATCCATGCAAACATCGCAATCTCTTTCAGGTTAAAGCCGTAGACTTTAAACATGAACAGCGGGATCCAGGCGTTGAAGGTACCCCAGGCCGGCTCAGCCAGGAAACGCGGCAGCGCGATGCCCCAGAACTGGCGGTTACGCAGGATCTGACCGAGCGACATTTTTTTCGAGGTCGCGTTTTTATGCTGTGATTCCTGACCATTCAGAATGTAATCACGTTCTTCATCAGACAGTTTTTCTGGTCGCGCGGGTGTTTGTAGAACACAAGCCAGCACATCGCCCAGATGAAGCTCAACGCACCGGAAATAATGAATGCCATCTGCCAGCTGTGCATGACGATTGCCCAGACGACCAGCGGCGGAGCAATCATCGCACCGATTGAAGAGCCGACGTTAAAGTACCCCACGGCAATTGAACGTTCTTTTGCCGGGAACCACTCAGAACTGGCTTTCAGACCCGCAGGGATCATTGCGGCTTCAGCGGCACCTACTGCGCCACGCGCCAGTGCCAGTCCACCCCAACTGCCAGCCAGTGCGGTCGCGCCACAGAAGACGGCCCACAGAACGGCGAACATCGCGTAACCAACTTTTGTGCCGAGCACATCGAGCACGTAGCCGGCAACGGGTTGCATTACGGTGTAAGCAGCAGAATACGCTGCGATGATATAGGAATACTGTTGAGTGGAGATGTGTAACTCTTCCATCAGAGTTGGCGCAGCTGCCGCCACAGTGTTACGTGTCAGGTAACCCAGCACGGTGCCAAGCGTCACCAGTGCAATCATGTACCAACGTAACCCTTTAATTTTACGCATGTAAAACCTCATCGTTTTGTTATGTCCGCGAACGAGCGGTCATCTTCCAGTTTGCAGGGCGGAGGATTGTTCTTTACGAGGGGGGACCGAAAAAAAGCCGGTACTCCCCGAACTTTGCCATGTCAATAATTGTGCTAATTCGGTTTCCGTACCGGTCAATCCGATGGTTATACATCGGTAATTTGCATTCCGTCGGCTTATGTATCGCGACGGCCAAAAGATAACTTGTCATACAGCTTTAAAAGGTGAGTGCCATCACAAAAGTGTGAATCTTCGTGTGGTCATTATTTCGATTCAGCAAAGCCAGCACTGGCGCGGCTTGACGCGTGATTTACCTCTTTGAGAGTAATTTTTTTGTCACCATTTGTTGATCTAACTCACGAAAATATCTTCAGTGTATGGAAATTGGTGTGATAACTTTGTCAACATCAAAACATAAGCAATCTGACGCACTCGTTGAGAGGAAGACGATAATGACCCCGTTTATGACTGAAGATTTCCTGCTGGACACCGAATTTGCCCGCCGTCTGTACCATGATTACGCCAAAGACCAGCCGATCTTCGATTACCACTGCCATTTACCACCGCAACAAATCGCTGAAAACTACCGTTTTAGTAACCTGTATGACATCTGGCTGAAGGGTGATCACTACAAATGGCGTGCGATGCGTACCAATGGCGTCGCTGAGCGCTTGTGTACCGGCGATGCGTCCGATCGCGAGAAGTTTGACGCATGGGCCGCTACGGTTCCGCACACTATCGGTAACCCGCTGTACCACTGGACCCACCTCGAATTACGTCGCCCGTTTGGTATTACAGGTAAGCTGCTTTCTCCTGCGACTGCTGATGAAATCTGGAACCAATGCAACGAGCTGCTGGCGCAGGATAAATTCTCCGCGCGCGGCATCATGCAGCAGATGAATGTGAAAATGGTCGGCACTACCGATGACCCGATCGACTCTCTGGAGCATCATGCGGCCGTTGCTAAAGACGGTACCTTTGATGTGAAAGTGCTGCCGAGCTGGCGTCCGGATAAAGCCTTTAACATTGAGCTGGCGACCTTTAATGACTACATGGCGAAGCTCGGTGAAGTGTCTGACACGGATATCCGCCGCTTCAGCGATCTGCAAGCTGCACTGACCAAACGTCTGGATCACTTCGCGGCTCACGGCTGTAAGGTTTCTGACCACGCGCTGGACGTGGTGCTGTTTGCCGAATCTAACGAATCTGAACTGGATAGCATTCTGGCGCGTCGCCTGGCGGGTGAAACCCTGAGTGAGCATGAAGTTGCCCAGTTTAAACGCCGTGCTGGTGTTCCTTGGTGCGGAATATGCTCGTCGCGAATGGGTACAGCAGTACCACATCGGTGCGCTGCGTAATAACAACCTGCGTCAGTTCAAACTGTTGGGCGCGGATGTTGGCTTCGACTCCATCAATGACCGTCCGATGGCTGAAGAACTGTCCCAAAACTGCTGAGCAAGCAGAACGAACAGAACCTGCTGCCGAAAACCATTCTCTACTGCCTGAACCCGCGTGATAACGAAGTGCTGGGCACCATGATCGGCAACTTCCAGGGCGAAGGTATGCCGGGCAAGATGCAGTTCGGTTCCGGCTGGTGGTTCAACGATCAGAAAGACGGGATGGAACGTCAGATGACGCAGCTGGCCCAGCTCGGCCTGCTGAGCCGTTTCGTCGGCATGCTGACCGATAGCCGTAGCTTCTTGTCATACACGCGCCATGAATACTTCCGTCGCATTCTGTGCCAGATGATTGGCCGTTGGGTTGCTGCAGGTGAAGCACCGGCAGATATCCAGTTGCTGGGTGAAATGGTCAGAAATATTTGCTTTAACAATGCGCGTGATTACTTCGCCATTGAACTGAACTAAGGCCCGGGTGAAGGTATGCAATACATCAAGATCCATGCGCTGGATAACGTCGCGGTAGCGCTCGCTGATTTGGCTGAAGGAACCGAAGTCACCGTTGATGGGCAGGCGGTAATCCTGCGTCAGGCGGTCTCTCGTGGCCATAAATTCGCTTTACGTGATATTGCGAAAGGCGAAAACGTCATTAAATACGGTTTGCCAATTGGCCATACGCTGGTGGACGTTGCGGCGGGTGAGCATATTCATGCTCACAACACGCGCACCAATCTGAGCGACCTGGACACGTATAGCTACCACCCTGATTTTCAGGCGGAAGTTGCACAACCGGCGGATCGCGATGTGCAGATCTACCGTCGTGCCAACGGCGATGTTGGCGTGCGCAACGAACTGTGGATCCTACCGACGGTAGGCTGTGTTAACGCCATGGCGCGCCAGATGCAGAACCGTTTTCTGAAAGAGACTAACGACGCCGAAGGAATCGACGGCGTGCATCTCTTCAGCCACACCTACGGCTGTTCACAGCTCGGCGACGACCACATTAACACCCGCACCATGCTGCAAAACATGGTGCGTCACCCGAATGCGGGTGCGGTGCTGGTGGTTGGCCTTGGCTGTGAAAACAACCAGGTTGATGCCTTCCGCGAAACCTTAGGCGAGTACGATCCTGAGCGCGTTCACTTCATGGTCTGCCAACATCAGGAAGACGAAGTGGAAGCGGGGATTGAACATCTTCACCAGTTGTACAACGTGATGCGTAACGATAAGCGTGAACCGGGTAAGCTGGGCGAGCTGAAGTTTGGTCTGGAATGCGGCGGCTCTGACGGCCTGTCCGGTATTACCGCCAACCCGATGCTGGGGCGTTTTTCTGACTACGTGATTGCTAACGGCGGCACCACCGTACTGACCGAAGTACCGGAAATGTTCGGCGCCGAGCAGCTGCTGATGGACCACTGCCGCGATGAAGAAACGTTTGGCAAGCTGGTCACCATGGTCAATGACTTCAAGCAGTACTTCATTGCTCACGACCAGCCGATCTACGAGAACCCATCGCCGGGCAACAAAGCGGGCGGTATCACCACGCTGGAAGATAAATCTCTCGGCTGCACGCAAAAAGCAGGCTCCAGCCAGGTGGTGGACGTACTGCGCTACGGCGAACGCCTGAAGACGCATGGTCTGAACCTGCTGAGCGCACCGGGTAACGATGCGGTGGCGACCAGTGCCCTGGCGGGCGCGGCTGGTCATATGGTGCTGTTCATGTACCGGTCGCGGTACGACCTTCATCGGTGGGTTTTTGGTGCCGACGGTGAAAATTGCCACCAACAGCGAGCTGGCGGCGAAGAAAAAAGCACTGGATCGATTTTGACGCTGGACAGTTGATCCATGGTAAAGCGATGCCTCAGTTGCTGGAAGAATTTGTCGATACCATCGTCGAGTTCGCCAACGGCAAGCAAACCTGCAACGAGCGGAATGATTTTAGAGAGTTAGCGATATTTAAAAGCGGCGTAACGTTGTAGTAAATACCTGATGGTACCTGCATGCAGGTCTGCGCAAACCGTAGGCCTGATAAGCGCAGCGCCATCAGGCACAAACCGTTGCCGGATGGTGGCGAACTCGCCTTATCCGGCCTACGAGATAGAATTGGGGTTGCTTGCATGACCGCGTATTGGCTGGCCCAGGGCGTAGGTGTCATCGCCTTTCTGATCGGTATTACCACCTTTTTCAATCGCGATGAGCGCCGGTTCCGGCTGCAACTCGCTGTCTATAGCGCCACCATCGGCGTGCATTTTTTCCTGATGGGTGCCTGGCCTGCGGGAATGAGCGCAGAACTCAACACCATCCGCACACTTGTCTCAATGCATACCCGCAAACTGTGGGTAATGACCGTTTTTATTGTCCTCACCCTGGTTCTCGGGCTGGCGAAATTACAGCATGCGATGGAGCTATTGCCAATAATTGGCACGCTGGCCAGCACCTGGGCGCTGTTTCGCTGCAAAGGGTTAACCGTGCGCTGCGTCATGTGGTGCGCAACCGCCTGTTGGGTTATCCATAATTTCTGGCTAGGGTCGATTGGTGGGACGATGATCGAAGGGAGTTTTCTGGTAATGAACGGCCTGAACATTATTCGTTTCCGGCGGATGCAAAAACGCGGAATTGATCCGTTCAAAATTGAAAAAAGCGCACAAGAAGAGAACCCCTCCGCCCGATGACGGAGGGGAACAGCGATTAGCCGCGCAGGGCGTTATTTGCCAGACGCTCGTCTTCTGCCTGGCAGGCTGCAGCGGTAAACAGGACGTCTGTAGAAGAGTTCAACGCCGTTTCACATGAGTCCTGCAATACGCCGATGATAAAGCCAACGGCAACAACCTGCATGGCGATGTCATTCGGGATACCGAACATGTTGCACGCCAGCGGGATCAGCAGCAGAGAACCGCCCGCCACGCCCGATGCACCACAGGCACACAGCGAAGCCACCACGCTGAGTAACAGCGCTGTCGGTAAATCGACCGGAATACCCAGCGTATTCACCGCCGCCAGCGTCGGTACGGTAATGGTGATCGCCGCGCCCGCCATATTGATGGTGGCTCCCAGCGGAATAGACACCGAATAGGTATCACGATCCAGATTCAGCTTCTCACACAGTGCCATGTTCACCGGAATATTTGCCGCCGAACTGCGGGTAAAGAAGGCATACACGCCACGTTTCACGCAGACAGGCCAGCACCAGCGGGTACGGGTTACGGCGAATTTTCCAGAAGACCAGCAGCGGGTTGACCACAAATGCCACCAGCAGCATACAGCCTACCAGTACGGTCAGCAGTTGGGCGTAGCCCCAAAGCGTTACGAAACCGGTGGTTGCCAGCGTGGAGGAGACCAGACCAAAGATACCGATTGGCGCGAAACGAATCACCAGTTTCACCATAAAGGTGACGGCGTTGGACATATCATTGACCAGATTTTTGGTCGTTTCATTACCGTGGCGCAGTGCAAAGCCCAGACCAACGGCCCATACCAGAATACCGATATAGTTAGCGTTAAGCAGAGCATCAACTGGGTTAGAAACCATGCTCATCAGCAGGCTGCGCATCACTTCAACAATCCCGGACGGCGGTACGATATCCCCCGCGCTGCTGGAAAGATGCAGTGTTGATGGGAAAGCAAAGCTGAAGACAACGGCGGTTAATGCCGCTGAAAATGTTCCGAGCAGGTAGAGGAACAGAATAGGGCGGATATTGGTTTTTTGCCCGTGCTGGTGGTTGGCGATAGAAGCCATCACCAGCATCAGAACCAGAATTGGCGCGACGGCTTTTAATGCGCCGACGAACAGCGTACCCAGCAAACCAGCGGCTTCAGCCGCAGGTTTTGACACCAGTGCCAGTAAAATCCCCAGTACCAAACCGATCAAAATTTGTTTAACCAGGCTCCCTTGCGCCAAACGCGAGAGTAGCCCCGATGAACGTTGCGTAGTCATGTCGTGATCCTTTCATTGTGTTGTTGCCTTACCTTTGTGCGTTCTGTTGACGCATCTTTCTGGATGGGGCAAATGTTTGCTTGGCTGAGTATAAGGAAAGAACGGGGTTCTGGAAGCGAAATATCCTGGATTCCGCGTTGAGATCATATTTTATAACTTTAACTTAACATTATTTTTGACATGATAAACAAAAAGCCCGACGCACGCAGTGTGCTGTCGGGCTTTTCAGCTAGCAGATGAAACTTACTGTATTTGCTGTTTTTTATCGTGCTGGTGGTTGACCCACGCGTTAACAATCAGCGTCACAAACAGAATGCCAAATACCACGCCTAACGAGATAGCGATCGGGATATGGTAGAAATCGACGATCAGCATCTTAATACCGATAAACACCAGAATGACCGACAAGCCGTACTTCAGCATGGAGAAACGCTCCGCCACGCCCGCCAGCAGGAAGTACATCGCACGCAGACCCAAAATAGCAAACAGGTTCGAGGTCAGCACGATGAACGGGTCGGTGGTCACGGCAAAGATAGCCGGAATACTGTCGACGGCAAAAATCACATCGCTCAGCTCAACCAGAATCAACACCAGCATCAGCGGCGTAACAAACAGCAGGCCGTTTTTACGCACAAAGAATTTTTCATCTTCGATGGTATCGGTCATGCGCAAATGACCGCGCAGCCAGCGTACTAACGGTCTGTCGCCAATACCGGAGGCATCTTCTTTCGCCAGCGCCATCTTCACGCCGGTAAACAGCAGGAACGCGCCGAACACGTACAACAGCCACTCAAACTGGGTGATAAGCCAGCTGCCCGCGAAGATCATGATCGTACGCAGCACAATCGCACCCAGCACGCCATACACCAGTACCCGACGCTGCAACGCAGGCGGCACGGAGAAGTAGCTGAAGAGCATCAACCAGACAAAGACGTTATCTACTGCCAGTGATTTTTCGATCAAATAGCCGGTAAGGAACGCCAGCGCCTGTGGGTCGGCAACGGCGCGCCCCTGGGCTTTGTCTGCCAGGTACCACCAGAAGGCGGCGTTAAACAGTAACGACAGCGTTACCCAGACGATTGACCAGGCCGCAGCCTGCTTCATTGACATCGTATGTGCGCCACGACGACCCTGCAACAGCAGGTCGATGGCCAGCATAATTACCACTACGACAGCGAAGCCACCCCATAACAACGGTGTGCCGACAGTATTCATTGTATTTCCCCATGCATAAAAAAAACGGCCAACGCCGAATGGCATTAGCCGCTGCTTTTTATGCATAGACCTTGCCATTCGGCAAGGTCTCACTTACAACAACAAAGGAATACGGTGGCGTATTCCTTTGTTATCGCCCGGCGACCGGATGTGGTTTTTCACACATCGTAATGACGATCAACCGACAACGAAGTTACTCCCCTTTGCGGGTTACAAAATATTACAGGCCATGCATTCAGTCAATGGCCTGCAACATTCGTTTTACACACCTTTACGCAGTCAGCGATGTTTCCGCTTCGTCTGCCGGGAAAAACACGCCGGTCTGGCGGCGAATCTCCGTTTGCAGTTTGGCGGTGATACGGCTGACGGCCAGTGCCGGGTGATCCACTTCGCCGGATTCAACCAAATGGGCAAAAGCCTCTGCCTCATACAGCATAGTATTGATGTGCTGAGGCGTCGTCAGATCCTGCGTTTTCCCCCCACGTGGAACGAAGCACACTTTCTGACACTCGGAGATATGCTCGATGACCAGCGATCCCGATTCGCCCTGAATTTCACTGGCTAATACCGAGTCGCTTACTTTTGAGTGCTGGAGCGTAACGCTGAAATCACCGTAATTCAGCACCACCACGCCGTGGGCATCTACGCCGCTTTCTAGCAGGCTGGCGCTGGCCTGAACGCTCTGCGGTTCGCCCACAGCGCAACCGCTGCAGGCCAGGCAGGTAAAAGCCGAACTATACCATAATCGAGCCATTGGAGAACGCCGGATTAAACGTGTTCGGGTTTTCACCGTCCAGATAGTCGCTGATAGCGCGAGGAGTACTGGCAGTAATTGATAAACGCTTTCCTGATTTTTCCAACTTTTGGGAGCGATTGCTGTAACAGCAGGAAGTTAGGCAGGTAGGCGGTTTTTAAACGCTTCAAATAGCACGACCTGATTTTGACGCGCGCAGGTGATAGCGGCTTCAGCTTGCGCCAGGTTGGAGGCCAGCGGCTTTTCGCAAATAACATGCTTTTTGTGCCGCAAAAACAGCTCAGTCTGCGGGAAATGCAAAGAGTTTGGACTGGCGATGTAGACGGCGTCGATCGCCTCGCTTTGCGCCATCGCTTCCAGCGAGGTAAACAGATGTTCGACTGGGTAATCGTTGGCGAAGGTCTGCGCCTGCTCAAGGCTACGAGAATAGACTGCGGTTAACTTATATTTGCCGGTTTCATGGGCGGCATCGACAAACTGGCGGGTGATCCAGTTTGTGCCAATTACTGCGAAACGTATCATAAAGGCCTTCAGGCTGCGAAAAGGGATTCTTTCGTCAATTTAGCATGCCCTGAAGACAAAGCCAGTGCGCGACTACGCAGTTTGCTTTAACGATTGTTGCGTTAACCACAGGCGGGTATCGAACTCCAGTTGGTGATACTGAGGCTCCATATGACAGCACAGCTGGTAAAACGCTTTGTCGTGCTCTTTTTCCTTCAGATGCGCCAGTTCATGAACGACGATCATGCGTAAAAAGGGTTCTGGGGCGCTGCGAAACACGGTGGCGACGCGGATCTCCGCTTTGGCTTTGAGCTTACCGCCCTGCACGCGAGAGACGGCGGTATGCAGCCCCAACGCATTATTCAGAACGTGGATCTTGCTGTCATACATGACTTTATTTAGCGGCGGGGCGTTACGCAGAAACTGATTTTTCAGATCCTGGGTATATTGCCAGAGCGCTTTGTCGGTCGCGAAGTCATGCGTACCCGGATAGCGCTTCTCCAGCACAGCGCCCAGGCGCTGCTCAGCAATCAGCGTTCTCACTTGAGAAAGCAAATGTTCCGGGTAGCCCTGGAGGTAAGTTAGTTGGTTCATTCATGTCCACGCAAATCATAAAAGTGTATACTCACGCACCCTTTTCAGGGATACGCCGAAATTTTACCATTCAGGAGGGCCGATGAGCCACATAGACAACGGTTTCCGTTCGCTGTCACTTAAACGTTTCCCGGAAACGGATGACGTTAACCCGCTGCTGGCGTGGGAAGCTGCAGATGAATATCTGCTGCAACAGCTGGACGATACCGAGATTAGCGGCCCGGTGCTGATCCTGAATGATACCTTCGGCGCGCTGGGCTGTGCGCTGGCGGAACATACGCCGTACAGCATCGGCGATTCCTATCTCAGCGAGCTTGCCACACGCGAGAACCTGCGTCATAACGATATTGCCGAGTCGAGCGTCAAGTTCCTCGACAGTACCGCTGACTATCCGCAGGCGCCGGGCGTGGTGCTGATTAAGCTGCCAAAAACCATGGCGCTGCTGGAGCAGCAACTGCGTGCGCTGCGCGAAGTGGTAACGCCAGAAACGCGCATCATCGCCGGGGCAAAAGCGCGTGATGTACATACCTCGACGCTGGAACTGTTTGAAAAAGTGCTGGGTCCAACCACCACGACGCTGGCGTGGAAAAAAGCGCGTTTGATCAACTGTACGTTCAGCAAACCTGAGCTGGCCGCTGCCTCACAAACGCTAAGCTGGAAGCTGGAAGGTACCGACTGGACTATCCATAACCACGCCAACGTCTTCTCCCGTACCGGACTGGATATCGGCGCGCGCTTTTTTATCGAGCATCTGCCGGAAAACCTCGAAGGGGAGATTGTTGATCTCGGCTGCGGTAACGGTGTTATCGGTATGACGCTGCTGGCGAAGAACCCGGAAGCCAGCGTGGTATTTGTTGATGAATCGCCGATGGCGGTGGCTTCAAGCCGTTTGAACGTGGAAAGCAACATGCCTGAAGCGCTGGATCGCTGCGAGTTTATGATTAACAACGCGCTGTCTGGCGTCGAACCTTTCCGCTTTAACGCCGTGCTGTGCAACCCACCGTTCCATCAGAAGCATGCGCTGACGGATAACATTGCCTGGGAAATGTTCCACCACGCCCGCCGCTGCCTGAAAATCAACGGCGAACTGTATATCGTTGCCAACCGTCACCTGGATTACTTCCATAAACTGAAGAAGATTTTCGGCAACTGCACCACCATCGCCACGAATAATAAATTTGTGGTGCTGAAAACAGTGAAGGCGTGGGCGTCGTCGGTAAGATTGGGAGCTTACCTGCCGGATGCGGCGTTAACGCCTTATCCGGCCTACGTTCAGCACGTTACTCCCAGGCCGGATAAGACGCGGCAAGCGTCGCATCCGGCAATGTCTGCCCAGTTCTGGAATCGCGCTTCCATAAAACAAAAAATCCCTGTCACCATCCTCTACATTCTCTTGTTTAGCGTTGTTCAACGTTTATGCTACATACGTGAAGTTATGACGCATAAAGAATACGATTTCTTTACCGCTGTTCATCGTACTAAGGGGAAAAAATGATTGCGATTGCCGACATCTTGCAAGCAGGAGAAAAGCTAACTGCGGTGGCACCTTTTCTGGCGGGTATTCAGAACGAGGAACAATACACCCAGGCGCTGGAACTGGTAGATCATCTGCTGCTCAACGATCCTGAAAACCCCTTGCTGGATCTGGTGTGTGCCAAAATAACCGCGTGGGAAGAATCAGCGCCCGAATTTGCGGAATTTAATGCCATGGCTCAAGCCATGCCTGGCGGTATAGCCGTGATTCGTACCCTTATGGATCAATATGGTTTAACCCTTTCCGATCTGCCGGAAATTGGCAGTAAATCTATGGTGTCACGCGTTTTGAGCGGGAAGAGGAAATTAACGCTGGAACACGCTAAAAAATTGGCAACGCGATTCGGCATTTCTCCCGCCTTGTTTATTGATTAACGCGACGTGCCGGATGCGTTGCATCCGGCGCTTCAAATAACGATTTAAATCTCCAGCGCCAGCCGTGTTCCCTGGGCAATTGCCCGTCGTGCGTCCAGCTCCATAGCCACATCGCAGCCGCCAATTAAATGCACAGTTTTCCCGCTATCAATCAGCGGTTGCGCCAGCGCGCGGTTTGGCTCTTGCCCTGCGCAGATCAC
>ENA-OQDA01000639-OQDA01000639.1-human-gut-metagenome-genome-assembly--contig:-NODE-639-length-13927-cov-10.445362_pt1 | contig 13927 bp, 16 predicted proteins | sample MGYA00242771_ERZ504603 | MGnify/ENA primary metagenome ERZ504603 (study PRJEB26092, sample SAMD00036328) | human gut metagenome | host: Homo sapiens | study: EMG produced TPA metagenomics assembly of...
ATCCGCAATATCCTGCCCTGTCCGCTCTGTAAAATCAAGCAGTTTCGACACCTTCCCGTCGTGTCACTCCCCAGAATCCGCATCATATTCTGGATATTCATGGAATCCATTCCGATCAAATAATCAAATTCGTTCATCATTCCCTACTTTTGCAGCTGGCGTGCGCGGTGATCACCGCATGGAATGCCGACTTCGTTTTTAATTTCCGCCGGGTGCCATGGTGAACCGGATTACCGATCTCCTCGCGGCTGGTAGCTGCGGAATCAATGTAGAACTGATCGGTGAGGTCGTGTCTGTCGATCAGGTTCTGGAAAACGTATTGCGCCATGGTGCTGCGGCAGATGTTGCCGTGGCAAATAAATAATACTCTAATCATCTATGTAAAACTCCTTGAATTTACTGTATTTCCTTGATATATCGGCATTTTCTTCCGCTTGCTGTTTCCTCTCATTCGTGGCATATCGTAGCATAAATTAGCACATCTTTTACCTCAAAGTAGTACAAAAGTAGTAAATTAAAAGCTAACTCCGTATTTTACTACTCCCCATTTACTACCCGTTTCAGTTCTTCTTTTGCGTCGTCATAGCCTATATGTGTATAGGTGTTTAACGTAACGCTTATATCCGAATGTCCCATGAGGTACTGTAAAGTTTTAGGGTTCATGCCGCTTTTAGCCATATTAGAACAAAAAGTGTGTCTGCAAACGTGTGGATGTGTCAAGTATAGGACAAAAAAAATTTTATTTTTTTCTGCTGAAGACTATCTGACGCTTCCATCAGGTAGTCCCAGCACCTTTATTATCTTCTGATAAGTCATTCTTGTCCTGCTCAAGTTATCTCTGTTCCGAAAAAATATCGTCAAAATTCCATTCGATTTCAATTTCATCCTGATTCTGTTGATTCGTTTCCATCTTCTTCTCCTGACTTTTTTTAGATTTCTCCGGCATCCCTTAAGATTTCCATCGGATTATCGTGGAAAATCCTTTCGGCATATGCCTCTCCCATTTTTTTTGAAACATAGGCAGCGCCTGCTCCTATGTTGGGAATACGTGTTTTTGTGTTGTGGGAATCGCTGCCGACAAAACCGAGCAGATCTTCCTTCATCAGTTTTCTGCAGTAGCGTTTTGCCCCCCACGTATACTTTCCAAGTATACTTTCCACATTCACCTGCAGTCTTGCGCCCATATCCACCAGATCGCTGGAAAATCCGACGCTCTTTACCGTTGCCTGATAGCGCTCCACATGCGCGATAATCGGTTCATAACCGCAGGACAGTACATTGTAGACTCTCTCACGGATATGCTGTGCGGAATCTCCCTCGGAAAATTCCAACAGAACATAGGATGAACCGGCCATGGTCACATATTTCCGTTTTTCCAGGATATCCTGAAGATCCATGTTCGAGTGAAGTTCACACCCGAGATAAAGCGACATATCCGGATATTCCTTTTTTGCCGCTTCCTGCAGTTTCAGAAACTGCTCATGTACCTTTTTTGCCGGTGTTTCAAACATCCGCCGCCGATAATGCGGTGTGATGATAATCTTCCTGACCCCGTCCTCGTGCTGCATTTTCAGCATCGCCAGCGACTCTTCCAGGTCAGCTGCACCGTCGTCCACCCCCGGGACCATATGGCAGTGTACATCAAATAATTCCTTCATACCTTATCCCTCTTTTTGTGTTCTTTCTTCAAGTCACGCATACTTAGACATTCTACTTTAGTATACATCCTTTTGTGATCTCTGGCAATACAAAAAACATACTCTGTATTTATTTTTTAACATTTTTGTCAAACTTGCCTAAAATGAGGGATAAAAAAGAGACCTCCATTTTCATGTCGGCCTCTCCCGTTATTTTCTGCAGATGAAAACCCCTGCCTCTTTTGTGATCGCAATTCCGCCGTGTTTCTGAATTTTCTTTTCCAGAAATTCTTTGAATTCCCGCTGTCTCGGATACAGATACTCATTCTGATTTCCATGGCAGGAAAGGATATAGTCCAGAAGCGGCTCCGGCCGGTCGACCCAGAGACTGTCCTCGTAGATTCTTTTCTCTACGCTGCCAAAATAAGGCTTTAACTGCTTTTCTCCGTGATCCAGACCAAAAATAGTATACAGCGCCACCTCCGAAAGATTGATCTGCGGATCAAACTCCTGTACCAGATCGGTAATCTCTTTCATATGGCCTTTTCCATACGTACTGCAGTAGAACACGCCGTCATCTGAAAGCACACGGCTGATTTCCTGCAGACCGCGGGACAGATTCTGGACATAGAACAAAACATGATTTGCAATAATCCGGTCGTATTCCGCATCCGGAAACGGAAGCTTCTGGCAGTCCAGTGTCCGGAAATCAAAACAGAATGCCTTTTCTTCTCCCAGATTTTCCGCCGCATCCCGGATCATGCCGTCCGACAGGTCAGACAGACAGATATACTTTCCTTTCAGCACGGATGGCTCCGCTTTTTTCCAGAGCTGCCCGTTTCCGCAGCCGATCTCCAGAATCCGGCGCGCACCGTCAAAATCCATCTGTTCCAGAAGCCACGGGAACCATCCCTTTTTATTTTGGGAATACTGCTCGTGCAGCGAAATACGGATATTCAGGTTTTCCCCGTTTTTGTACTGCTCCACCAGCATCTTTTCCATATCGGTCAGATGAATCAGGTTCAGAATACCGGTCCAGTCGATCTGGTTCGTCTCCTCCAGAATCTGCGTCGTATTCTGCAGCGCCTTTTCCATCTGCTCCAGATTTTCCATCTTCTTGCGCACAAGTCCGATCTGCATTTTCAATGACTTCAGAATATCCGCGCTCGTATCGTGAATCGTCATGTTTCCGATCTCATTCAGCGAAAATCCGAGATATTTCAGCGATAATATTTTCTGCAGCTTCAGAAAATCCTCATCCGAATACATCCGATAACCGGATTCGTTGATAAAGCTTGGCTTCAGCAGCCCTTTTTTGTCGTAATAGCGAATTGTCCGAATGGTCACATGGGCCATCCGGGCAAATTCACCAGTGGTATAATATTGATCCATATCCACCACTCCTTCGCAAAAGCCGCTTTTTTGCGGCCTTTGCATTTCACTTTTCTCTCTTACAGACGGTCTTTGTACATCTCAGCAAAGTAGTTCTGATACTCACCGCTGATGATGTGTTTCCACCAGTCTTCGTTATCCAGATACCACTGAATTGTCTGTGCAATTCCGGTATCGAAGTTGTATTTTGGTTTCCATCCAAGCTCAGTCTCGATCTTGGTCGGGTCGATTGCATATCTTCTGTCATGGCCCGGGCGGTCTTTTACGTATTTGATCAGAGATTCCGGTTTGTCCAGAGCTTTCAGGATGGTCTGTACTACCTGAAGGTTCGTTCTCTCGTTGTGGCCGCCAATGTTGTAAACCTCGCCTACTTTACCTTTATGGATAATCAGGTCGATTGCTTCGCAATGGTCGGATACGTGCAGCCAGTCTCTGACATTCTCACCGTTTCCGTATACCGGAAGCTCTTCATCAGCCAGTGCGCGGCTGATCATAAGCGGAATCAGCTTCTCCGGGAAGTGATACGGGCCGTAGTTGTTGGAGCATCTGGAAACGGTAACCGGGGTACCGAAGGTTCTGTGGTAAGCCAGTACAAACAGGTCTGCGCTTGCTTTGGATGCAGAGTACGGGCTGGAGGTGTGGATCGGGGTATTCTCTGTGAAGAACAGGTCCGGGCGATCCAGCGGAAGGTCTCCGTAAACCTCATCGGTAGATACCTGATGATATCTCTTTACGCCGAATTTTCTGGAAGCATCCAGCAGTACACGGGTTCCCATTACGTTGGTCTGAACAAAGATGCCCGGATCCTCAATGGAACGGTCTACATGGCTCTCTGCTGCGAAATTGACAACAACGTCAAATTTCTCTTTTTCAAACAGATCCATGATGAAAGCTTCGTCTGCGATATCACCTTTTACAAATTTGTAGTTCGGTTTGTCCTCAACCGGTTTCAGAGTCTCCAGGTTTCCTGCATAGGTCAGCAGGTCCAGGTTTACGATCTGATAATCCGGGTATTTGTTTACCATGTGATGTACGAAGTTTCCGCCGATAAATCCGGCTCCGCCTGTTACTAATACTTTCATGCTTTTTCTCCTTTTTGGTGTGTTTATCGTCTCAGTTTTATGTCAATTCAACTTGTTGTACCCTCACTATAATGGGTGACGTTGCGTCATGGTCAAGAGGAGAATGAAAAAAGTTTGTGAAAATCTTGTTTTTTCCCCTCCTACCTGTCTATCTTAAAATTTTTACGGCGATTCTCGTAATATACTGTTCCATTTCCTGACTGGTCAGCGCGTCCACCATATATTCCTCATAAAAGCGGTCATCCAGCAAAAATTTCTGTTCCGTGGCATATCGGAACAGCTTCCGGTACGCCGCTTCAATTCCCTGCCATGGTCCTTTATAATAATAGCAAAGATACTCTCCCTCCGGCCGAACCGTGTATCGCACTTTCGCCGGCACACGATCAAAAATCAGATAGAAATCACGGTAATCCAGAAAATTCCCCGTTTCCAGTGTTTCCCGTTTCTGAACAAACCCCACATTATACGAACTTCGATTTCCGTATTGCCCGCAGTAAGCATAGAGCTCTCCGATTTTCTGATTGACTGCCAGATTATCCGCTGACTCGCTGTGGTTTGTGACAAGATACTGCAATGGAAGGGTATGGATCCCCACAGGACAGAAGGGATCTTTTTCAAACGCCTCACGGCATTCCGCCGATGCCTGTGCCAGAAACCGCTTCTTTTCCCCAATCCAGCGCTGCATCTCGCGGAGCCGCTGCATTTTTTCGCGCACCACCTTCTCCTCCTGTTCCAGCAGTACTCCGAATTTTTCAGGACTTCGCTGTTCCAGATAATTTCGAATCTCTGCCAGCGGCATGCCCAGCTCCCGCAGCATTCCGATCACATCAAACGTTTCCATCTGATCCATCGCATAATACCGGTAGCCGTTTGTCCCTCTTCTTTTTGGTACGAACAGCCCAATCTCATCATAATGGAAGAGCGTTTCCTTTGTCGTGCCTACCAGCGCTGCAAATCGCCCCGCGCTTAAATACTCCTGTTTTCCCATTTCTGACTCCTTTTCCTGAATATGTGCTCTCGGAATTTTTCCTGTTTTTCACCTTTTTTGCACTTGACTATAGGGTTACCCTATCCTTTATAATAGCAAACGATTCAAATTTTCACAAGAAATCTTTCCCATCTAAAGCGTGTCTGAAAAAGGCTTTTCACACATAAAAAGGAGGTTTTTGATTATGAGCCAGTCACTCGCCAAGGATTTCAACTTCCGCTCTCTGCTGAAGTTTGCGTTTCCATCGATCATCATGATGATCTTTATGTCTCTCTACAGTATTGTGGATGGCTTTTTCATCGCACAGTACGTGGACAGCATGGCGCTTTCCGCCGCCAATATCGTCTATCCTGCCGTCAGCATCCTTCTTGCCGTCGGCATCATGTTCGGTACCGGAGGCAGCGCCGTTGTCGCCGCAAAGATCGGACAGGGAAAACTGGAGGAAGCCAACCGTAACTTTTCTGCCCTTACCCTTACCACACTGATCATCGGTATTCTGGGCGCAGTGCTCGGCAACCTGTTTTGCCGTCAGATCTGCAGTCTGCTCGGTGCAACGCCGGTGCTGATGGATTACGGTACCGCCTATCTGCGGACGATCCTTTCCTTTGCCCCGGTCTGTCTTCTCCAGGCGCTGTTCCAGTCCTTCTTTGTAACAGCAGGGCGCCCGGGACTCGGACTTTCCCTTACGGTGTCCGCCGGCATTACCAACATGCTTCTGGACTATCTGTTTGTCGTTCCGCTCCATCTTGGTGTTGCGGGAGCGGCCCTTGCCACCGGCCTTGGCCAGTGTATCCCGTCCGTTGCCGGTATTTTATACTTTACCTTTGCCCGAAAAGGCCTTCGTTTCACCAGGCCGGAGTTTTCCAAAGGCCTGCTCTCCACAAGCTGCTTCAACGGTTCCTCCGAGATGGTCAGCAATCTTTCCGCAGCCGTTGTCACTTACCTTTTCAACATGCTGATGCTGAAATTCGAGGGCGAAATCGGTGTTGCCGCCATCACGGCGATTCTGTACGGACAGTTTCTCTTTGTTGCGCTGTACCTCGGCTACAGTATCGGCGTTGCACCTGTGTTCAGCTTCAACTACGGCAGCCGGAACAAACAGCGGCTGATCCGGCTTTACCGCATCAGTATCCGCTTCGTCGTGGTAAGCTCTGTGATCATTGCACTTGTGGCTGCCTTCGGTTCTCCTGTTATTTCCGCCGTTTTCATGCAGAAAGGCACCTATGGCTTTGAACTGACCCGCCACGGTGGTTACCTGTTCTCCATCGCCTATCTGTTCTGCGGTACGAATATCGTCGCCTCCGGCATTTTTACGGCACTGTCAGACGGAAAGACCTCTGCTTTGATTTCCTTTTTGCGAACCTTCGTCTTTATCGTTCTTTCCGCGCTGCTTCTGCCGCTCGTGCTTGGCACCAACGGTGTGTGGCTGTCAATTCCGGTCGCTGAGTTTCTGACGCTGTTCATCTCCGTGCCGAAGCTGTCCCGCTATTTCAGAGATCCAAAAGTCGCACCGCAGACAAAAACAAATTGATTCACAAAACCCCGCAGTGCAATCGCCTCTGCTCCGGCTTGATTACAATCCGTTTCGGTCACCATTTTTTCCCCGGGCAGTCCCGCAGTGCAATCGCTGCCCGCATCTCCACGTAGCAGCCGCACATGCGGCACATGCCGGACAGCAGCTTTTCGCATTCCTTACAGATCGAAAGCCGCCGCTCGTATTCCTCCCCCGGCGTTTTATCGTCCGCCGGAATTCTTGCAATATAATCGTACATATTCTGAAAAAAGCCTGCCTCGTCCATCTCACGAAGCAGGCATTTTTTACAGATCCTGGTATTTCCGTCCATCAAACTCCTCCGGAACCGAATCTTTTTTCATCCCAAATATCTTCTGGTTTTTATGGTTTCCCTATTTTACGGCGATATGAAGCACACTGCATGCCGGAATGGTAAAGGAAATTCCCTCTTTTGTTGCCTGCACACCGTCAAAGCCCTGAACGCCAACCGTCTCCGGCGCTTCAAAGGTGTTTTTATCCTGCATATGGCCGGTTACGATCTCGGCTTTGATCTCGCCGACTTCTTTTCCAAGAAGTACCGCCTCTACCAGATATGCTTTCTCCAGATCCACATTCGTCATCGTAATATGAAGTACACCGTTGGCATCTACCGAAACAGATTCCGTCAGATTCGGAACCATGTATTCGTCTTCCAGACCAACCTGCTCCGTTTCCAGAGAGCTTGCCAGAAGATCATTTTCCTGATGTACCTGATACAGATCGAAAACATGATACGTCGGAGTTTTGACCATCTTTTCCCCCTCTGTCAGGATCATCGACTGCAGAACATTGACCATCTGTGCGATATTTGCCATCTTGACGCGGTCGCTGTGTTTGTTGAAAAGATTCAGGTTGATCCCTGCGACCAGTGCGTCACGCATGGTATTCTGCTGATACAGAAATCCCGGATTCGTTCCAGGCTCCACATCATACCAGGTACCCCACTCATCCACGATCATGCCGACCTTTTTGTCCGGGTCGTACTGATCCATAATGGCGCTGTGACGGCGGATCAGCTCTTCCATGTACATCGTCTTTTTCATGGTCTTATACCAGTCTTTTTCCGCAAATTCCGTTGCACTGCCCTTGTGATCCCAGGTTTCCGGAACCGTATAGTAATGAAGGGACAGTCCATCCATCATGCCGTGCTGCTGCGGGGAGGTTCTGCGAAAGCATGCTTTCATCACTTCCTGCGTCCACTCATAATCATCCGCATTGGCACCGCAGGCAATCTTCCGGATCTTTTTGTTTCCATCGTAATCACGCACAAAGGTCTGATATCTGCGGTACATATTTCCGTAGAATTCCGGATTCATATTTCCGCCGCAGCCCCAGTTCTCATTGCCGACACCGAAGAAATCGACAGTCCACGGCTTTTCGTGGCCATTTTCCGCGCGAAGGTCTGCCATCGGAGATACCCCGTCAAATGTCATATATTCAACCCACTCCGACATCTCCTGTACGGTACCGCTTCCCATATTTCCATTGATATAGGTCTCACATCCGATCTGGCGGCAGAGCTCAAAGAACTCGTGGGTACCAAAGCTGTTGTCCTCGACAACACCGCCCCAGTTGGTGTTGATCATTTTTTTGCGGCTTTCTTTCGGTCCGATACCGTCTTTCCAGTGATATTCATCTGCAAAACATCCGCCCGGCCAGCGCAGTACCGGAACTTTGATATTTTTCAGTGCTTCAACAACATCGGTACGCATTCCGTTCACGTTCGGAATATCGGAATTTTCTCCTACATAGAGTCCTTCATAAATACATCTTCCCAGATGCTCCGAAAACTGTCCCTGGATTTCCTTATTGATTTTTGAAAGCTTTCTGTTCGCATCAATTACTAACTTAGCCATAACTTGTCCCCTTTCGAGATCTTAAATTTGGCTTTATTATAGGAGATGTATCTCACTTGTGTCAATGAGCGTACAAGTTGTTTCCCCATGATTTTTTCAAAAAGTGCGGCCGTCTGGCTGCTGACCAAAAGGCCGCTTGTTTTATTTTTCATTCTGTATACAAAAAAAACCGCCCTGGTTTTCACCAGGACGGTTACCGTCCGTGCGTTAGAGGATTCGAACCCCCGACCTTTTGGTCCGTAGCCAAACGCTCTATCCAGCTGAGCTAAACGCACATTTCTTTGTCGCTTTAGAACTCTTTGTTTATCACTCGTTCCCGCTGACATCATGTATATTACACTATCCTAAGAGAAAAGTCAACACCTTTTTGAAAAAAATTTAAAATTTTTTCGAATAACAGTTTTTTGTGAAAATAAGGGCTTTTTCCCCTATTTCACAGTCCGCACCAGGTAGTCTTTCTTTCGCAGTTCCTCTTCAATCAGATCCAGGGTCTGCGCAGAGTCTGCCGATACGGTATGAAAATGTTCCCCTGATGTGATATTCTTCAGCGGCCGTGATTTTCCCTGCCGGATTTCTTCCATAAACAGTGCCACCTTATTTCGTGAACTGATATTAAGTTCCGCCCGCAGTTCTCCGTAAACCTCGTGACGCACAATCACATCCAGCACAACGCCGCCGAAATCCACAATTGTATTCAACTCGTCCTGCATCTGCTCATCCGTGTGATTCACCTCAAAGACCCGCGTCTCTCTCACCGGGCTGCTGCAGATGTAGCCGCGGTTTGTCGCAATCACATCGTATCCGGCAGCGCGGATCAGGGCAATGTCCTGGACAATCACCTGACGGCTGACTTCACAGCTCTTCGCCAGCGCTGCACCGGAGACCGGCGTCTTACTGTTTGTTATTCTTTGAAGAATCTCTTCTCTTCGTTCCTTTCCACTCATCATAAAACAAGACCTCGCATTTCGTACACTTCCCTTATCTTATCACACTTTCCGCCGTTTCTACAATAGCAGGAAATCATTTTCCAAAAGCTTTGTCAAGGACTAAAACTTTATGAAATTTTCCGGGCTCTCGTATATTCGTCCCGCCAACTGCCAATCATGAACGTATAACAGTAACGAACGGTAACCATACGTTCCATGTTTCAGGAGGATGCATACCATGGCGATCAATAAAGTTGAACTGTGCGGAGTCAATACATCACGCCTTCCCGTACTGAATGCCGAAGAAAAAGAGACTCTGCTGAAAAAGGCCCGCGAAGGAGATGCTGCTGCCCGCGAACGCTACATTCAGGGCAATCTGCGCCTTGTCTTAAGCGTGATCAAGCGCTTCTCCAACAGCAGTGAAAACGCCGACGATCTCTTTCAGATCGGCTGTATCGGCCTGATTAAGGCGATTGATAACTTCGACACGACCTTAAACGTCCGTTTCTCCACCTATGCCGTGCCGATGATCATCGGTGAAATCCGGCGGTATCTGCGTGACAACAATGCGATCCGCGTCAGCCGTTCCCTCAGGGATACTGCCTACCGCGCCATCTGCGCCCGCGAACTTTATCTCAAGCAGAACCAGAAAGAGCCTTCGATCGAGGAAATCGCCGCTGAAATCGGCATTGGAAAAGAGGACATCGTCTATGCCCTCGATGCAATCCAAAGCCCAATGAGTCTGTATGAGCCCGTCTACACGGAAGGCGGCGATACCCTGTATGTCATGGATCAGTTAAGTGATAAGAAAAATAAAGAAGAAAACTGGGTGCAGAACCTCGCCCTGCAGGACGCGGTCGCCCGTCTCAATGAGCGCGAACGCCAGATCATCCGCATGCGTTTCTATGAGGGGCAGACCCAGATGGAGGTTGCCCGGGAAATCGGCATCTCGCAGGCGCAGGTCAGCCGGCTGGAAAAGTCCGCCCTGCGCTCTATGCGGAATTATCTCTCCGACGAGCGGTAACGCCCGCCGTTCACTGAATTTCTGCAAACTCCAGCCGGTAATCCGACGGCGGCATTCCATAGTGTTTCCGGAACACACGGGAATAGTAAAAGGGATCTTCAAATCCGCACGACAGCGCCGTCTGTTTGACCGTCATCCCCATCTGCAGCAGCTTTTCTGACTGCTGCAGCCGATATTCCAGCAGATACTGTCCTGGTGACCAGCCGATTTTCTTCTGAAACAGACGGTTCAGCGTTGTGCGGCTGACCGCCATTTTCCGCGCAATTGTCTCCGCGCAGAACTCACTCCTGTGATACCCTGCGGCAATCAGAGCCATCGCTTCCATGATCCGCGGATCTTCCTTCTTTCTCTCCTCCCGCTGCGGCTCCGCCAGATCCTGGTACACGCCCAGAAGCGCAAGCAGCACACCGACGGCCTCCTGGCTGTTCCGGCGATAGAGTTCCATCTGGCAGAGACGCTCAAAATACGGCAGAAGCCTTTCCTGACGGAGAGGCGGCGCCGCCGGCTGCTGTGGGTTCAGTACCGACCGTGCCAGAATCTGCCGGCATTGTTCCCCGACAAAATCAACCCACACATATTCCCACGGCTCGTTCTCATCCGGCGCGTACTGCACCACCTGCTCTGGACAGATTAAAAAGCTCTGTCCGGCGGTAAGTGTGTACGTCTTTTTCCCGCAGGTAAACGTTCCCTTTCCGCTTATAATATAATGTATAATATAGCACTGCCGTACACCCGGCCCCCAGGAATGCAGATCATGGCAGTCCTGCCGCCCGGCATCGACAGGCCGGATCCCGTTCATTTCTGATGCAAGCATATTCTTTCCTTTTCCCGTATTTTATTCTTTATGAGGCAAAAATCCATGCTTTTGTCTTAAAATTCTATGGTTTTGCTCTGGAAATCCATCTATACTCAAAGTACATCAAAACTTACGGGAGGTCAATACTATGATCAAACTTACACCGCCGATGGGCTGGAATTCCTGGAACACCTTCGGAGAAAATATCAATGAAAAAATGATTTTTGAAACTGCTGATGTCATGGCCGAGAGCGGCCTGCGCGATAAAGGATACGAATATCTTGTCATCGACGACTGCTGGTCTTTACGTGAACGCGATGAAAACGGCCGTCTTGTGCCGGATCCGGAAAAATTTCCGCATGGTATGAAAGCCGTTGCCGATTACGTTCATTCCAAAGGGCTGAAATTCGGTATGTATTCCTGCGCCGGAAACATGACGTGTGCCGGCTACCCAGGCAGCTATGAGCACGAATTTGTCGATGCGGAAACTTTCGCATCCTGGGATGTTGATTTCTTAAAATACGACTACTGCTACCACAGCCCGATCCTGCACGGAAAATATCTGTACCGCCGCATGGGACTGGCACTCGAGAACTGCGGCCGCGACATTCTCTTCTCTGCCTGCTCCTGGGGTGCTGATGAAACGCATGAGTGGATCAAAGAAACCGGCGCTTCCATGTGGCGTTCCACCGGCGACATCTTTGATACCTGGGATTCTGTCAAAGATCTCGTGGCACAGCAGGAAAAACTGCATCCGTACAACGGCGTCGGCTGCTTCAACGATATGGACATGCTGATCGTCGGCATGCATGGAAAAGGAAATGTTGGACTGGCCGGCTGCAGCGATGTCCAGTATCAGACACACTATGCGCTATGGGCATTCCTTGGCTCCCCGCTGATGATCGGCTGCGATATCCGCGAGATGAGCGACGAGACCCGCCGCATTCTGATGAACGATGAGATGATCCGCATCAATCAGGACCCGCTCTGCCGTCAGCCGTATAAAGTGAAAAACCATGCATGGAATGACAACGTTCTGATTTATGTAAAAGCGCTCGCAAACGGAGATCTTGCTATCGGCATGTTCAATCTCAGTGATGAAAAATCGCGTGCATCCATGAATCTGGATGAGATCGGCCTTCCGTTCTCCACTGGCCGTACTCTGGAACTTACTGAGGTCTGGACCGGCGAGAACCTGTGTGCAAACAATGCATCCCTTGTCACAGAGCTCGAGCCATTTGCATCAAAAGTATACCGTGCAAAGGTCATAAAACTCTGATGGCACGCTGTATGCAGTGCGGCAAAGAACTCACACATAACGAGATCGGCGCCCACCGTAAATTTATCAACCGCGGCGCAGAACAGTTTTTCTGCAAGCAGTGTCTTGCCGAGCATCTCGGTGTAACGCCGGAGCTCATTGACGAAAAGATCGAACAGTTTAAGCGACAGGGATGTACCCTGTTTGTATAAGGCCGCTGCATGTAATGCACAGAGTCAGATTTCCATGCATCAGGAATCCGGCTCTGTGTTATTTTTATGTTTTATGAAGGTTTCCATCCGGCATCAGCTCCACGCAGGCAATCTCGGGAATGTTATTGAACCGCGGAACCAATTCCGTATTTCCAAGTCCGGACGACAGCACCAGATGCCGTTTTCCATCCTCCGAGTCAAAAATCCCCTTCAGCTGTCCCGGAAACCATCCCATGTCCGGCGCATAAACACCGCCAATGCCAGGCAGAATGACCTGGCCGCCGTGAAGATGGCCGGAAAATACGCAGTCAATGTCCCACTCCTCCAGCCCGTCATTTTTCATCCAGGCAATCGGAAGATGGCTGAGCAGGATTTTGTAACGGTCGGTGTTCTCAAAATCCCACAAGAACTTACACTCTTCTGGATCCGCTTCGCCAGTTTCCAGATATTTATCCGGGAGACAGTAACCGTAAATGCCGCCGATACGGAGGGGCTGGCTGTTGATGGTGATGTCTTTATATTCATAGTTCAGGACGGTGGCGCCGGCGGATTCGTAGAGAGCGGTAATGTCTGTACCGTAGTTCTGCTCGTATTCCAGTTCATGGTTACCGAGGGAGATGTATGTTGGGGCGATTGCAGATAATTCTGCCAGCAGCGTTACCGCAATATTATTATCTGGCTCATTTGCATTTAGAAGATCACCGGTGATCATAATCAAATCTGGTGACTTCATTGCTGCTTTAGAAATCAGATATTTATTATCTGAACCAAAGATGCTGTTATGGAGATCTGTTATTTGTATCAGACAAATTTCTTCCGAAATTTTCTTCGATTGCAGTATATATGTTATGCTGTTTAGATTATATTTCGATTTTATAACACTTTTTCCTGTTATGCACAGAAGCATAACAACCAATATGCCCACTACCCTGCGCAGCTTGTACCCGTTTTTACATCGTTTTCTCATTCTATTTCTAACCATCTTATATTTTAGATCGAATCATTCTCAGCAGATTCTGCCATTGTCTTCTCACTCTAAAAAACGTTGACTTTTTCAGGATATGCTAATACATAAAATCATAATTATTTTTAATGCGTACAATCCCCTCTTTTTCTGCCTGCTCCAGTGCTTCTCTATATCTGCTGTTGAAATTTTTTCTCCTCGTTCTTTATCAAAACCTTCTTTCCATTTTTGGCACTTTAT